>Ga0210129_1000068_pt1 | contig 26997 bp, 18 predicted proteins | sample WestPond_Cattail_2_FD_185582 | JGI IMG/M metagenome (GOLD analysis project Ga0210129, IMG submission 185582) | Wetland microbial communities from the San Francisco Bay, California, USA, that impact long-term carbon sequestration -... | ecosystem: Environmental > Aquatic > Marine > Wetlands ... | reverse complement strand
CCTGCAGCGTGGCGAACCGCGCCACATCGAGTCCGGCCTGCAGCAGGTCGCCGGCCTCGTGCGTGGCGTCAATGGTGTCCACCACGATGCGGCCACATTCAGCGAAATGCCGACACAGCGCGGGGCTCAACTCCACCATCTGCGGCGTGAAGGCGCCCACGGCGGCGATGAAAGCATCCGAGCGCGGCAGGGCGTGCAGCACCACAGCGCTGGCCGGGGTGCAGGTGACGACCAGCGGGCAGTCGGCCAGCGCGGCATTGGGGTCCGCCACCACCCGGGTACTCAGGCCCAGCGCTTGACCATACTCGGCCAGTAAGCCGGCACTGGCTTCACTGCGCGAGGCGATCAGCACTTCGTGCACGCCCAGGCCGGCGGCAAAGGCTTCCAGATGGGCACGCCCCTGCACCCCGGCGCCAACGATCAGCAGCGGCCCCTGCCGGTTCGGCGCCAGTTTTTGCGCCGCCAGCAGCGAGACGGCGGCGGTGCGCCGGGCGGTGACGGTGGGGCCGTCGAGGAGGAGGCGGCGCTCGCCCGTGGCGATGTCGAACACCACCACATCGCCCTGGATCGTCGGCCGGCCCGCCTCGGCATTGGCGGGGGTGAAGGTGATGAGTTTGGTGATGGCGATGCGCCCGTCCAGGGCCGGCATCACGAACAGGCTGCCGCCGCCGGGCAGGGGCTGCACCAGGCGCGGCGGCACCTGCACCGACGCGTCGCCCAGCAGGCGTTCGATTTCAGCGGCCAGGGCCGGGTAGGGCAGCCGGGCCGCGGTCTGGGCGGGATTGAGCAGGGGGGTGGACATGTGGCACTTTAAAGGCCTTTTGACGGCCAAGGGGCCCGCAGGCCGACGGGGAGCGTGGCAGGCCGGCCATGTGATATATGAGAGATAATACGGGGTTTCCCCCTATCGGGGAGCCCATAGGCCGTCAAGCGGACGGCAACTACGATCCCAAGTATTGATGACCGAAACCGCAACCGAATCCGCCCTGGATTCCTTCTCCCAACTCCAACTGGCCGAGCCCTTGTCACGTGCTGTGGCCGAGATGGGGTATTTGTCGATGACGCCGATCCAGGCGCAGGCCATTCCGGTCGTGCTGCAGGGGCGTGACGTCATGGGCGCCGCCCAGACCGGCACCGGCAAGACCGCCGCCTTCACGCTGCCCTTGCTGCAACGCATGCTCAAGCACGAAAACAGCTCCACCTCGCCCGCGCGCCACCCGGTGCGCGCGCTGGTGCTGCTGCCCACGCGCGAGCTGGCCGACCAGGTGGCCCAGCAGGTCAAGCTCTACGCCAAGTACACCCATCTGCGCAGCGCCGTGGTGTTTGGCGGCATGGACATGAAGCCGCAGACGCTGGAGCTGAAAAGAGGCGTCGAGGTGCTGGTGGCCACGCCGGGCCGGCTGCTGGACCACATCGAGGCCAAGAACGCGGTGTTGAACCAGGTCGAGTACGTGGTGCTGGACGAAGCCGACCGCATGCTGGACATCGGCTTTCTGCCCGACCTGCAGCGCATCCTGAGCTACCTGCCCAAGCAGCGCACCACGCTCTTGTTCTCGGCCACCTTCTCGCCCGAGATCAAGCGCCTGGCCAACAGCTACCTGCAAGACCCGGTGACCATCGAAGTGGCCCGCGCCAATATCACGGCGTCCACCGTGGAGCAGCATTTCTACAGCGTGCCGGAAGACGACAAGCGCCACGCCCTGCACCAGATCCTGCGCCAGCGCGGCATGAAGCAGGCCTTTGTGTTCGTGAACAGCAAGCTCGGCTGCGCCCGGCTGGCCCGCTCGCTGGAGCGCGAGGGCCTCAAGACCACCGCCCTGCACGGCGACAAGAGCCAGGACGAGCGCTTGAAGGCACTGGACTCCTTCAAAAAAGGCGAGGTCGATCTGCTGGTGTGCACCGATGTGGCCGCGCGCGGCCTGGACATCAAGGACGTGCCGGCGGTCTTCAATTTCGACGTGCCCTTCAACGCCGAGGACTATGTGCACCGGATCGGCCGCACCGGCCGCGCCGGCGCCTCCGGCCTGGCCGTGAGCTTTGTGTCGAGCAAGGACGTCCGCCTGGTGGCCGATATCGAAAAGCTCATCAAGACCAAGATCGAGCTGGAGCCCATCGAGTACGACGAAGACCGTCCGGACATCAAACGCCAGGGCCGCTTCAATGAGGGGCACCGCCTGTACGAACACGATGAAGGCGCCGCCCGGCGCGAGCGCGAGCGTGAGCGCCGCACCGCGCCGCGTGAGCATGCCCGTCCAGCGCCGGCGTCGCGCGACCCGTTCTTCGACCAGCCCTACCAGGCGGTTGGCGAGGAGACGTCGCCGGCCTGGGAGGCCGCAGCCAAGCCCGCGTCCCGCAGCATCTCGGCCAACATCAAGCCCAAGCGCAAAGTGGCCGCGCTGTTCAGCAAGACCGATTAGATCAAGGTCCCCCTCGCGCAGGCTGGCCCTGCGCTTTGCCGGGGCATGGGCCGGCGTCGCCCTGAACCGCCCGATGGCGAGCAAGCTCAGTCGTTGTGCGCGCCCGGCGTCTGCTGCGGTGGGCACTTCACCTGGATCAATTCATGCGCGCTGCCGGCCGCCAGCCGCACGGCGCTCAAGCACCCCCCCCAGACGCAGCCCGTATCCAGCGCCAGCAAGCCGGATCGCTCCAGCCCGCCCAGGGTGGACCAGTGCCCGAAAGCCACCGTCACGTTGGCGCTCTGCCGTCCCGGCACGTCGAACCAGGGCAGGTAGCCGGCCGGTGCCGCCCCCGCACCTTCCTTGGTTTCGAACTCCATTTGCCCCTGGGGCGTGCAAAAGCGCAGGCGCGTGAGCGCATTGACCACCACGCGCAGGCGGGCGGCACCGGTCAGCGATTCATCCCAGCCCGTCGGCTCGTTGCCGTACATCTGGTGCAAAAACTCACCCAGCGCCGGGCTGCGCAGCACGGCTTCCACCTCGCTGGCCAGCGCCAAGGTTTTGGCAGCGCTCCAGGCGGGCAGGACGCCGGCATGGACCATCAAAATAGCCTCGTCCCCGGTTCTTTCCAGCAGCGCCAACCGCTGCTGGCACAGCCAGTCCAGCAGCGCGGGCCGGTCGGCGGCGTGCAGGATGCCGTCCAGCGTGTCGTGGCGGTGGGGCTGCCGCACACCGTGGGCGATGGCCAGCAGGTGCAGGTCGTGGTTGCCCAGCAGACTGCGGGCTGCATCGCCGTAGCCTTTGAGCCGGCGCAGCACGGCCACCGAGTCCGGGCCGCGGTTGACCAGATCGCCGAGAAGAAACAGCGTGTCGCGGCTGGGCGAGAACGCTATTTTCTCGAGCAGGCGCTGCAGCGCCGCATCGCAGCCCTGCACGTCGCCGATCAGATAATTTGCCATGTGCTGTACTTCAATGTCGCCTGGATGCGGAACCGCTGTCCGCCGGCTCTGATTCTCTCATTGATGGCGTGAAGTTTTACAAGCGCACAGGAGTGCATTAGACTGGGCCGCACAAGAGAAAAACACGGTCCCAGAGGAAGACAATGAATCAAAAGTCGTTTTGGCAGAAGGACTGGCTGGTCGGCGTGCTGGTTGCACTGGTGTTTTTTTTCAGCACCAACAGCGATTTGATGCAAAGCCTTGAACGCAAGGCGTACGACCTGGGTGTGCGGGCCACTTCCCGTGTACCGAGCGACAAGATCGCCATCATCGCGATTGACGACCAGAGCATTGCCAATCTGGGGCGTTGGCCCTGGCCGCGTGAGATCCACGCCAGGATGATCGATATTCTGGCGGCGGGCAATGCCAAGGTCATCGGGCATACCGTGTTTTTCTCCGAACCGCAGGTGGATGCCGGACAGGTTTACATCAGCAGAATAGCCGGTCTGCTCGATCAGTCCACGCTGAAAAAAACGGCCAGCCGGGCACAGCAGGCTGACGTGGAGCAGCTGGAAGGCTTGCTGGGCGAGGCAGCGCGAAACCTGGATAACGACCGCAAGCTCAGCGACAGCATCGCCATTGCCAATAATGTGCTGCTGGCGATGTACTTCGAGCCGGGCGAGCCGCAAGGCAAACCGGATCATCCCTTGCCGGGCTTTGTTCTGCGCAACCAGCTGACCAACGTCAAAGCCGGCATCGGTTCCAGCGGGCTGCCGGACCCCTCGCAAAGCGTTCTGCTGCCGATTCCGGTGATAGGCATCAAGGCGCAGGCCATCGGGCATCTGAACTTTTCCCGCGATGTGGATGGCGCTGTGCGCACCGAGCCTTTGGTCATGGGGCATTACGGGCAGTATTACCCGTCCCTGTCCTTGATGCTCGCCGCCAAGAGCCTCAACCTGGATAGCAAGGACATCCAGGTCCAGTTGGGCGACGGGGTCAAGCTGGGGCAGCAAACCATCAGCACCGATCCCACCTTGCGGATGTACACCCATTTTTATAAAGATGACAATGGCCGGCCCGCCTTTGCGGTGGATTCTTTTTACGATGTCCTGAGCGGCAAGATTCCGGCGGCCAAGTACCGCGACAAAATCGTGCTGATTGGCGCTTCGGCCGCCGGCGTGGGTTCCTTGCAGGTCACGCCCATTGCTTCCAGCATGCCCTCGGTGGTGACTTTGGCGCATACGGTGTCGAGCATTCTCAAGGGTGATTTCTTTGTGGCGCCGCATTGGGCCGGCTTGGCGCAAATCGGTGTCTTCCTGCTCATCGCCTTGTATCTCATCCTGGTGCTGCCGCGTTTGGGTGCGGCCACCGGCGCGGTGGTCACCGCAGCCTTGTTCGTGGCCTTGCTGGCAGCGCATTTCTTCCTGATGACGGTGCAGGCCCTGTGGGTGCAATTGATGCTGCCGGCCGCCTTGCTGCTGGTGGGCCATTTGCTGCTGACCACCAAGCACTTCCTGCTGGCCGAGCGGGGCAAGGAGAAATCCGATGCCGAATCAGCCGAAAGCAATCGCATGCTGGGCCTGGCCTTCCAGGGGCAGGGGCAGCTCGACATGGCCTTCGACAAATTCCGCAAGGTGCCGATGGACAACAGCCTGATGGAGGTGATGTACAACCTGGGGCTGGATTTCGAGCGCAAGCGCCAGTTCAACAAGGCCGAGTCGGTTTTCCGGTACATGGCCGAGTACAACCCGAAGTTCCGCGATCTGGATGTGCGCCTGGTGCAGTCCAAGGCGATGTCGGAAACGGTGATGCTCGGTGGTGGTTCCTCCGGCCGCAGCAACGACAGCACCCTGGTGCTGGACCGGGCGGGGGTGTCCAAGCCGATGCTGGGGCGCTACGAGATCGAGAAAGAACTGGGCAAGGGCGCCATGGGCGTGGTGTATCTGGGCAAGGACCCGAAGATCGGCCGCCAGGTGGCCATCAAGACGATGGCGCTGGCGCAGGAGTTCGCGGCCGACGAGCTGCAGGAGGTCAAGCAGCGTTTCTTCAGCGAGGCGGAATCGGCCGGGCGCCTGAACCACCCCAACATCGTGACCATGTACGACGCCGGCGAAGAGCATGACCTGGCCTATATCGCAATGGAGTTCCTCAAAGGCCGGGACCTGGTGGCCTACACCAAACCCGATCACCTGCTGCCCCTGCCCCGGGTGATGAGCATCGTTGCGCGTGTAGCTGATGCGCTGGACTATGCGCACAAGCAGAACGTGGTCCATCGCGACATCAAGCCGGGCAACATCATGTACGACCCGGAGACGGATTCGACCAAGGTGGCCGACTTCGGCATTGCGCGCATCACCGATTCGAGCAAGACCAGAACCGGCATGGTCCTGGGCACCCCTTCCTACATGTCGCCCGAACAACTGGCCGGCCAGAAAATTGATGGCAGCTCGGACCTGTTCTCGCTGGGCGTGAGCCTGTATCAACTGGCTTGCGGCAAGCTCCCTTTCGTGGGGGATTCGATGGCCCAGTTGATGTTCCGTATCGCCAATGAACCGCCCACCGATATCCTGAGCGTCAGGCCGGATCTGCCGCCCTGTCTGGTCGCGATCATCAACCAATCGCTGGCCAAACTGAATGGGGATCGTTTTGCCGGCGGCGCGGACATGGCGCAGGCATTGCGCCAGTGCGCAGCGAGCCTGCCGGGGCAAGCATGAAAACCTGCCCATTTATCCGCGCGTGCGGATGAGGCCGGTTACAGTCCCATGATATTGACGTACCGGGCTCCATGGAAGTTCTGCTGATCCTTTTGCTGACCCTGCTCAACGGCGTGTTTGCGATGTCGGAGCTGGCGCTGGCGGCCAGCCGCAAGGCGCGGCTCACCGCCATGGCCGATGCCGGTGACGGCGGGGCGCAGGCCGCCCTGACGCTGCTGGGCAACCCCAACCAGTTTCTCTCCACGGTGCAGGTGGGCATCACCTCGATCGGCGTGCTCAACGGCATCGTGGGCGAGGCCGCGTTCAGCGCCGGCGTGGCGCAATGGCTGCAGGGCCTGGGCGTGTCGGAGAAGGCCTCTGCCATTTCCGCCACGGCCCTGGTGGTGACCGTGATCACCTTCGTCACCATCATCTTTGGCGAGCTGGTGCCCAAGCGCATCGGCCAGCTCTACCCCGAGCCGGTGTCGCGCTGGGTGTCGCGCCCCATGCTGTGGCTGGCCACGGCGGCCAAGCCCTTTGTGAAGCTGCTGTCAGCCACCACCCAGGGCACGCTGCGGCTGTTGCGCATCGATACCACGCTGGTCCGCACCATGACGGAAGAAGAGATCAGGGCCAGCCTGGAAGAGGGGGTGGACGCCGGTGTGATCGAGGCGCATGAACACCAGATGGTGCAAAACGTGTTCCGGCTCGATGAGCGGCCCTTGACTTCCCTGATGGTGCCGCGCGCCGATGTGGAGTGGCTCGATGCCTCGCTCACGGTGGCGCAAAGCCTGCAGGTGGTCGGCAAGGCGGGCGAGCGCGGGGCGCATTCCTGGTACCCGGTGTGCCGGGGCTCGCTCGACGAGGTGGTCGGCCTGATCAACGTGGGCAAGTTGCTTGAACTCGGCCCCCAGCATCCGGACGGCATCGTGTCCCAGGTGCAACCGGCTGTCTTCGTGCCCGAAACGCTCTCCGGGATGGAGTTGCTGGAGCAGTTCCGTGCCCGTTCCGGCCGGATGGTGTTCGTGGTGGACGAGTACGGCGTGGTGCAGGGCCTGGTGACGCCGGGCGATCTGCTGGAGGCGATCACCGGCGAGCTGCAGCCGCTGGCGCAGGTGGACGCCTGGGCCACGCCGCGCGAGGACGGCTCCTGGCTGCTCGATGGCCTGATGCCGGTCAGTGAACTCAAGGCCCGGCTGTCCATCCGCGACCTGCCCGACGAGGAACGCGGCCGCTACAACACCGTGGCCGGCCTGCTGCTGGCCGTCTGCGGCCACTTGCCCGTCACCGGGGAACGCATCGACTGTGCCGGCTGGCGCTTCGAGGTGGTGGACCTGGACGGCCGCCGGATCGACAAGGTACTGGCCCGGCAACTGCCAGCGGTGCTGGCCGACTGAGCCACCGCTTCAGACATAGCCCAGGAGCCGGTAACTCAGCAGACCGGCGAACTCATGCAACGCCCGATGCCAGGTGCTGGCCCCTTTGGCCAGTGAATACTGGCTCCAGGGTGTCGCCATGCCCGTGCGGTAATCCACCGGGTAGGGCGTGACGTTCCAGCCGGCTTTTTCAAAGCTCGCCAGTGCGCGCGGCATATGCCAGGCCGATGTCACCAGCAGCCAGGGCCGCGCCTTGTCCACGCCGGGCAGGGCCGCGCTCAAGACCGCGTTTTCATGCGTGGTGCGGGAGGCCGCCTCGAACCGCAGGCGCTGCGGCGCAACGCCCATGGCCTGGTAGAACTTCCGGGCCCGCTCGGCCTCGCTCATGCCCTGGGCCAACAGATCGCCTTCGCCGCCGGTAAACAGCACCTGGAACTGCGGGTAGCGCTGCAGCAGGGGCAGGGTGGCGGTCATGCGCTCGGCCGCCGCGTTGAGCGCCGGCTGGTCGTGGCCGGCCCAGACATAGGCCGGCTCCAGCGCCCCGCCCAGCACCACCAGGCCGGCATAGCGGCTCAGGTCGGCTTGTGGGCCGGGTCCCGGGTGGCGCGCTTCGAGCTGGCGCAACAGCGCATCGGGCAAGGGCTGCCAGCCTTGCACCACCAGCACCAGCAGCGCGGCCCAGCGCAGGCCGGCGGCGGTGCGGCGCCAGCGCTGCAAGCTCAGGCCCAGGGCCAGCAAGACCAGGACCCAGGCCAGCGGTTGGGTGAGGAAGGCCAGCAGTTTGGCGGCGATGAACATGGTGCGGCATTGTCCCCGGATTTCGCGCCACCCTGCGCCGATGGGCGGCTATCTCCATTCGCAACAAGGTTTGCTGCGTCGCAATATAAATTCCCTATCAATAGCATAGATAAATCAATAAATAATTTAAGATAGTCTTAATCTATAATCTGTCCATCGGTTCAAAACCAACCGGTTCTTTGTTTATCAACCCTACGGAGTTATTCATGTCCCTGATCAATACCCAAGTCAAACCCTTCAAGGCCCAGGCCTTCCAGAACGGCAAGTTCATCGAAGTCAGCGAGAAAAACCTGCAAGGCAAGTGGTCGGTCCTGATCTTCATGCCGGCGGCCTTCACCTTCAACTGCCCGACCGAAGTGGAAGACGCCGCGGACAACTATGCCGAGTTCCAGAAGGCTGGCGCCGAGGTCTATATCGTCACCACCGACACCCACTTCTCGCACAAGGTGTGGCACGAGACCTCGCCGGCTGTCGGCAAAGCCAGGTTCCCCCTGGTTGGCGACCCGACCCATCAACTGACCCGCGCCTTCGACGTGCACATCGAGGAAGAGGGCCTGGCGCTGCGCGGCACCTTCATCATCAATCCCGAAGGCGAGATCAAGACCATGGAAGTCCATGACAACGCCATTGCCCGTGACGTCAAGGAAACCCTGCGCAAGCTCAAGGCGGCCCAGTACGTTGCCAAGAACCCTGGCCAGGTCTGCCCGGCCAAATGGAACGAAGGCGCCAAGACGCTGACCCCGTCGCTGGACCTGGTCGGCAAGATCTAAATAGGAAAGGCTGCCCGTTGAACATTCATTCAACGGGCGGCCAGCTTTCACTGTTGCTTGAATTAGGAAAATCATCATGTTGGACGACACTCTCAAAACTCAACTCAAGGCCTACCTGGAGCGGGTGACGCAGCCGTTCGAGATCGTGGCGTCTCTAGGCGACAGTGACAGCTCGCGTGAAATGGACGGCTTGCTGCGGGACATCGCGGCCCTGTCCGACAAGATCACCCTGCGCAGCGACGGCAGCGATGCGCGCCAGCCCTCCTTCAGCCTGAACCGGCTGGGCTACAACATGGGCCTGCGCTTTGCCGCCATTCCGCTGGGACATGAGTTCACCTCGCTGGTGCTGGCGCTGCTGTGGGTCGGCGGCCACCCGCCCAAGGTCGAACCCGAGGTGATCGAACAGATCCGCCACCTCGACGGCGACTACAACTTCGAGGTCTACATGTCCCTGAGCTGCCACAACTGCCCGGACGTGGTGCAGGCGCTCAACCTGATGGCCGCGCTCAATCCCAAGGTGCGCGTGGTCACCATCGACGGCGCCCTGTTCCAGGACGAAGTGGCCCAGCGCCAGATCATGGCCGTGCCCAGCATCTACCTCAACGGCGAGCTGTTCGGCTCGGGCCGCATGGGCGTGGAAGAAATCGTGGCCAGGCTCGACACCGGCGCCGCCGTCCGTGATGCCGCCAAGCTCAGTGCCAAGGCGCCGTATGAGGTGCTGATCGTCGGTGGCGGCCCGGCTGGCGCCGCGGCGGCTGTGTACGCCGCGCGCAAGGGCATCCGCACCGGCGTGGCGGCGGAACGCTTCGGTGGCCAGGTCAATGACACGCTGGCGATCGAGAACTTCATTTCGGTGGCTGAAACCGACGGCCCCAGGTTCGCCGCTGCCCTGGAGCAGCATGTCAAGGCCTACGACGTGGACATCATGAACCTGCAGCGCGCCGAGAAGTTGATCCCGGCCAGCGAGCCCGGTGGCCTGATCGAAGTGCAACTGGCCAACGGCGGCGTGCTCAAGTCGCGCAGCGTCATCCTGGCCACCGGCGCGCGCTGGCGCAACGTCAATGTGCCCGGTGAGCAGCAGTACAAGAACAAGGGCGTGGCCTACTGCCCGCACTGCGATGGCCCGCTGTTCAAGGGCAAACGCGTGGCGGTCATCGGCGGCGGCAACTCGGGCGTGGAAGCGGCCATTGATTTGGCCGGCCTCGTGGCCCACGTCAGCCTGCTGGAGTTCGGGGACGCCCTGCGCGCCGACGCCGTGCTGGTCACCAAGCTCAAGAGCCTGCCCAATGTGAGCATCCACACCCAGGCCCAGACCACCGAACTCACCGGGGACGGCAACAAGCTGGGCGGCCTGAGCTACACCGACCGCACCAGCGGCGAGGCCCGGCACATCGAACTCGAGGGCGTGTTCGTGCAAATCGGCCTGGTGCCCAATACCGAATGGCTCAAGGGCACGGTGGATCTAAGCAAGCACGGCGAGATCGTGATCGATGCCCGGGGTGCCACCAATGTGCCGGGCGTGTTTGCCGCCGGCGACGTGACCACGGTGCCCTACAAGCAGATCATCATCGCCACCGGCGAGGGCGCCAAGGCCGCGCTCAGCGCCTTTGACTACCTGATCCGCACCCCGGCCGTGGAGACCGTTGCGGCCTGATCCGGCTGAGCAAGTTCAAGGACCAGGAAGGGCGTTTGACGCCGGCATGAGAGGGGTGAAAAAAACGGGGTGCTCTAAAAACCATTGACAAGACGTCGAGATAGGAACATCCGCGCGTAAAAACCACTATCCTTGATTGGATATTTGATCTATATTTAAAAATGTAATAGTTGGTATACGTGTGTTTAGTTCACTTAGTCAATAGCATTCCTGTACGAAAGTCAGGGTCGCAAAGCTTCCGGTCTAAGGCTTGAAAAAGCCACGATAGCGGGGTTGCCGGGGCAGGAGAACCGATCCGGTTTGTCCTGTTGTCTTCCCAGACCATGAAGACATTTCTCGCCAATCCGTCACAGACCGGAGTTCTGCGATGGTTATTTGCCAGTTGAGATGTCGTTTTATGGTCGTTCCAAACAATCATTGGCCGGGCTGGCTCCAGAAAGCCCTGCCAGCACTGAATCCTGTCAGGGTTACCTTTCCTGATGCGGGAAGGTTCACGACACCCGCATTACCGAGCCGATGTTCCGGACGCTTCAGGGCATCTGGTATCTGGCGCTGGCTGGTGTTGTCAGCGTGCCTGGGCGCTCTGGCGCCGGCGCAGGCGGCCGACAAGCTGGTTTTGACTTCGGGTGTGCTGGCGCCCTACACCACGCCGGACCGCAAGGGCTTCCTCGACCAGTTGATTGCGGCGGTGTTCCATGAAGCCGGGGTGGAGGCCGAGCTGCTGATCTACCCGACGGCGACTGAGCGCGGCATGCTCAATGCCAATGAAGGGGTGGACGACGGGCTGGCCATGCGCATAGCCGGGCTGGAAAAGCAGTATCCCAACCTCATCCGCGTTCCCGAGGAAGTGGCCGTCAATGATTTCGTGGCCATCAGTACCCAGCACCGTTTCCCTACCCCCAACTGGGATTCGCTTTCGCCCTATGTCGTGACCTACATCATCGGCTGGAAGGTGTTTGAAGCCAATGTGCCCAAGGGCAAGGAACTGACCCGGGTGCGCGATGCGGAGCAGTTGTTCACCTTGCTGGACCGAGGGCGTGCCGATGTGGCGCTCTACGAGCGCTGGCAAGGGCTGGCGCAGACCCGCGCCATGGGCATCAAGGTGCAGGTGATGGAGCCGCCGCTGGTTCACACCAGGATGTACATCTACCTGCACAAGAAGCATGCGGCGCTGGTGCCGCGGGTCGCCGCGGCGCTGGTGAAGCTGAAGCAGAACGGCACTTACCAGCGCATCTTCGACGCCACGCTCAAGCCCCTGGCTCCATGAACAGGCACCGGCGATGAACTGGCACAGGTTGAACCAACTGCATCCCGGCAAACTGGCGCGCAGGCTGGCGACCTATGTGATCCTGTTCAGCTCCGTGCTTGCCATGGGCATCACGGCGGTTGAATTGGCTTCCGAATATTTTCGTGACATCGGCCAGATCGACAGCCGCATGCATCAGATCGAGACGGCTTACCTCGACAGCGTGACCGAAAACCTCTGGGTCGCCGACAAGGAGCGGCTGGATACCCAGCTCATGGGCATCGTGCGCCAGCCGGATTTCGTCATGGCTGAAATCCGGGTCGATGGCAAGACCCTGCTGCAGCGGGGGAAGATGCCCATGGAGCAGGGCGTCACGCACACGTTCCCCTTGAAGTACCTGCACCGGGGGAAATTGCAGGCCATCGGCGAGTTGGTGGTGGCGGCCTCGTACCAGGGGGCAAGCCAGCGCATGCTGGACCGGCTGCTGTTCGCCATTCTGGCCAATGGCACGAAGACATTCTTCGTTGCCCTTTTCATTTTTCTGGTTTTCTATCGGCTGATCGGACGGCACATCGATCAAATTGCCCGTTATGCGCACGAGCATTCGAATGCGCAGGACGCCAGCCCACTGGCCTTGCACCGAAAGGAGCCGCTGGCGGGCGACGAGCTGTCGGAGCTCGCCGGCTCGATCAATCAATTGCGCACGGAATTGATCACGCTGACCCGCGAGCAGCGCGAGCGCGCGGACACACTGGCGCAGCAGGCGGCCCTGCTGAACCTGCAGCTGACCGCGCGCAAGCAAGCCGAGGCGACGCTGCACCTGATGGCCTCGGTCTTCCACAGCAGTCAGGACGCCATCGTGGTCACCGATGCGAACAACCGGATCGTGGCCACGAACGAAGCGTTCTGCCGGCTGACCGGCTACGCCCATGCAGAGGCGGAAAACCAGAACCCGAAAATGCTTTCGGCCGGCAGGACGGATCCGGCCGTGTACCGGAAGATGTGGAACGACCTCAATACCCAGGGTTTCTGGCAGGGTGAAATCTGGGACCGGCGCAAGGACGGAACGGTCTATCCCAAATGGATATCCATATCGGTGGTGCGTGATCAGCAGCACGGGGTGGCCAACTACATCGGGATTTTTTCCGACATCACGGCCCGCAAGGTGGCCGAGGAGCAGATCTATCGCCTGGCGCACCATGACAGCCTGACCGGCCTGATCAACCGCGTGGCCTTGAACCAGGGCCTGCGGCAGGCGCTGCAGCTGGAAACCCTCGCCCAGGATCACCTGGCCGTGATGTTCATCGGCCTGGACCGATTCAAGGACATCAACGATGCGTTTGGGCACGACATCGGCGACCAGTTGCTGGTGCAAGTGGCGCGCCGCCTGACGGCTTCGGTGCGCGACGGCGATCTGGTGGCCAGGCTGGGTGGGGATGAGTTTGTGGTGATCTCGCCCTTCGTGGCCAGTCCGGAGTCGGCCGCCCGGATTGCCGGCATGATCCGCGAGGCTTTGCAGCAGCCCTATCTGATTGACGGCATGGTGGTGCACACCACACCCAGCATCGGCCTGGCTTTTTACCCGCAGGATGGCGACAGCGGCGAGACGCTGATGAAAAAAGCCGGCACGGCCATGTACCACGCCAAGGCGCTGGGGCGCAGTTATGTCCAGTTCTACGTTCCCGGCATGGAGGAAGCGACACGCGACCGCATCCAGGTCGGGCACGAACTCCGGCAGGGGCTGGAACGGGGGCAGCTTGAACTGCACTACCAGCCGCAAATCGAGAGCCATACCGGCCGTGCCGTTGGCGTGGAGGCGCTGGTGCGCTGGCGGCACCCGGAGCGGGGGCTGGTGTCGCCGGAACAGTTCATTGCGGTGGCCGAGGAAACCGGCATCATCCTGCCGCTGGGGGAGTGGGTACTGGACGAAGCCTGCCGGCAGATGCGTGCCTGGCTGGATCAGGGCATGAGGGCCATCACCATGGCCGTCAACCTGTCCGCAAAGCAACTGGAGCATCCCTCGCTGCTTGGTTTCATTGCGAAAACGCTGGAGCAACATGCGCTCCCGGGCGCCAGCCTCGAACTGGAAATCACCGAGTCGATGCTGATGGAGAACATCGACTCGAATATCGAAACACTCCAGTCCCTGCGCAAGATGGGCGTGAGACTCGCGATCGATGACTTCGGTACCGGCTATTCGTCACTGAGCTATCTGAAGCGCTTGCCGATTGACTCGCTGAAGCTGGATCGGTCCTTTGTCCGAGACCTCGAAACCGATGCCAGCGATGTCGCCATCTGCATGTCCACCATCGCCCTGGCCCATAACCTTGGCCTCCGGGTGATTGCCGAAGGCGTGGAAACAGAAGGGCAGCGCAAGTTTCTGACGCAGCACCGCTGCGATGTGCTGCAGGGCTACCTGTTCAGCAAACCCGTGGTGCCAGCGCAGGCGTTCGCCATTCTCGTCCGGCGTGAATTGGCCTGAGCCGGCGACATCGGCCCCGCCGGTGCTTCACGCCGCGTAGCTCAACACGGCGAAGAAGTGGCAGCCGCTACCAACAACGACGAAGCCGTGCCAGACCGCATGCGCGTAGCGCCAGCGGGAATCCATCGCGAAGAACACCACACCCGCCGTGTAGGCCAGGCCGCCGGCCACCAGCAGGGTGAGGCCGGCCGGCGGTACCCGTTCGACCAGCGGCACCGCCGCAATCAGCACCAGCCAGCCCATCAGGAGGTACAGGCCGGTTGACAGCCAGGGGTGCGACAACCGGTTTAACGCCTTGAGCAGCACGCCGGCGGCGGCTATGGACCACACCAGACCGAACAGCGTCCAGCCCCAGGCCCCGCCGAGCACGCCCAGCGCGAACGGCGTGTAGCTGCCGGCGATGAAAAGATAAATGGCGCTGTGGTCGAGCTTCATGAAGACCAGTTTGGCGCGGCCCACCGGGAGGGCATGGTAGAGCGTCGAAGACAGGTACAGCAGCACCATCGTCGCCGCAAAGACAGCGGCCGCGACGATGCTGGCCGCCGACAGATGGCGCGCGGAAACGATCAGGAACGGCCCGGCCACCAGGGCCGCCAGCAGCGCCAAACCATGGCTCACGCTGTTGGCGATTTCCTCACCCAGGGTTTGCTGACGATCGTTCATGAGGTAAATATTGTTGCACGGCTGCAGTGGCGGCTGCGCTGACGTACATCAATAGATTTGTCCGAACAGCCGGTTCTCAAGTGGGCGGATAGTGCAGATTTCTGCTGGCATGACCTGCGGCATACCTTTGCTACATGGCATCGTGAGGGAGGCACTCCTATGCACGAACTTCAACGGTTGGGTGAATCGAATGCGCAATCGATGGTAAAGCGGTGCGCACGTTGCACCAGAGGGGTTGCAGCTTGCTGTCAGTCGATGGGGCGCAGCTTTCCGCGTATAAGGCTTCGCGGTAACCGGCCAGAGCCATCTGGGGGCGCAAGCGGCTGCCTGGGGGTTTAAAATAGTGTATAAATGATGGTTCAAACATGGTTAAGTCGTGTAATTCATATCTTTAGACCAGCTTATTTTCATGCTATCAACACAGACCCAACGCGAGGCGTCTGGCTTCGGTCTTTTTGACACGGTGCCCGATGACATTTTGAACTTCGGGCGTGGAGAAAATTTCGATGCCAAGCGCGTCTCGACTTTTCTCAACCTCAAAAAAGTCGATGTCTCGCACCTGGCCTCGGTTTCAGAGTCGTCGGTGCGCTACGACCACCTGATACCGGAAACCGTGCGCGAGCGCCTGGAGGAAATCGCCAGCACCATCAACTTGGTGGCCAAGCAGTTTGGCGGTGATCCGGACAAGACCGTGGCGTGGTTCAAGGCCAAGAATCCGCTGCTGGGTGACGTCTCGCCGCGCGACATGATCCGCTTGGGTCGCTACGATCGACTGCGTCGCTTCATCATCAACGCGATGATGAGCAAGCCGAGCGTCACTTAAGGCGAAGGGTCTCCTTTGGCAAGACCGCGCAAGCCTGTCCCGCCAGCCCCGCGTAGCGCTGTTGCAATGCCTCCACCCCCGAAGGGGATTTTGGAGCTTGACCGATTCACGCAAGCCAATGTCGAGCATTGGAACGCGATCTCACGCGATCTTGATGAGCTCAACGACGTCCTGCAGTTCGGGCTGGAGCCGGAGCGCCGCCGTCGTCGACCGGAAATCCTGTCCGCATTGGCCAGCGAAGCGCGCATGGCGGTCGATCTCAAGGACTGGGTACGAATCGTCTCCTACAAGTACAGCCTTTCGCCACTGTCGTGCGCAGGGAGCCTCACCTACATCGGCGGGCGTTTCAACCCGGGGATTGATCTGGAGCCCAACACAATCGAGCCGTGGCCGGCTTTGTACTTGGCGCAGGACTTCGAGACAGCATATCGCGAAAAATTCCAGCGTCGACACAATGAAATCGTCGACGGCCTGTCGCCTCAGGAGTTGGCCTTGAATGAGGGCGGAAGCCACTCGACCGTGTTGCTCAAGGGTCAACTCACCAATCTCTTTGACCTCACCCAATTCAAATCGCTCAATGGGGTGGCGCGGGAACTGGCCAAGATCAAGATGCCAGAGCGCGCGAAGCAGCTCAAGCGCAAGCTGAAAATTCCTGAGCGTGATCTGACGATGACACAAACCGGTCGGCAACTTTACGAGATGGCGGTGAACCAGAACTGGCGTGTGCTGCCCGTGCAGTTTGGCTTGCCATCGCCGAGCCAGATACTGGCAGAGTTGATTCATGCCGCAGGATTTGAAGGCATCGTATATGCCTCCACCAAGGGCCTGGGGTATTGCATCGCAGTCTTCCCGGATCAACTCAAGGCCGGTTCCTACGTGGAGCTCCTGGATGCTCCGCCCGATGGGGTGGACTACCCGCGACTGGATCCTGAGACGGCAGCACGCCTGAGCGGATGGGATGAGGTCGGTCGAGGACCTCGGGGAAGGCGCAACATCTGAGCACCAAGGCTATTCGATAGCGATTGCCCGCGCTATGCCGATACCGGATACAGAAGATTTTCTCTGGCATGAACTGCGGCATACCTTCGCCACGTGGCACCGTGAGGCGGGCACGCCAACCCATGAACTGCAGCGGCTTGGCGGGTGGAAAACGCAAACAATGGTTGAACGCTATGCCCACGTTGCTCCTGAAGGTCTGCAAGTCGCGGCCAGTCGGCTAGACTCGTTCATCCAGACTTCTCGTTAACTGTCGAATGACTACCGTCGCTATTTGGATAAATCGCGAAATGCCCACGCCCAATATCTGGGCGATTGCAGACACGCGAATTTCGAGTCTTGACGGGAGGGAGTCGGCGGTTCCTCTGTTAAACGAGGCATCTAAGCTCTTTTCTTTGCCGATCACATGCGTAAAGCCTGGTCGTGATGGCTTCTTCTCAGAGCGTTACTTTTCGCACTCTGTCGGGTTTGCCTATGCCGGCGGTAGTCTTATCGCACTCAATCTATATTCAGCGCTGCTTCCTTTGTTGTCGAACTTGGCTAGCCTTGAGGAAACTCCTCCTCGATTAGATGAGGTGGCTTTATTTGTCTCAGAACTGCTTCGTCAGTTCACGATTTCTCGAAATCAATATCTAGGTGACAAATCGTGCTCAGAAATCGCAATCTTTGGCTATTGCCACATGACATCGCGGTTTCGAGTTTTCCATCTGAGTCCGGATCTGTCGGGTGGTTCATTTCATATTGTGTGTTCGGAAGTTGACGCTTCAGAGGAAGACTATGTCTTACTTCTTGGGGACAAGAAGCCGGAAATCCTTGCCGATATACAGGCGAGGCGATCTGGCGTCGAACTTCGGTCGATACAGTGGTGGCGCACGCCCAAGATAACTATTTCTGGGGTTGTTGAGAATGGTGCCTATCCGACCATTGGGGGATCGGTGCAGATGGGCATCGCTGATGAGCGTGGCTACTTTCCATTTATCGTTTGCTCACCGATTGCAGCGGGATCGCCTCCGACTACTATGCGATATCTAGGGTTTGAAGTGTGGGACACCTTTGACCGTGTAGGCCAATGTCATATCAACATGCCTGGGATGGCCTAGCGTCAAGTTGGCTTAAGCCAACTTGACGCTAGACAAAGACTCGCAATCGGTAGATTTTTCCTTATGAACCTTGATGAAAGTTCGTCTCTAGGTTAATAGTTCACCGAGTTACACGCCAGCTACATGAAAAAAGCCCCTAACCATGACAGCTAGGGGCTTTTCATTTGGTGCCGGAGAGATGAATCGAACACCCGACCTTCTCATTACGAATGAGCTGCTCTACCGACTGAGCTACACCGGCGAATCCAAAATTATACCTTGGGCAAGGCTGAACAAGTCCTTGGCGTGTGCTGCATCCTCGCCTCGGGCGGTCTGCGGCGTTGCAAATCCTCGCCATAGCTTGGGCTATGGCTGTGGTTTGCGCCTTGCATCCCATCCCGACGCGAAGCGCAGCCCAGTCGCCAGGACTTATTCAGCCTTGCCCTTGGCGTGATAGGCGGTGACGCGTTCCACCTCGTTTTTGGAGCCCAGGATCACGCTGACGCGCTCATGCAGCTGGGTCGGCTGGATGTCCAGGATGCGCTGGCGGCCGTTGGTGGCGGCGCCGCCGGCCTGCTCGATCAGCCAGCTCATCGGGTTGGCCTCGTACATCAGGCGCAGCTTGCCCGGCTTGTTGGGCTCGCGCTTGTCCCAGGGGTACATGAAGACGCCGCCGCGCGTCATGATGCGGTGCACGTCGGCCACCATGCTGGCGATCCAGCGCATGTTGAAGTCCTTGCCGCGCGGGCCGTCCTTGCCGGCCAGGCATTCGTCGATGTAGCGCTTCACCGGCTCGTCCCAGTGCCGCATATTGCTCATGTTGACGGCGAATTCCCGGGTGTCCTCCGGAATGCGCACGTCTTCCTGCGTCAGCACGAAAGAGCCCTGTTCGCGGTCCAGCGTGAACATGGCCACGCCGTCGCCCACGGTCAGCACCAGGGTGGTCTGCGGGCCATAGACGCAGTAGCCGGCGGCCACCTGTTTGCGGCCCGACTGCAGGAAGTCGCCCTCGTCCACGCCCCGGTCGTCCTCCGGCATTCTCAGCACGCTGAAGATGGTGCCGATGCTGACGTTCACGTCGATGTTGCTGGAGCCGTCGAGCGGGTCGAACAGCAGCAGGTACTCGCCCTTGGGATAGCGGTTGGGCACCACATAGATGGTGTCCATCTCTTCCGAGGCCATGGCCGCCAGGTGGCCGCCCCATTCATTGGCCTCGATCAGCACCTCGTTGGCGATGATGTCGAGCTTTTTCTGCACCTCGCCCTGCACGTTCTCGCTGCCGGCCGTGCCCAGCACGCCGCCCAGGGCGCCCTTGTTGACGGCATGGCTGATGCTCTTGCAGGCGCGCGCCACCACTTCCAGCAGCAGGCGCAGCTGCGAGGGGATGTGGCCGTCCACGCGTTGTTTCTCAACCAGGTAGCGGGTGAGGGAAATCTTGGTGCTCATAGGTATCTTCCAGTGAGGAGATTGGTTTTGCCGCCGGGCCGTCCCAAGGCAAAATGCGCCCCCTCGGGGGGCAGCGCAGTACACGAAGTGACAAGCGTGGGGGCCATACTAGTCCGCTAGCGCGTGAGTGACGACTTCGCGCACATCGCCGCTCAGATCGGACTTGGCGGCGACGCGGGCGATGGCTTCGCGCGCGGCGCTGCGGTACGGTTCGGCCAGTTTTTTCCAGCGGTCCAGCGCGCGCGCCAGCCGGGCGGCCACCTGCGGGTTGAGGCTGTCGAGTTCGATCACGCGTTCGCTCCAGAACACATAGCCGGCCGCGTCGGTGCGGTGGAAGGCGCCGGGGTTGGCGCTGCAGTAGCTGAAGATCAGGCTGCGCGCGCGGTTCGGGTTGCGCAGGTTGAAGTCGGGGTGCGTCATGAGCTGGCGCACGGCCGGCAGCACCTGGCCGCCGCGGTCGCAGGTGCCGGCCTGCAGCGCGAACCATTTGTCCAGCACCAGGGCCTCGTTCTTGAACATGGCGTGGAAACGCGTCAGGGCCTGCGCCGCGAGTTCGTGGCCGCTGTTCACCAGCGCATGCAGGGCGTTGAAGCGGTCGGTCATGTTGCCGGCGTCCTTGAAGCACTGGTAGGCCTTGCCCGGCCAGACCACATCGCCGGTGCTGCGCGCAGCCAGGCACAGCATGGTGAGCGCCAGGCCGCTCAAAGCGCGCCGGCCCGACGAGACGGCGTCCGGGCGGTAGCCGCCGTTGTCGGCATGGGTGTCATAGGCCCATTGCCAGTCGTGCTGCAGCTCGCGCGCCAGTTGCTCGCGCATGGCTTCGCGCACCGCGTGGATGCGCTGCGGGTCCACCACGTCGAGCTGCTCGGCGATATAGGTCTCGGCCGGCAGCGTGAGCACCAGTTCCTTGAAGGCGGCGTCCAGCGTCGGGTGCCGCAGCACGCTGCGCATGGCGGCCACAAAGGCGGCGTCCAGCACCCTGGATTCGGCCGGATGGGCCGGGCTCTGGATGAAGTGCAGGGCGCGCTTGAGCGCCAGGCGCTGGCCGGCTTCCCAGCGGTTGAAGGGGTCGGTGTCGTGCGCCAGCAGCGTGAGCAACTGCAGGTCGCTGTAGTCGTGCGCCAGCACCACCGGCGCGCTGAAACCGCGCAGGATGGAGGGCACCGGCTCGGCGTCCAGGTTGACGAAGCGCAGGGTCTCGCTGGCCTGGGTCAGCACCACCGTGCGCGAGGTGGCGCCCGGGCTGGCTTCACGGTCCAGCTGCAGGGGCAGCGTCTGGCCGTCGGTCGTCAGCAGGCCCAGGCTGACCGGGATCACGAACGGTTCCTTGGTCGGCTGGCCCGGCGTGGGCGCGCAGCTCTGGGTCAGCGTGAGCGTGTAGCTGCGGCTGGCGGCGTCATAGTGGCCGCAGGCCTGCACCCGCGGCGTGCCGGCCTGCGAATACCAGCGCTTGAACTGCGGCAGCAGGCGGGCCAGGTCGGAGGCGGGGTTGGCGTCGGCAATGGCCTGTGCGAAATCGTCGCAGGTCACAGCCTGGCCGTCATGGCGCTCGAAGTACAGCGTCATGCCGCGGGCAAAGCCGTCACGCCCCGATGTACCGGTAGATGGCGTTCCCGCCATGGTCTGCATCATGCGCACCACCTCGGCGCCTTTTTCGTAGATGGTGACGGTGTAGAAGTTGTTGATTTCCACATAGCTGTCCGGTCGCACCGGGTGGGCCATGGGGCCGGCGTCCTCGGGGAACTGGGAGGTGCGCAGCACGCGCACGTCCTCGATGCGCTTGACGGCGCGGGCCGAGATGTCGCCGGCCAGGTCCTGGCTGAATTCCTGGTCGCGGAAGACGGTCAGGCCTTCCTTCAGGCTGAGCTGGAACCAGTCGCGGCAGGTGACGCGGTTGCCGGTCCAGTTGTGGAAATACTCGTGCCCGACCACGCTTTCGATGTTGGCGTAGTCGGTGTCGGTGGCGATGGCCTGGTTCGCCAACACATACTTGGTGTTGAAGATGTTCAGGCCCTTGTTCTCCATCGCGCCCATGTTGAAGTCGCTGGTGGCGACGATCATGAAGCGCTCCAGGTCGAGCGACAGGCCGAAGCGGGCTTCGTCCCAGGCGATGGACGCCATCAGCGAATTCATGGCGTGTTCGGTCTTGTCCAGGTCGCCGGGGCGCACATAGACCTGCAGCAGGTGATCCTTGCCGGTGCGCGAGGTGATGCGCTGCTCGCGCGCCACCAGCTTGCCGGCCACCAGTGCAAACAGGTAGGCCGGCTTCTTGTGCGGGTCCACCCATTTGGCGAAATGGCGGCCGTCTTCCAGCGGGCCCTGGGCCACCAGATTGCCGTTGGACAGCAGCACCGGGTAGCTGGCTTTGTCGGCGCGCAGCGTCACGGTGTAGCTGGCCATCACGTCCGGGCGGTCCAGAAAATAGGTGATGCGGCGGAAGCCCTCGGCCTCGCACTGGGTGAAGAAGGAGTCGTTACTCACGTACAGGCCCGTGAGCTTGCTGTTTTTGAACGGCACACAGGTGGTGAAGATCTCCAGCTCGAAGGGCGCGGTTCCTTCGGGCAGGTTTTCCAGCACCAGCTGGCTGCCGTCCATCTTGAACGAGGTGCCCTGGCCGGCCACCAGCACGCGCGCCAGGTTCAGCTCCTCGCCGTCGAGGCGCAGCGGCTGGGCGGGAACGTCCGGGTTGCGGCGCAGCGTCATCCGGTTCAGCACGCGCGTCTTGGCCGGGTCGAGGTCGAAGGTGAGATCGACGGTGTCGATCCAGAATGCGGGCGCGGCGTAGTCTTCACGCCGGATGACGGGGGCTTGTCCTTCACGCATGGTGATCTCCAGTATTGAGGCTCAGACGCCTTGTTTGAGCGAGGCTTCGATGAACTGATCGAGGTCACCGTCGAGCACCTTCTGGGTGGCCGAGGTCTCGTAGTTGGTGCGCAAATCCTTGATGCGGCTCTGGTCCAGCACGTAGGAGCGGATCTGGTGGCCCCAGCCGACATCGGTCTTGGTGTCCTCCAGTTTTTGCTGGGCTTCCTGCTGTTTGCGCAGCTCGAAATCGTACAGGCGGCTGCGCAGGCGCTTCCACGCCACGTCGCGGTTGCTGTGCTGGCTGCGGCCGTCCTGGCACTGCACCACGATGCCGGTGGGGATGTGGGTCAGGCGCACGGCCGAGTCGGTCTTGTTGATGTGCTGGCCGCCGGCGCCGCTGGCGCGGAAGGTGTCGGTGCGCACGTCGGACGGGTTGATCTCGATCTCGATCGAGTCGTCCACTTCCGGATAGACGAACACGCTGGCAAAGCTGGTGTGGCGCCCGCCGGAGGAGTCGAACGGCGACTTGCGCACCAGCCGGTGCACGCCGGTCTCGGTGCGCAGCAGGCCGAAGGCGTAATCGCCCTCGATCTTGATGGTGGCGCCCTTGATGCCGGCGGTGTCGCCCGGCGTTTCTTCTTCAATCGTGGCCTTGAAGCCCTTGCGCTCGGCGTACTTGAGGTACTGGCGCAGCAGCATGCTGGCCCAGTCGCAGGCCTCGGTGCCGCCGGCGCCGGCCTGGATGTCCAGGAAGGCGGGCAGCGGGTCGGCCGGGTTGTTGAACATGCGGCGGAATTCGAGCTGCTCGACGATCTTGGCCAGCTTGTCGGTCTCGGCCTCGATGGTCAGCAGGCCGGCCTCGTCGCCATCGGCCTTGCTCATCTCAAACAGCTCGGAGTTGTCGGCCAGTTCACTGGTGAGGTTGTTGAGCGTGACCACCACGCCGTCGAGCGCCTTTTTTTCCCGGCCCAGTTCCTGGGCGCGCTTGGGTTCGTCCCAGACCTTGGGGTCTTCCAGCGAGGCGTTGACCGTCCTCAGCCGTTCAGCTTTGGCATCGTAGTCAAAGATACCCCCGTAATTCGACCGTGCGCTGGCTCAGGTCTGCAAGCCGGGTGCCGATGAGGTTGATGCGTTCTGCGTCCATGATGGGAATCCTGTCGTTATGTGAGGCTGGGGCGGCTGATGGCGGCTGCGAAACAGCGCCTATTCCCCAAAACTTCCCATTTTAGTTCCGACCTGACTTTTTGCTGAAAAGGGAGTCTCCACTGCACACGGCGTGTGCTCACCTGACGAAGTTTTCGATCAGGGTGGCCAGTTGCTGCGGCTGGTCGTGGTGCAGCATGTGGCCGGCGTCCGTCACCAGCGCCTGGGTCAGTTGGGGCACCTTTTTGAGCCGTTCGTGGTACTCGGCCAGGGTGTACTTGCCCTGCCACCACTGCTCCATCTGGTTGTCGCTGGCCTCCACCGAGAGGGTGGGCGCGCTGATGCGCTGGTAGATCTCCAGCGCCTCGTCGACCCGGTAGAGCTGGGCGTTGACGACCTTGTGCGCGGCGTGGCCCAGGATTTCCCACTGGCCCTGGACGTTCTCGCGGGCCCAGTGCCGGGCCAGCCAGCCGGCCTTGTCTTCCCCCAGGCGCGGGTTGGTCTTCATCAGGCGGCGGGCCACGCCCGAGACGTCGTCATAGGCCTTGAGCGCCATCTCGCCGCGGTGCAGGCTTTTGAGCTCATCCATCCACTTGGCGTAGCGCTTGGGCGCCTGGGCCGGCTGGGTGGCCGGCATGCCGAAACCTTCGAGGTTGATCAGGCGGCGGATGCGCTCCGGGCGCACCCCGGCGTACAGCATGACCACATTGCCGCCCATGCTGTGGCCCACCAGGTCCACCGGCTGGCCGGGGGCGTAGTGGTCGAGCAGGAAGTCCAGGTCGGCCAGATAGTCCGGGAAGCAGAAATTGTCGGTTTCGCCTGGATCCGTCAGTCCGTAGCCGCGCCAGTCGGGGGCGATGATGTGGCGCCCCTGCATGAAAGCCTCGCTGAAGGCGTCCACCACGAACTGGTACGAGGCGCCCACATCCATCCAGCCGTGCACCATGACCAGCGGCGCGCGCCCGGGCGCGGGTTTGCCCCAGCTCAAGACGTGGTAATTCAGATTGCGAATCCTGACGAATTCGCTGTTGGAATTTCTTTTGACTTGGTACATTCGGGGAATCATACGGAGGCTTATCGTGCGCACCAGTCAACACCGGGACAACTATTCAGCACTCCACAGCCAGTTCCGCTGGCTGGTGCCCGAGCGCTTCAACATGGCCGAGGTCTGCTGCCGGCGCTGGGCACAGGCGCCGGATGCTGCCAAAAGAATAGCAATTTATGCCGATGGGGCGGGAATCGAGCCCGTTTCCCATACCTATGCCGAGCTGCAGCACCAGGCCAACCGGCTGTCCAATGCGCTGGTCAGCCTGCGCGTCAAGCCGGGCGACCGGGTGGCCATCATCATGCCGCAGCGCTTTGAGACCGCCGTGGCCTATATGGCGGTGCTGCAGATGGGCGCGGTGGCCATGCCCCTGTCCATCCTGTTCGGGCCGGAAGCGCTGGAATACCGGCTCAAGGACAGCGAGGCCGTGGTGGCCCTCTGCGACGACAGCGCCATCCTGAACCTGCTGGAGGCGCGCAACACCTGCGAACCCCTGCGCCATGTGATCGGCTTGGGGGGCGGGGCCGACGCCATGGCCGACCTGGACTACGTCGAGCTGCTGGCCAGGCACCCCGGCGAATTCACCCCCGAGCTCACCTGCGCCGACGACCCGGCCGTGCTGATCTACACCAGCGGCACCACCGGCAACCCCAAGGGCGCGCTGATTCCGCACCGCGCCCTGATCGGCAACCTGAGCGGCTTTGTCTGCAGCCAGAACTGGTTTGGCTTCGACCCAAATAGCCCTCACCCCCGCCCTCTCCCAGAGGGAGAGGGAGTGAACAGCCGACCCTCAAGCCGGGGCGTGGGCGTGAATGACTCCCTCTCCCTTGGGGAGAGGGCGGGGGGGAGGGCTGCTGCCGGGAGTCAGGCCGTGTTCTGGTCCCCGGCGGACTGGGCCTGGACCGGGGGATTGATGGATGCTTTGCTGCCCACGCTCTACTTCGGCCGCCCCATCGTGGCCTACAACGGCCGCTTCAGCCCGCAGGTGGCTTTCGAGCTGCTGCAGAAGTACGACGTGACGCACACCTTCCTGTTCCCCACCGCGCTCAAGGCCATGATGAAGGCCTACCCCAGGCCGCGCGAGCTTTTCAAGCTCAAGCTGCAGGCCGTCATGAGCGCCGGCGAGGCGGTGGGCGACGCGGTGTTCGACTACTGCCAGCAGCAGCTCGGCGTGACGGTCAACGAGATGTTCGGCCAGACCGAGATCAATTACATCGTCGGTAATTGTTCGATGAATGCCGCAGCGCAGGGCCGTCCCAAGCAAGGCGCGGCCCCCTCGGGGGGCAGTGCAGTACGCGAAGCGACAAGCGTGGGGGCTGTCGGTTGGCCAGCCAAGCCCGGCAGCATGGGCAAGGGCTACCCCGGCCACCGGGTGGAGGTGATTGACGACAATGGCCTGGAATGCCCGGTGGGCGTGCCCGGCGACGTGGCGCTGCATCGCCTGGACGTGCACGGCGAGCCGGACCCGATCTTCTTCCTCGGCTACTGGAAGAACGAGGCCGCCACCCGCGCCAAGTTCACCGGCGACTGGTGCCGCACCGGCGACCTGGCGGTGCGCGATGCCGACGGCTACCTCTGGTACCAGGGCCGCTCCGATGACGTGTTCAAGGCCGCGGGCTACCGCATCGGCCCGGGCGAGATCGAGAACTGCCTGGTCAAGCACCCCAGCGTGGCCAACGCGGCGGTGGTGCCCAAGCCCGATGCCGAGCGCGGCGCCCTGGTCAAGGCCTATGTGGTGCTGACGGCCGAGGCTGTCGCCGAGCGCGGCGACGAGCCGATGTCGCGCGAGGAGTGGGAGACCCGGCTGATGATCGATCTGCAGCGCCACGTGAAGGGCAAGCTCGCGCCCTACGAGTACCCCAAGGAAGTCGAGTTCGTCGATGCCCTGCCCATGACCACCACCGGCAAGGTGCAGCGGCGCGTGCTGCGGCTGCAGGAAGAGGAGCGTGCGCGACACGCGTCAGGGCATGGCAAGCCGTAAACTCGTGGCTCTTCAAGCAGCAGAAAAAACGGACTCTCCATGAAAACCATCCAGCTGGGTCAAAGCGACCTGCACGTGACGCCGATCTGCCTGGGCACCATGACCTTTGGGGAACAGGTCAGCGAGGCCGACGCCCACGCCATCCTCGACCGCGCGCTGGCGCGCGGCGTCAATTTCCTCGACACGGCCGAGATGTACGCGGTGCCGCCCCGGGCCGAAACCTTCCATGTGACCGAAACCATCATCGGCCGCTGGTTCGCCAAGAACCCGGGCGCGCGCCAAAAGATGGTCGTCGCGACCAAGGTGGCTGGCCCGTCGCGCGGCATGCCCTGGGTGCGCGGCGGCAGCGACAACCTGACCGCCGCCGACATCGAGGCCGCCTGTGACGGCAGCCTGAAACGCCTGCAGACCGACGTGATCGACCTCTACCAGATCCACTGGCCGGTGCGCCATGTGCCGATGTTCGGCCTGACTTATTTCGACCCGGGCAAGGACAACCCGGCGCTGACCTCCATCCACGAGCAGTTGCAGGCCCTGGGCCGGCTGGTGAAGGCCGGCAAGGTGCGCGCCATCGGCCTGTCCAATGAAACGCCGTATGGCGTGCACGAGTTTGTGCGCCTGGCGCAAGCGCACGGCCTGCCGCGCGTGGCCACGGTGCAAAAC
>Ga0210129_1000066_pt1 | contig 27121 bp, 29 predicted proteins | sample WestPond_Cattail_2_FD_185582 | JGI IMG/M metagenome (GOLD analysis project Ga0210129, IMG submission 185582) | Wetland microbial communities from the San Francisco Bay, California, USA, that impact long-term carbon sequestration -... | ecosystem: Environmental > Aquatic > Marine > Wetlands ... | reverse complement strand
ATCCATGGATAGGCCCACCCCCAGCGACTTGATGGCGTGCAGCATGTCGATGTTGGCTTTCGCGTTGTCCATCAACAGGCTTTCCGTCAGTTCGATGATGAGGTTTTCAGCCTGCAGCCCGCTGGATTGCAGGGCTGATTTGATAATCGATGGCATGTCGCCGCGGCGGAATTGCAAGTTGGACACGTTGACCGATATTGGCAGGGTGTATCCGTTTTTCTGCCATTTCACCGCTTCACTACAGGCATGACGCAATACCATTTCGCCAAGCGGGAGGATGAGGCCGGTTTCTTCCGCTAGCGGAATGAAACGGGCAGGGGATACTTCCCCCAACTCCGCATGGGTCCAGCGCAGCAGCGCTTCGGCGCCGATAATGCGGCCGGTGGCGGTTTCCACCTTGGGCTGGCAATACAATTCCAGCTGATCTTTTTCAATCGCCTTGCGCAGTGCGGTTTCCAGCGCCAGGCGCTCGAATGACCGGGCGTTGGTTTCCGGGGAGTAAAAAGCATAGGTGTTGCGGCCACGCAATTTGGCTTGCGACATGGCCAGATCGACATTGGTCAGCAGATCGGTGGCATCGTTGCCATCCTGCGGGAACAGAGCGATGCCCACGCTGATGGAAATGAACAGTTCGTGCTCGCCCAGGACCAGCGGGGATTTCATCGTTTCCAGCATGCGGCGCGCAATGACCGAGGCGTCTTCCGCTCGACGGATTTCGGGAACCAGCACGATGAATTCGTCGCCGGCCAGCCGGGAAAGGTTGATGGCGTCTTCCTGGTCATCGAGCTTGCTGAGGGTGTCCGTGTCGCGCAGTGCGGCGGAAAGCCTGCAGGAAACAGCCTTCAATACCGCGTCACCCATTTCATGGCCGAGGGTGTCGTTGATATGCTTGAACCGGTCGAGGCCGATTTGCAGCAATGCTGGCTGCTTGTTGTGGCGGAGGGCCATCCGGAGCGTCCAGGCCAGCCGTTCCAGAAACAGTTGCCGATTGGGCAGGCCGGTGAGCGCATCGTTATACGCCAGCTGATCCTGATAGGCCTTGAACACCAGAGCGTTTCTGATCCGCAGACTGAGTTCACTGGGGTCAACCGGCTTGGCCAGAAAATCGGTGGCGCCCAGTTCCAGCGCCTGCAGTTTGGTTTCGGAATTGCTTGCGGTAGCCAACACAATTACCGGCATGTAGCGAAGCAGGGGTTCATTGCGGATCCGGGTCAGCAGTTCAAAACCGGATTGTTCGGGCATGGACAACTCAAGCAGCAGCACATCGGGCCGTTGCTTGAGCAGCGTGTCCAGCGCCGGGGTGGAATTTTCCGTTGTCAGTAAATTGGCGTAACCCGCGTCTTCCAGAAAGGCCTGCAACAGGTCCATCAGGACCGGCTCATCTTCGACGATCATGATCCTGGCGTTTTTCAGCGCCTGCAACAAGACCAGCCGCTCGGACAAGTACGGCTCGTTGCCCGGGTTATCGTTGCGGGATGCGACAGGTAAGGGATTCGATGCCATGTTCGGGGCCTTATGGTTTTACCAGTGCCGTTTCGGATGCTTGCGCACGGTTGTTCCCGTCTGTTCCGGTCCGGACTATGCGAGACGCCAGGGCGCGCAATTGTCCGGTCACCCCGTTCAACCCGCTTTTCGTGCCGGCCGTGCCGAGCTGCTCCAACCGCCTGGCGGGCCCGGTAAAGCCATCGGGCAGCAGGGGCGCACGGTCGGCGGCGAACAGGATGTGCGGCTTCAGTTCACCGGTGAGCAGGCGGCGGCGGAAAAAATTCTTCAACATGGGCTTATTCTCTGAATAGCGCTTGGCGATCGAGTTGTTGATCCTGTTGCAGCAGCATGGCGCGCTGCGCCTGCTGGCGTGACTCTTCCATGCGCTGGGTGAGTACGGTGAGTACTTTGCCCAGCCAGCGGGGCAATTCACCGCCGGGCTGCCGCGCGAGTTTTTCTGCAGCCCGCTTGAGCCAGGCAGGCAGGGTGCGCTGCATCAGCGGTGCTTCGAGACAGAGCAGGGTTTCGACGCTGCCCGGATCGCCCTGGCGCGCGCAGCGCCCTTTCAGTTGCCGGTCGATGCGGCCTGCACCGTTCATCTGGCAGGAAATGACATGCAATCCGCCATGCCCGGCAACCCCGGGGCTCAGCGGGATGTCGGTGCCGCGTCCTGCCATGCTGGTGGCGACGGTGACGCGGCCGGGCTGTCCGGCCATGGCGATGATGGCGGCTTCCTGCTTGTCGTTGCGGGCATTGAGCACGGTGTGCGCGATGCCCTGTTGGCTTAGGTGTGCGGACAGGGACTCGGAATCAGCCACCGAATCGGTGCCGATCAGCACCGGGCGCCCCAGTTGGGTGAGTTCGGCCACACGTTCCGCCACGGCTTGCCACTGCTGCGCGCGATGCAGCAGCACGCGCATCCCGTGTTCGATCCGGCGGCTCGGCTTGCGCAGGGGCACGCGCACCACTTTCAGCCCATAGACGCGCGAAAGCTCGCCGCGTGCTTCGGTCAGTGTGCCGCTCATGCCGCACAGCCGCAGATAGCGCGGGAAGAAACGCTGGTAGGTGATTTGCGCGCGGGTAACGGCTTCGCCTCTGACCTTGCATTGCTCCTTCAATTCGATGAACTGATGCAGGCCGCGCGACCAGGTGCGGCCCGGCGCCACGCGGCCAGTGGTTTCGTCGATGATGTGGATGCCTTCGTCGCGCACCAGGTAATGACGGTCTCGCTGGAACAGATGCAGTGCGGCCAGCGCCAGGCACAGATTTTCGTTGCGGTGTCGGTTGCAGTACCAGACGGGATGCAGATCGGTGGCGTGGTCTTGCAGGGCGGCATGGCCGTTCTCGGTCAGCGTGGCGGTCAACGCATGACAGTCCAGCGTGAAGTCGGTGTCGGGGCGTAGCGAGGCGGCAAGCTGCAGGATCTCCGCTGCGGCCGCGTGCTTGCCCTCGTGTGCGTGCAACTCGGAGATGATGAGTGGCACCCGTGCCTCATCGATGAGGATGGCGTCGGCTTCGTCGAGGACGGCCATGCACAGGCCGTGCAGCAAGGTGCCCTGACTGGATGGCGCGGTGGAAAAATGCGCGGCGTGCCAGGCCAGCTCGGTGCGGTGCCGGCTGCGCTCCGGCAAGTCGCGCAGATAGTCGAACACCAGTTCCTTCGCGGTGCAGTAGGTGATGTCGCGTGCATACTCCGCGCGCCGTCCATGGCCATCCATGGCTTGCTGCACGGCGCCGACGCTCAGCCCCAGTGCCGCATAGAGCGGACGCAGCCGGGCGGCATCGCGACCGACCAGGTATTCGTTGGCCGTGACGACATGCACGGGAATGCCGGCCAGCGCACCGGTAGCGGCGGTCAGCGCGGCAGTCAGGGTCTTGCCCTCGCCGGTGGCCATTTCCGCCAGCTGGTTGCCGAGCATGCTGGCGGCGGCGATGCGCTGGACGGCAAACGGCGACATGCCGAGGTGGCGGCGGCAGGCAACGCCAGCCAGGGCAAACGACTGGGCAATGCATTCAGGGGTGAGGCCATCGCGGGCGAATTGCTGCCTGAGCTTGCGAACTGCTTCGCTGAACGCGGTGCTGGAAAGCGCCTGCATGCCTTGTTCAATGTCCAGCGAGCGCCGCGCAATCCACTCGTATTGGCGCAGGCCGGGGCGGCCAAGATGGGTGGCCGCGGCATTGAAGCGAGTTGCCCAGGTGCGATCCTGTCTGGCGCTGCGGTTTTCTGGGTACAGGCCCCAGATCAATCCGGGTTGCGGGAGGGTGTTGGCGTGCATGGCGTGGGCGTCCTCAGGCTGACGGGCTGAAATGCTTGAGGAACAACTGCTGTACACGGCGGGCCCATTGCGCCGCCAGCGGCTCGGCGCCGTGCTCGAAATGCACCCAGGCGCGGCCGCCTACTCTATTCGTTGAATGGGGAGGCAGGGTCAGGTCAACCAGAAATACCGGCTCCAGGGTGGTGACGCCGTCCTTGTCTTTCGGGTCGGTGATGCGGTTGCCGCCCGCGTGGTCGCCCAGTGCCGGGCTGGGCAGGGTTTGCGTTGCCGCCGGTGTGTCGCGCGTCAGTTCCGCGTCGAGCTTCTGCCCGGTGCGTTCGGCCAGCATGACCTCGACTGCCTCGGTGCGTTCGCGCACCAGGGCGATGTCGTGCTCATCCACGACGGCGCGCACGCGGACTTGCTCGGGGTTGAACACATAGCCCAGCATGTTGCCCTGCTTCAAATACGTGCCTGGCAGGTCCTGCTGGTGCGGCATGACCAGGCGGCCGGCAACCTGGGCACGCACTTCCAGTTGCGCAAGACGCTCCTCGGCGCGGTCCAGCTCGGCCTCCACGCGCTGCATGGCTTCGGCAGCGTTTTTTGCCTTCAATGGGTCGTTGAGGAAAGTCTGGTAGTGCTCGGCCCGCAGTCCATCGAGTTTGCTCTGGAGTTCACGGCGACTGGCATCGAGCTGCGGGTCCTCCAGCACGGCAATGAGCTGGCCGGGTTTCACCCTGTCGCCGTCGCGGGCAGCCAGGCGAAGGATGAAGCCGGCGGTTTCGGCCCGCAGTTGTGCACGTTCCGGTAGCCATACCACGCCCTCCGCTACAGTGGTTGAGGGCATGGGCACGACGCCAACGGCCAGAATGGCGAAGAGCGCCGCGCTTGCCGTGATCAGGCGTGCGCGCAACCGCTGGGTGCCCAGCGCAGGTGAGAAAAACGCAAAGCTCAGCACTTTGTGGAGCGGCTGCGCGAGGGTGGTGTAAAGCATAAAAAGGCCTACGGCGAGACCGAGCACAAACGATTTCGACGCCACCCAGAACGTGATGAACATGCCGATGAACAGCTTGTAGAGCCAGGATAGCGGCGCGTAGAGCAGCAACCAGATGCGTTCGCTGTGCAAGGGCTCGGGCGAAAGTGCGCCGGGCAGCTTGAACAGGTAGCGTTGGGCGAGATACGTCCAGTAGCGGCTGCTGCGAGGAGCCAGATTGGGCAGGTTGAGTGCGTCGCTCAGCACGTAATAGCCGTCGAAGCGCAGCAGCGGATTGCCGTTGAACAGCACCGTCGACACGCTGCCGATGAAGGCGCAGATGAAGGCGATGTCATGCAGCAGGCCGGGTTCGATGTTGAGCCAGACAAACAGAGCCAGTGCGGCAATCAGCAGTTCGGTCATGATGCCGGCCGCACTGACCACAATACGCTGATAGCGGGGACGGAACGCGGAAGCTGCCGAGGCGTCGACGAAGGGTGCGGGCATCAATACCAGCAGGGCGATGCCCACTTGCGTGACTTCGCCACCCCAGCGGCGTACCGCCAGGCCATGCGCCAGCTCGTGAACAGCCTTGATCAAGGGGAAGCACAGCCACACCAGAATCAGGTATCGCGGCGTCAGCAGATGGGTGGCGGCATGGGCGCGCAACTCGCTCCAGTGGGCAAACGCGCTGATCAGAGCCAATCCCACAATCAGGGTCCACAGGCCCAGCACCCAAGTGCGGAAAATCTGTTGCGCCACACCATCGAGGCGGCGCAGCACAGGGTCGGGGTTGAACAGGTTGAGACGGAACGATAGCGGGTTCAGGGCACTGCGACGTTGTTTGCGGGTGCGTTCCTCATGTCGCTCGAACAGGGTTTCCACATCCGAGAGCTTGTCTACCTGCAGCATGCCACCTTCGGATAATTGCCCGATGAGGCGAATGATTTCTTCCTGCGAGGGCGCGTGATCACCCAGTTTATGCAGCAGGGATTCCCAGATTTCATGGGTGGAAAAGCGGCCATTGCAGCGGCCTGCGAATTGATAGGCCATATCGTTGAGGCGGTGCTGGCGGCCGGTGGCGGTATCGGTGAAGACGTACCAGAGCGCATCGCGGCCGGACTGGCGACGTACCTGGACGTGGCCACCCAGTTGCGGGTGGAGCTGGGCGACACGAAACCAGTTAGGGCTGAACAGCGAGTCAGTGGACACCTTATGCTCCCAACGACCACAGCTTGATGCGTATCCAGCCGAATGTGCGATTGATCCAGTTGATCAGCAGAGACCGCTTGTCGACCTCGATTTTGGCGAATCCCTGCATGCCGGTGCGCAAGGCTGGCAGCTTGCCCTGCAGCGTGGCGTACACGGCAAAGTAATGGCGGCCTTCTTCCGTGCTGGCCAGCGGGGTGATGCGTTCCACCCGGATGGGCAGGGTCTGGCTGGGCATGGCCGCCAATTTCAGGCGGCCAGCCTGTCCGGCTTTGAGGTCGGTGATCTCGGTTTCTTCCGCTTCGATCAGAACGCGAAAGCCGGTATCGGGTGCCAGCGTGATCAGTTCGGCACCGCGTTCCACGGGTGCGCCAATCGATTGACTGAGGTCGCCCTTGATGATGACCCCATCAAAAGGTGCGCGCAGGTGGGCGCGATCGAGCTGCTGCTGAAGCAGCTCGAGCCTGGCACGGGCGGCAATGGCCCGGCTCTGATTGACGATGTATTCGGTGCGATCATTGCGGGCCTGAGCGGAAATCAGGGCGTTCTCGTGCTGGGCAAGTTCGGCTTCCAGCCCACGCAATTCAACCAGCATGTCCTGATCAGCCAGTTCGGCGAGCACCTGTCCGGTTTTGACGTGGTCGCCCGGACGAACATTCACCTTGCGCAGAAAACCATCATTGGGGGCGGTGATTACGCGCTGTATGGCACCTTCCAGTTTGGCGGGGGCGCTGACGTGATAAGCAGTGGGGGTCAGCAAGATTGCGACCAGCAGAACAAAGCCGCTGGCGATGCTGATGAGGATGGGCTTGCTGGCCGGCGTGCCGGTTTTGAGGGTTTTGCCAAGGCTATCCTTGATGCTTGCCATCCCGCGTCGCCAGAGTGGCAGGCTGTTTTCATACTTGAGTGCGATAGCGGGCGTCAGCATGGTCGCCACGCGTTCGAAGTGCGCGGCCTCAAGGGCGGAAAATTCGTTTTCGCGCCGCTCCAGGGTCAGCGCACCCATGAGGCGGCCGCCGTATACCAGGGGTACGGTGCAGATGGCATAGCCCTGACGACGGGCTAACTCTTCATGCGCCAGCAAAATGTGCGGCTTGCTGCCGTCGGGTTCCGGATAGACAAGCCTGATGCCCTGCTCGGAGGCCTCTTCCATGGCGGCAGCCACCAGACGGGCGGTTTCCTGGCGCGAATTGACTTCTGCGACATAGGAGGCTGCAACCACATTCATGGTGGCATTTTCCTGCCAGCCAATACTGACCCGATCGCACTTAAGGCTGCTTGCCAGTTGCTGTGCCAGCCCCGTGGCGGCTTCGCCAAACCGTTTACGCCCCAACACTTCAGCCTGGAGTTGCAACAACTGCTCGGCAGAAAGCGCCGCGCGCATAGTCGGGCCTGTCGTCTGCCGCTGCGACATGGCCTGGGGGGTTGGAGTTTGCTTGGCCTGGGTTTGCATGCCGGTTGCCAATTCTTCTTTCTGATTGTCTACAACACTTATCGGCGCTCAAACACATGTCTTGAAGGGAAGCGGATAATCCCTCGCCCGTTGCCAGGCTGGCTCGCTGTTCAGGCCCACCTGCATGGCAAAAGCCAATCATTCATTTTGGCGTGCTGTTTTCCGTGAATCGCAAGCAGAAAAGTCGTATCGGGGGGGGGATGGGCAGTCGTCGACGATTGCGGCGTATGCCGGATTTCAATTCATCCGAAGTTGACGTTATGCAACTGGCAGGTCGGAGCGTCAGCGAAACGGGCCCGGATTCCCTGTTGATTCCAGGTGAAATACTGATGATCAACGGCAGCAATTGGTGAGGTCCGGCAAATGCCGAGTTGCATTGAGGTGCGGCCCATATTGTTCGGGATAGGGCGGGCCCGTGTGTTTAACGGGCTACCTTGTGGCCACTGACACGGGATGCACTGATTTGGTAATCGAATGGACGCCGCATAAACTTGCGTCACAATCAGCAGAGTCGCCAGATGTCCTCATTGCAAGATCGATCCCGCCAGTTTCTCTGGCACCCCTGTACCCAGATGAAGCTGCTGGAAGCCACGCCGCCGTTGGCGATAGCCCGCGGGGAGGGGGCGTGGCTGATTGATTCCGAGGGGCGCCGCTATCTGGATGCGATATCAAGCTGGTGGGTCAACCTGTTCGGTCACTGCAACCCACGCATCAACGCCGCGATCATCGACCAGCTCGGCAAGATCGAGCACGTGATGCTGGCCGGTGCCACCCATGCGCCGGTGGTGGAACTGTCGGAGCGCCTGGCTGCGCTGACCGGGCTGGGCCACGCGTTTTACGCTTCGGACGGCGCATCGGCTACTGAAATCGCACTGAAAATGAGTGCTCACTACTGGCGCAATGCAGGTCAGGCGGAGAAGAACGGATTCATCAGTCTGCGAAACGGCTACCATGGCGAGACCGTCGGCGCGCTGTCGGTGACCGATATTCCGCTGTTCAAGGCCACCTACGCTCCCCTGTTGCGGCATTCGGTGCAGGTACCCACGCCGGATGCCAGGCTGGCCGAACCCGGGGAATCGGCCGAGGCCTACGCCCTACGCTGCGCCGACGCCCTGGAGGCCCATCTTGCCGAGCACGCCGCCACCACTGCCGCCTTCATCGTCGAGCCGCTGGTGCAGGGGGCGGCGGGCATGGCGTTGTATCACCCGGCGTACCTGACGCGCGCGCGCGAACTGTGCACCCGCTACGGGGTGCATCTGATCGCCGACGAAATCGCGGTCGGTTTCGGCCGCACCGGCACGATGTTCGCCTGCGAGCAGGCCGCCATTCGTCCTGATTTCATCTGCCTGTCGAAAGGCATTACCGGCGGCTATTTGCCGCTGTCGGCCGTGCTGACAACCGACGCCATCTATGCCGCGTTCTACGGTGACGCCACCGCGCGCGGCTTCCTGCATTCGCATTCCTACACCGGCAACCCGCTTGCCTGCCGGGCAGCGCTGGCGGTACTGGACATCTTCGAATCGGATCACGTCATCGCCACTAATCGCGAGAAGTCCGCTGAATTTACAAAGATTCTGGACGGAGTGGCCACTCACCCACGGGTGCGCCATTTCCGGAATCAGGGGATGATCTGGGCGTTCGAGGTGGCGGACGCCACGCCCGGGTTTTCCACCCGCTTCCACCAGGCGGCGCTGGGGCTCGGCGTGTTCATCCGTCCAATCGGCAACACCGTGTATGTGATGCCGCCCTATGTCACGAATGCCGATGATTTTCGAATGTTGTCGAAAGCCGTGCTGCGCTGTCTCGACTAGCCTGAAATACGAAGATGCTCATTATGTTTGACAGCCATTCCACTTTCCGGGAACGCCCCATGAAACCTCTACCCATCTTCCTCGCCTTCCTGCTGAACCTGGTCCTGACTGCTGCTTACGCGGAAAGCCCACATGCGCAACATGCGTCCCTGCCCGCTTCCGACGGCCGTGTGGTGCTTGAACTGGCCCCGGGTGAACGTGCCATGATTCTGGAAGAGATGCGCCTGTTTCTGTCCGGGCTGCAAAAATGACTGGCGCATTGGGCAAGCAGGACATGCAAGCCGTCGCCGAGGCGTCGCGCGGCATGGGGCAGAAAATGGCGCATGAGGTGCCGCCTGCATTGCGCGCCAAGCTGCCCATGGAATTCCGCCAGCTGGGCTTTTCCGTGCACAGTGATTTCGACCAGATGGCACTGGATGCCGAGGGCCTGAAGGATGTGGGCAGCAGCCTTGGCCAGCTGTCGGCCACCTTGCAGAAGTGCGTGCGCTGCCATGCGGCCTACCAGATACGGGTACAGGCTCTCGATGCCGGGCACTGAGCAAGACCCTTGCCCGTCAACCGTCCCTCGATTTGAAATGGACCGCACAGGAACCTTGCCATGAAACTGACTTTTCTCGGCGCAGCGCGCGAAGTGACCGGATCCAGCTATTTGCTGGAAGCCGACGGCGTACGTTTTCTGGTCGACTGCGGCATGTTCCAGGGCGGCCGCGAGACGCGCGCCAAGAACTGCCGGGCATTTCCATTCGATCCGGCGACCCTCGATTTCGTCATCCTCACCCATGCCCACATCGACCACTCCGGCTTGTTGCCGCGGCTGGTCGCGCTGGGCTTCAAAGGGGCCATCCACACCACCCGCGCTACCTGCGACCTGTTGGCCGTGATGCTGCCGGACTCCGCCCACATCCAGGAAAAGGAAGCCGAATACGCCAACCTCAACCGCTTCCGCCATGGCATGGCCAAACGCGAGCCTGGTGCGCGGTCCGCGCAGCGGGACACGGCGCCGCTGTATACCGTGGCGCAGGCGCAGGCCTCGCTGAAGCGCCTGAATCCGGTCGATTACGATCTGGAAGTCGCACCGCACCCGCGGGTGCGGTGCATTTTTCGGGATGCAGGCCACATTCTCGGCTCGGCAATCGTCGAAGTGTGGGTGGGCGAAGGATCGCGGCGTCGCAAGATCGTGTTCTCCGGCGATCTCGGCCAGCCGGCGCGACCCTTGTTGCGCGACCCCACGCCGATTCTCGATGCCGACTATCTGCTGGTCGAGTCGACCTATGGCGACCGCGATCACAAGAGCATGGAGGCGACCCAGGACGAACTGGTGGGGGCGATCAACGACACCCTGGAAAGGAAAGGCGGCAACGTCATCATTCCCGCCTTTGCGGTGGGCCGCACCCAGGACATGCTGTACCTGCTGGCCGACCTGACGCGGCAGGCCCGCATCCCCAAACTGTCCGTATTCGTCGACTCGCCGATGGCCACTGCCGCCACCGAAATCACCTTCAGGCACATGGAACTGCTGGATGCCGAAACCCACGCGCTGATGGGCAAACACGGCGGCGCGGCGCATTTTCGCAAGCTCGATTTCGTCGAGGATGTGGAGGAATCGAAAGCGCTCGACCGCATCACCGGCGGCGCCGTCATCATCTCCGCCAGCGGCATGTGCGAGGCGGGGCGCATCAAATTCCATCTGCGCGCCAATCTGCCGCGCCGCGAATCGACGGTGCTGATTACCGGGTTTCAGGCCGCCGGCACCTTCGGCCGCCGGCTGGTGGATGGCGCCAAGCGGGTGCGCCTGCTGGGCGAGGACATTCCGGTGCGCGCCGATCTCTATACGCTGGGGGGGCTGTCGGCACATGCCGATCGAACCGCGCTGCTCAACTGGCTCGGCCATTTCCGCATCAAGCCGCGCCAGGTTTTCGTGGTGCATGGCGAGGAAACAGTGGCCACCGGGTTCGCCGCCGAACTGCAGACGCAGTTGGGCTGGGATGTGATGGCGCCGTCGCCGGGCCACAGCATCATCCTCAACTAGCGCTTTGTGACCGTCGTTACCCTTTGGCAGTTGTTCTGCATGGGTGTATGCCCGGCCGGAGGCAGGTGACGCTACCGAATATTCGATAGCAGCGCCTGTTCGAGCATCTGCTGAACGTACTTGACCGGAATGGCGTAGCTGATTCCGCTCGGATCAGTGAGCGCGGCCTCCTTTGCGCCCTTCACATACACCGAATTGACCACGCCCAGCACTTCGCCGGACTCCGGATGCCATACCGGACTGCCGCTGTTGCCGGGATAGGCGACGGCATCGAGCTCGAACACTTCATAGGGGTCCTTTGCCTGCTTCAAGGTGCGCACGTTGAGTTGGGATGCGCTGGCAACCGGGGTGTAGATGGGAATGATGGCGGCCAGTCCGGCGCGGTGGGTGGAGGGGTTCAATCCCAGCACGGAACCCACCGGATAGCCGGTGAAATACAGCTGCCAGCCTTCACGCACGCGAGTCGAATCGCCGAGTTTCAGGGCGGGCAGCGGGTCACCCTCGATTTTAAGCAGGGCCAGGTCGTGTTCCCTGTCGGTGGCAATCAGGGTGGCGGAGCGCACCCGCACCTGGCGATCCCGCCCGACGAAAATGGCGTGCGTTTCCTTTTTTTCACTGTCCAGCAGTTTGCTGAAAATGTGCGCGCACGACACTACGTAATGGCCGTCCAGCACGGCAAAACCGGTACCCTGCAGGTTGGCGCGCGGGCTGCCGGTGGGATTGAAGGTGCCGACGCCCACCACGCCGGGTTTCACGATGAGCAGGGCGTCGGCGACGTCTGCCAGGGCGGAAAAACTCAACAACAGCGCCAGCAGCGCCAAGACCGCCCGCAGGGCGAGCGTCTGGCGGCGTACTCCTTGCGGGTGCAGCGCCAAGACCGCCCGCAGGGCGAGTGACGTGACGGGTATCAACGTCTGGCGGCGTGCGCCTTGCTGCTGCGATGCCCTGCTGGTATGCAGCTTGCTGACCCATGAAGCGGCCAGCCGCTGGAATTGACCGGGCAGCGTCATGTAAATTCGATACAATCCGGGCGGCAGCAAAGACTTTCTATTCATAGGGGAATCCAAGCATGAGCGTTGTTGCGGTTGTCGGGCTGGGCTACGTGGGCCTGCCGTTGGCGGTGGAATTTGGCAAGAAGATGACCACCATCGGTTATGACCTCTCGGTTGAAAAAATCGAGCATTACCGTCGATACTGCGACCCCACCGGCGAAGTTTCAACGGACGACCTCAGATCCGCCACCCGGCTGACGGTGACCACCGACCCGGCCGATCTGGCGAAAGCCGACTTCATCATCGTCGCCGTGCCGACTCCGGTGGACCAGGCGCACATCCCCGACTTCTCGCCCTTGGTCGGATCCAGCACCACCGTCGGCAAATACCTGAAAAAAGGCGCGACGGTCGTCTACGAATCCACAGTCTACCCCGGCGCCACCGAAGAGGTCTGCATCCCGATCCTGGAAAAGCAATCCGGCATGAAATGGCTGCAGGACTTCCACGTCGGCTACTCGCCCGAGCGCGTCAACCCCGGCGACAAGGAGCGGACCATCACCAGGATTGTGAAAGTGGTGTCGGGCGACGACGCACCGACGCTGGACAAAGTGGCCGAACTCTACGGCAGCGTGATCACTGCCGGCGTGCATCGCGCCAGCAGCATCAAGGTGGCCGAGGCCGCCAAGGTGATCGAGAACACCCAGCGCGATCTCAACATCGCCCTGATGAACGAGCTCTCGCTGATCTTCCACCGCCTCGGCATCGACACCCTCGAAGTGCTGAAAGCCGCCGGCACCAAGTGGAACTTCCTGCCCTTCCGCCCCGGTCTGGTCGGCGGCCATTGCATCGGCGTCGATCCCTACTACCTCACCCACAAGGCCGACATGCTCGGCTACCACCCGCAGGTGATCCTGGCCGGCCGCCGCATCAACGACGGCATGGGCGCCTACGTGGCGCAGGAAACCGTGAAGAACATGATCGCCAACGGCGTGCAGGTCAAAGGTGCCAAGGTCAACGTGCTCGGCCTCACCTTCAAGGAAAACTGTCCCGACCTGCGCAACTCCAAGGTGGTCGACGTCATCCGCGAACTGCAATCCTTCGGTTGCGACGTGCGTGTGCACGACCCGCTCGGCGAACCGAAGGAGGCCGAGCACGAGTACGGCATCCGGCTCACGGCATGGGACGACCTGCCCGAGTGCGACGCGCTGGTAGCGGCGGTCTCGCATACGGCGTATCTGGAAAGATCATTTGGCGAGCTCACCGCCAGGCTGAAAAAAGGCGGCGCGTTCACCGACGTCAAATCGGCCTACGACCCGGCCGTGGTGAAAGCCGCGGGCTTCACCCTGTGGAGACTGTAATGACCGCTTTCGACGCGCTGATAAAGGAACTCCGGGCCGAGCCCGGAACCTGGCTGGTCACCGGCGCCGCCGGCTTCATCGGCTGCAACCTGGTCGAAGCCCTGTTGCAGCTCGGCCAGCGCGTCGTGGGCCTCGACAACTTCGCCACCGGCCACGAAAAGAACCTGGCCCAGGTGCAGGCAAGTGTCGGGCCGGAGCGCTGGGAGAATTTCAGCTTCAAGCGCGGCGACATTCGCGACCTCATCACCTGCCACGCCGTGTGCAAGGATGTGGACTACGTGCTGCATCAGGCCGCGCTCGGCTCGGTGCCGCGCTCGCTGGAAGACCCGCTGTCCACCCACGCCGCCAACAACACCGGTTTTCTCAACATGCTGGTTGCCGCGCGCGACGCCAAAGTCAAACGCTTTGTCTACGCGGCGTCGAGTTCGACCTACGGTGACCACCCCGGCCTGCCCAAGGTCGAGGACGTCATCGGCAAGCCCCTGTCGCCCTACGCGGTGACCAAGCTGGTGAACGAGCTGTATGCCGACGTGTTCGGCCGCTGCTACGGCATGCAATCGATCGGCCTGAGATACTTCAACATCTTCGGCCGCCGCCAGGATCCAGACGGCGCCTACGCCGCCGTGGTGCCGAAGTGGGTATCGAGCATGATCCACAACGAACCGGTCTACATCAACGGCGACGGCGAGACGAGCCGCGACTTCTGCTACATCGACAACGTCATCCAGGCCAACCTGCTCGCCGCCACCAGCCAGCACGCAGATGCTGCAAATCAGGTCTACAACGTCGCCGTCGGCGACCGCACCACGCTGAACCAGTTGTTCGAAGCCATCCGTGCCCTGCTCGCGCCGAAGTATCCCCACCTCTCTGATTTCAAGCCTGTCTACCGCGACTTTCGCGCCGGCGACGTGCGCCATTCGCTCGCAGACATTTCCAAGGCGCGCACGCGACTGGGATATGAACCCACCCACCGTATCGGCGAAGGCCTGGCCGAGGCGATGGACTGGTACGTAAAGGACCTGGGTTAAGGCGGGTTTGCGTACCCGGCAGCCTTTCCATGCTGCCAGGCAACATCGCAGAAGGCTTGGCGTGTCGTCGCAAAGATTATAGCGATTGCCCCGTGATCATTGATCTAAAGGACTTGTAAAGCCGCACGGTACAACTAGTTTTAAGTAGAGTGCTGAGCCCCTGTAAGCGAAGTAGTGGAGGGACGCGCCGAGTTGTTACTGTTGCATTTATTTATTAGCCCAATTCCGAAAGGTTTGATCATGTCCGTCCCCAATGAACACACTGTCGCATCTCAGGAAAAACTCGTTTCCGACATGAAAGCCGTCATCACCGACGCGGAAGAAATCCTGCATGCCACCGCTGACCAGGCGGGTGAGAAGGTCGCCGGCCTGCGTGCCCGGATTCAGGAGCGTTTGCATGCCGCGCGGGTGCGTCTGGCTGAAGCCGAGGCCGTGCTGGTCGCCAAAACCCGTGTTGCCGCGCAAGCAACCGATGCCTATGTGCATGAAAACCCCTGGAAGTCTGTCGGCATTGCAGCAGGGGTAGGGTTTTTGGTGGGCTTCATTCTTGGCCGTCGTTGATCTTTCATGACGGGTTCTGTCGGAAGCGAGGGTATCTATGCTTCCATTAAAAATCTTGCGGCGACCGCCGTCGCCATGGGGCGCACCCGGCTGGAACTGCTCGGTAACGAAATCGCAGTTGAAAAGCAGCGTTTTGTGAGCCTGATCCTGCTGTCGCAGGCAATGATGTTCTGTCTGGTGCTCGGGGTGATTCTGCTGGTGGCGCTGATGGCTTTGCTGTTCTGGGATCAGCGCCTGCTCGCGGTCACGGTTATGGCAACGCTTTTTCTGGGCCTCGCAGGCTTGTTATACCTCGCGGTCCGGCGTCTCCTGCATCCGCCTGAATCGGTATTCGCAAGCAGCCTCGCCGAACTCGAGGAAGATTTGCGGCAACTCAAGGCAGCCAGTGATCATGGGAAAAAGCCTGATTGAGCTTCATCTGCAACGCGGTCGGCTGATCGAACGCATTGCTCATCAACGTGCCACACTTGCTCGGCAGGCCGCACCGATCAAGGCGGCGTGCGACACCACGGATTGGGCGCTGGCGATGGTTCGATACAGCGTCCGCCATGCGTCCGAACTGGTACAACGTCATCCTGCCGCGACGGCGGGTCTGGCCGCAGCTTTGTTTGCGTTGAAGCCACGCCGGATCATGCGCTGGCTTAGCCGCACTTTTTTTGTCTGGCGCAGTTGGCGCAGCCTTCGCCAATGGCTGCCACGCTGGTGAGTTCCGGAACGCGTTCATCAGAAAATCCCCCGGGATCCACCCGCACCCCCTCGCAAGAAGCCCGTCCAACTTGCCCGCGACAAAAAATGCTGCCGTCGCAGAGGCTGCAAGGTGTGAGGGGCCATATCGGTCAGGATGCTTCTGCGCCCGCAGATCATGGTATTTATCCGGGTACCAGAGCATTCGGATTTATCAAAGCACCTCGACCTGACTCAAAGCTTCGCCTTTGGAATTCGGCATAATGACGCCATGCCGTTTTCCCGAATCGCCTACCAGTTTCTTGCGGGTCTGCTGATTGCAGGCCTGATATTTTCTGCCCGAGCCGCAGATCTGCCGGCCGCCTTCACCGCTGCGCTGAAGCAGGCGGGCATTCCGCTCGACCATGTGGCCGTGGTGGTGCAGCCACTGGACGGGGGGGAGCCGTTACTCAGCCACAATGCCGAGGCAGCGCTGAACCCGGCATCGGTGATGAAACTGGTGACGAGCTTTGCGGCATTGAATCAGTTGGGGCCGGGATATGCGTGGCAGACAGAACTGTGGGCGGATGGCGAGATCAAGGAGGGTGTACTGAATGGTGACCTCGTCATCAAGGGATATGGCGATCCGACCTTGACGCTGGAGCGGATGTGGTTGCTGCAGCGTGCTTTGCGCGCGCGGGGTGTCATTCACATTCGGGGCAATCTGGTACTCGACCTGAGTTATTTCGATTTGCCGTTGATTGACCCCGGTGCATTCGATGGCGAGCCGCTGGCTGTATACAATGCCGCGCCGGGCGCGCTGGTGGCCAATTTCAACGCCTTGACGCTGCGGCTGAAGCCGGAAGGAAAGCAGGTGTTGATCGTGCCGGACATCGCGTTGCCGGGGGTAGCGCTGACCTCGCAACTGGTGCTGGAAGAGAGCACGACGTGCAACGGCTGGAAGGATGCGATCATTCCCTTCGTTCCCGGGTATCAACAATTGGCGCTGGTCGTAAGTGGGCGTTATCCGCGCGGTTGTGGAGAACAGGTCCTGACGCTCAACCTGTTTGAACCTGCGGCCACGTTTGATTTCATTTTTCGCGGGCTGTGGACGGAAGCGGGTGGCACGCTCGGTGGCGCCACGATGGCCGGACGCGCGCCGGCCACCGAGCCGCTGTTGCGGTTCGCTTCGGAGCCGTTGACCGAAGCGCTGATTCGCCTGAACAAGTATTCCAACAATCTGATGACCCGCAATCTGTTTCTGACCCTGGGTGCGGATAAATACGGTGCACCTGCGACGCTCGACAAGGGGGCGCGGGCGGTGAAGGAGGCGTTGACGCAGCGCGGCGTTTCCACCCGCAAGCTGGTGCTGGAAAACGGCTCAGGCTTGTCGCGCATCGAGCGCATCAGCGCGGCCACATTGAGTCAACTGCTGGATGCGGCGTATCGGAGCCCGCTATTCGCGGAATTCGAGTCGGCGCTGCCAATAGTCGCCATCGATGGCACGCTGAAGCGGCGCTTCAATGGCAGCTCGCTTGCCGGCAATGCGCACCTCAAAACCGGCACCCTGCGCGACGTGAGTGCCTTGGCAGGTTATCTATACACCGTGGGCGGCCAGCGCGTCAGTGTTGTCATTCTGATGAACCACGGCAACGCGCACTACAGCGAGCCAGCTCAGCGTGCGCTGCTGGAATGGGTACAAACAACTTCACACGGGCTGCCACCCTTGAGGGCACAAGAGCCCTTGGTAAACCGGAGTGCCCTGCAAGGGGATATTGAAAAGAATCCTAGAGGGCCGGCCGGCCAAGTGTCGGCCGGGGCGTCACGATGAGCCCGGGTTGCCGCGTGATGGGCCTGTTTCTGGTGCTGTTGGCGCTGTTCCCGTCGCTGCCGGTGGCGGTGGATGCCTGGCAGGCGCGGCAGTGGCCGGATACGCCATCGGAATGGATACGGCTGTCGCTGCTGCCGGGGGCGCTGTGGCTGTATTTACGTTATTTCAGCATTCTGGGGTGCCGTCAGTGCGGAGACGACGATGATCTTCGATAAGGTCCCTGATTGGGCGGCGTGGCTGGCGCAGGACGCGGATGGTGCCTGGTGGGGATACGAGGCCGAGCCCAACAAGCAGGACAAGGGCTGGTATGAAAACGAGGTGGGGCGCATCGTACGGCTGGGCCATGCCGCACCGCCGGACGACTGGGAGGCCACCCTGACGCGCGTGAACCTTGTTTCAAGCAAGCGGGAGCCAGGCGCTTCTATTCAGGCTGCAGCAGATCAATCCTGAAGCTGTCCTCGTAAGGCGGCACATTGCATTCGATGATGTCCGAGGGGGCGACATCGAGGCGGACGCCGACGATGTCGGTGCGAACCGGCAATTTCGACGCGCCGCGGTCCACCAGCACCACGGTGCGAATTTCCTCCGGCTGCTTGCAGGCGAAATATTCCACGGCACGCAGCATGGAGTGGCCGCGATACATGACATCGTCCACCACCAGCACCGTGTGGCCCGCGAGGTCGAGGGTGGAGTGGATCGGATTTTCTGTCAGCCGGGTTTCCGGGTAGAGAAGCGTGAGATCGTCTGCGTAGCGAGTGATCTTGAGGTCCAGTCGCACGCAGTTTGCGAGCCCCCAAGTGTCGGCCAGTCGCGCATGCAGCGTGTCGGCCAGGGGCGCGCCGCGCCGCAGGATGCCGACAATCGCAACCTTTGTGCGCCCCGTCAGCAGGCCCGCTGCCTGGCGGGCCATGTCGCTGACAATGGCATCGAGTTGTTCGGTGTTGTAGAGACAGGTGCGGCGGCCCTGTGGTTTGTCGGTCATGCCCCCGGTTCCTGCAAACCCAGGTCGTCCCACAGAGCGTCGATGCGCGCCTTCACTGCCGCGTCCATCACGATCGGCGTGCCCCACTCGCGGCTGGTTTCGCCCGGCCACTTGTTGGTGGCGTCGATTCCCATCTTGCTGCCGAGGCCGGAAACCGGGCTGGCGAAATCAAGATAGTCGATGGGCGTGTTTTCCACCAGCAGGGTATCGCGTGCCGGATCGACGCGGGTGGTGAGCGCCCAGATCACTTCCTTCCAGTCGCGCACGTTCACGTCGTCGTCGGTGACGAGGATGAACTTGGTGTACATGAACTGGCGCAGGAAACTCCATACGCCGAACATCACCCGCTTGGCGTGGCCGGGGTAGGCTTTCTTCATGCTCACCACCGCCATGCGATAGGAACAGCCTTCGGGTGGCAGGTAGAAGTCGGTGATTTCGGGAAACTGTTTCTGCAGCAGTGGAACGAACACCTCGTTCAGCGCCACGCCAAGAACGGCCGGCTCGTCCGGCGGCTTGCCGGTGTAGGTGCTGTGATAGATCGGATCGCGCCGCATCGTCATGCGCTCGACCGTGAACACCGGGAAGGTTTCCTGCTCGTTGTAGTAACCAGTATGGTCGCCGTACGGCCCTTCCAGCGCTGTTTCGCCGGGGTGGATCACACCTTCCAGCACGATCTCGGCCGATGCCGGCACCTGCAGGTCGTTGCCGAGGCATTTCACCACTTCGGTCTTGGCGCCGCGCAAGAGGCCGGCGAACTGGTACTCGGAGAGCGAGTCCGGCACCGGGGTCACCGCGCCGAGGATGGTCGCAGGGTCGGCACCCAGCGAAACGGCAAGTGGAAACGGTACGCCTGGATGCGCCAGCTGATGCTCGCGAAAATCCAGCGCGCCGCCGCGATGCGCCAGCCAGCGCATGATGAGCTTGTTCGGACCGATCACCTGCTGGCGGTAGATGCCGAGGTTCTGCCGCTTCTTGTGCGGGCCGCGTGTCACGGTCAGCCCCCAGGTGACCAGCGGCGCCACGTCGCCCGGCCAGCAGTGCTGGATCGGCAGGCGCGACAGGTCCACGTCCTTGCCTTCCCAGACGATTTCCTGACACGGTGCGCTCCGCACTTCTTTCGGCGCCATGTTCAGAACCTGCTTCAACACCGGCCATTTGTCCCAGGCGTCACGCAGTCCTTTGGGTGGCTCGGGCTCCTTCAGATAGGCCAGCAGCTTGCCGACTTCGCGCAGTCGGGTCGGATCGTCCTCGCCCATGCCCAGTGCAACGCGCTTGACCGTGCCGAACAGGTTCGCCAGCACCGGGATGGAATGTCCCCTGGGGTGCTCAAACAGCAGCGCCGGGCCGCCGGCACGCAGCACACGGTCGGCGATCTCGGTCATTTCCAGCTTGGGGTCGACTTCCAGGGCGATGCGTTTGAGCTCGCCCATTTTTTCGAGTTGGGCGATGAAGTCGCGCAGGTCGTGGTAGATCATGGAAGGCCGATCAGGAGCGGATTCTGCCGAGCAGATCCGTGGTCGAGGTGTGATGCTGGAACGGGATCGCGTGCACGCTGCCGCCCCATCCCGTGACTTCCGCAGCGCCGACGATGTTTTGAATGGACCAGTCGCCGCCTTTAACCAGCACATCGGGCCGGGTGGCGAGGATGAGGTCGAGTGGGGTGTCGGCCTCGAACCAGGTGACCAGCGAGACCGATTCCAGCGCGGCGAGCAAGGCCATGCGGTCTTCGAGTCGATTGATGGGGCGATCGTCCCCCTTGCCCTGGCGGCGCACCGACGCGTCGGAATTCACGCCGACAATGAGCGAGGCACCCAGTGCGCGCGCCTCGGCCAGATAGGTCACATGCCCGCGATGCAGAATATCGAAGCAGCCGTTGGTGAACACCCGCGGGCGCGGCAACTGGCCCACCCGTTCGGCGAGTTTGCCGGGCGGACACAGTTTGCGCTCGAAGGCGGGCGGCGGCATCAGTCGATGTATTCGAACAGGGTGACCACCTTGGTCACCCCAGACGTAGTGCGCGCAACCTGGGTCGCGGCGGTGGCTTCGCCGTGCGTCACCAGTCCCATCAGGTAGACGACCCCGGCGGTGGTCACCACCTTAATCTTGGTGACGGGCACCTTTTCGTCACCAAGCATGCGGGACTTGACCTTGGTGGTGATGGACATGTCGTTGATATCGGCAGTGACCGAGACGATCCCCGAGATGGTGAGTTCGTTGAAAACCGTGCGCACTTCGGGAACCTTCTTGGCGATCTCGGTGGCCTGGCTGCGCATTTTCTCGTCGGGCACCTGGCCGGTGAGCAGCACCTGGCGGTTATAGCTGACGGTTGAAATGCTGCCGGTCTTGTCCGGGAAGGCCTCAGACATCCGGCTCATCACGCGAAACTCGATTTCCTGGTCGCCGACGTAGGTGCCGGCGGTGCGACGATCGATGTCCTGGGAATCGCCACCCTCGGTGGCACATCCCTGAAGTTGCGACAGCGCCACACCTATCAGCGCAATTTGAATCAGTTTTTTCATTCCTCAACTCCTAGTAAAACGCTGTCCACCGCATCGCACAGGCAATGAATGGTCAGCAAATGGACTTCCTGGATGCGCGCAGTGGATTCTGCTGGCACGCACAGGAAGACGTCGTCATCCTGCATTTGTTCCGCAAGACCGCCGCCCTTGCGTCCGGTCAGTGCGATGACAACCATGCTGCGGGCGTGGGCCGCCGCCACGGCCTGCAACACGCTGGGCGAATTTCCGCTGGTGGAAATCGCCAGCAGAATGTCGCCCGGCTGACCCAGCGCCTTCACCTGACGAGCAAACACCTGGTCGTAGGCGTAATCGTTGGCGATCGAGGTCAGGGTCGAGGTGTCGGTGGTGAGTGCAATCGCCGCGAGTCCCGGGCGCTCGTGTTCGAAGCGGTTGATCATTTCGGAGGCGAAATGCTGGGCATCCGCTGCCGAGCCGCCGTTGCCGCAGGCAAGAATTTTTCCGCCCTGCGCAAGAGTGTGAACCATCAGTCGCGCCGCCTGTTCGATAGACGGGGCAAGCGCGTCTGCGGATTCCAGCTTGGTCTGTGCCGAAGCCTGAAAGTGGCCGAGAATTCTGTCGTGTAATGGCATGGGCGCGATTATCCCACATCGTCGAAAGCGTTCTTGATCCAGTCGGGCGCGTCCTTGCCGGTGAGAGCCACCACGTCGAAGCGGCAGGGCGGCAGTGTTTTAAGCGTGCTCAGGTACTGGCGCGCGGCGGCGAGCAGCTTCTTCTGCTTGGCCGAGGTCACGCTGGCAGCGGCGCCACCGAAATCGCTGCGGCTGCGCAGGCGCACTTCAATGAATACCCGCGTTGCGCCATCCTGCATGATGAGGTCAATCTCGCCAAACCGGCACCGCCAGTTGCGTGCGACGGGTATCAGGCCATGGGTTGTGAGGAAGGCCTCCGCCCGTGCTTCAGCGGATTGCCCGAGCAGGGTTTTCAACATCTGCGACAATGACAAGCATGAAGGAAAGCCCGCATCATAATACCCGCCTGCCCCCCGCGCTCTATGTCGTCGCCACGCCCATCGGCAATCTGGCTGACATCACCTTAAGGGCGATTGATACGCTGAAGTCCGCGGATCGCGTGGCGGCGGAAGACACCCGCGTGTCGGGGTATCTGCTTGCACATTTCAATATCTCCAAGCCGCTGGCGTCCATTCGCGAGCACAATGAGCGCGAAGCGGCGAACAAGGTGATTGCGTGGATTGCGGCAGGCGATGCAGTGGCCTATGTGTCGGATGCAGGCACGCCGGCGGTGTCCGATCCCGGCGCGCGGCTGGTGGCCGCGGTGCGCGCGGCAGGGCTGTCGGTGGTGCCGATTCCCGGCGTATCGGCGGTGACCGCGGCGCTGTCGGCGGCCGGGGTGGAGTCGGGATCGTGGCTGTTCCATGGCTTTCTGCCGCCCAAATCCGGCGCCCGCAGGGCGCAACTGCAAACGCTGGCAACCTTGCCCAGCGCACTGGTGTTTTACGAAGCACCACACCGCATCGAAGAAACGCTGGCCGATATGGCGGCGGTACTGGACAACACGCGTCTGGTCACGCTGGCGCGTGAACTGACCAAGAAGTTCGAGACCATCGTCACCTTGACCTTACGGGAAGCCCCCGGCTGGCTAGCTGCCGACCCCAACCACGTGCGCGGCGAATTCGTCGTTATCGTGCATCCGCCTGCGGCGACTGCTGCAATGGTCGATACCGAGGCGATGCGGGTGCTCGACGTCCTGCTGGGCGCGCTGCCGCCGACGCTGGCGGCCAAGCTGGCGTCGCAGATCACCGGGCGCAGCAAGGCGGAACTCTATAAAATGACCCTGGCAATGAAACCGCAAGACGACGCATGAACGACACGCTCACGATCATCCGCCCCGACGACTGGCACATCCATTTCCGCGACGGCGCCGCCATGCAGAGCGTGCTGCCCGATACTGCCCGGGTGTTCGGCCGTGCGATCGCCATGCCCAACCTCAAGCCGCCGGTTGTGAACGTCGCAGATGCGGTGGCGTACCGCGACCGCTTGCTGTCCGCCGCAGGCGGTACCGCATTCCAGCCGTTGATGACGCTTTATCTCACAGACAATACCTTGCCCGATGAAATCCGCCGCGCACGGGAAAGCGGGTTTGTGCATGCGGTGAAGTATTACCCGGCCGGAGCGACGACTAATTCCGATTCCGGCGTCACTGAGTTGACCAAGGCCTACAAGGCAATCGCAGCGATGGAAGAAGTCGGGATGCCGCTGTTGCTGCATGGCGAAGTGGTCGACGCCAATGTCGACGTGTTCGACCGCGAAGCCGTTTTCATCGAACGCCATCTGACCCGGCTGCTACGTGACTTTCCCAGGCTGAAAATCGTGCTGGAACATATCACCACACGCCAGGCGGCCGAATTCGTTGCGGCAGCGCCGGCCAACGTTGCCGCCACGGTTACCGTGCACCACCTGCTGTATAACCGCAACGCCATGTTCCGCGGCGGCATCCGCCCGCATATGTACTGCCTGCCGGTGCTGAAACGCGAGGCGCACCGCCAGGCGCTGATTGCCGCGGCCATCTCAGGCAACCCCAAGTTCTTTCTCGGCACCGATTCCGCGCCGCATGCGATGGGGGCCAAGGAAACTGCCTGCGGCTGCGCCGGTATCTATTCCGCGCACGCGGCGATCGAACTCTATGCCGAGGCGTTTGAGGATGCCGGGGCACTGGACAAGCTCGAAGCATTCGCCAGTTTTTATGGTGCAGACTTCTACGGCCTTCCCCGTCACGCCGACGCCATCACGCTCCGGCGCGAAAGCTGGGGCGTGCCGGCCAGTCTCAAGATGGGCGAAGAAACCTTGGTGCCGCTGCGAGCAGGAGAGGCGATACGCTGGCGCCTGGTTTGACATAAAGACGGCAGACCAGGGGAGGCCTGCCGCGGTGGAAGCAAGCCAGCGTTTATTTCTTCTGGGAGCTTCCAAACGTCGCGCAGCATGCCGCTGCGCGGGAGGAGGGCGTTACGGGAACGCCGGAATCGTGGGTTCGATACCCGAGCCCATGGCTTCGGGATGATGTGCGGCAACCAGTTTCCTGATCTCGTCGACGCGACCCGATGGCACATCCACCATCATCAGGATGTGGCCAGCGCTGATGGCTGATTCGAAGGTCCTTAACCGAGAGTTGGGAATGGAACTGGCGACCATGCTCGCAGCCCAGGCGCCAAACGCAGCACCGACCAGTGCCGTGAGCAGAATGGTGACCAGTTGCAGATCCACGCCGGCAGGCGGAAAGAATACCGCCACCAGGCCAGCAACGATGCCGATGCCGCCACCGACCGCCAATCCTGTTTCCGCGCCGTGGACAAAATCGGTTTTTTGCAGGATCGAGGCTTCATGCAGGCCTGCCAGCGAAACTCCATCTTTGGCCATGACATGGATGTGGCCATCCTCGATGCGGGCAAGCAAGAGTTCGTCGTGGATTTGTCGGGCGCTTCTCACGTCCGGCACCATGAAATATAGCCGTCTCCTCATGATGGTTCTCCTGATAGGGTCGATATGTGACCGGATATCTCTGCTTAGCAAATCAGCCGCTGCAGTCAAGTGAAAGCTTTATAATGGCAAGCGGGAAAGCCGGTCAGACAACCGCTGCCATGCAAGCCCCCTCGGGGGCATCAATGGGAGAGGAAAGTCCGGGCTCCACAGAGCAGGATGCCGGCTAACGGCCGGACGCCGCGAGGCGAGGAACAGGGCCACAGAGACGAGCGTATTCAGTTACGGTGAAACGCGGTAACCTCCATCCGGAGCAACACCAAATAGGCAGACGATGACGCGGCTCGCCGAGTCTGCGGGTAGGTGGCTGGAGCCAGTCAGCAATGGCTGGACTAGAGGAATGGTTGTCCACGACAGAACCCGGCTTATCGACTGACTTTCCCACTTTTCATGTAATTCAAACACTTAGCGTTTTTTCCTCAAATCATGAGGAAAATAAGACGCTAACCACCGGTTTTTCCAGAAACTTATCCACAGCAAGAAACCGCCCCTAAGTCCTTGAGGCGTAGGGGTTTTTTTGCGCTTGCCGGCTTGACCCTCCCAAAACTATCCCCTATAGTGGGTGCGAGTGGTGATTGGTGGGAAGTTGTGGGAGAATGCGCCCAACCAAACACGGCCTAATTCAAATAAGGGGGGAGCATGTTTCGGGGGGTCGCGACTGTCAGTCTGGATAGCAAGAGCCGGCTCGTGGTGCCGGCGCGCTACCGTGACGCCCTTCTGGTGAATGGCGCCGGCCGGGTGGTGATCACCGCGGACCCCGGCCAGTGCCTGCTGCTTTACCCGCTGCCCGAGTGGGAGCCGATCGAGAAAAAGCTCAACGGCCTGTCTGATTTCAATCCCCGTACCCGCAGTCTCAAACAATTGCTCGTTGGCTATGCGCATGACATGGACATGGACAGCGCCGGTCGCGTGTTGCTGCCGCCGATGCTGCGCAAGTTTGCCGAACTGGACAAGAACGTCGTGATGGTGGGGCAGGGCAGCAAGGTGGAGTTGTGGAACGAGGCGCGCTGGGAAGCGAAGGTGGCGCAGGCGCTGACCTTCAGTGACGAAGCGCTGCCGCCCGAGTTGGAGGGATTTACGTTGTGATGGCGCCCGCCCATGTGCCGGTGTTGGCACAGGAGGCGGTGGCGGCACTGGCGATCAGGTCCGATGGCGTGTATGTCGACGCTACCTTCGGACGCGGCGGGCATAGCCGTCTGATCCTGGATGCGCTGGGACCGCGTGGGCGGTTGATTGCGCTGGATCGCGATCCCGATGCCATGCGCCACGGCGCATCCCTGCGGGATGAGCGGCTGGTGCTGGTTCAGAGTGCTTTTTCGCGTCTAGGAGCAGTGCTGGATGAGTTGGGTGCGGCACGGGTGAGCGGAATTTTGCTGGATATCGGCGTGTCGTCGCCGCAGCTCGACGACGCGACACGCGGGTTCAGCTTCCGCTTCGATGCGCCGCTCGACATGCGGATGGATCCGGGAAGCGGGATGTCGGCGGCAGACTGGCTGGCGACGGCGTCAGAGGGGGAGATCAGTGAAGTCATCCACACCTACGGGGAAGAGCGGTTTGCTAAATCGATTGCGCGCGCGCTTGTTGCGGCACGGCAAAAAGAAGCCATCCGCAGTACCGGGCAGCTGGCGGGTCTCATCGCAGCCGCGGTCAAACGGCGCGAGCCGGGGCAACACCCGGCGACACGCAGCTTCCAGGCCATACGGATTTATATCAACCGCGAACTTGAAGAATTGAGCGCCGTGTTGCCGCAATGTGTGGATCGGCTTCAAGCGGGTGGGCGACTGGCGGTGATCAGCTTTCATTCGCTGGAAGACCGCATCGTCAAGCGCTTTATGCGCGACGAGGCGCTGGGTGAGCAGGCGCCGGCACGATTGCCTATTCCGGCCGCGATGCTGAAGCCGGGACGTTTGAATCGGGTGGGTCGTGCCCAGCATGCGACAGATGCTGAAGTGGCGGCCAACCCGCGCGCGCGCAGTGCGGTGCTGCGGGTGGCTGAACGTGTCGGGGAGGGTGGGACATGAGCCACCCGGCGAGGGCCCTGCGTAGCGGGATCGACGGCAAGGTAAATGCCGGCGGTTGCCGACACGATGCAGCCTGGGCATTCGAGCGGGTTGTTGAGGTGGCAGCATGAGTCGTCTCAATATTGTCCTGGCGCTGGTATTGATGGGTTGTGCGCTGGCGGTGATTCAGGCGCAGCACCGCTCGCGCACGTATTTTGTGGAACTGGAACGATTGAAAAAAGAGGCACGCTCCCTCGACGAGCAGTGGGGACAATTACAACTGGAGCAAAGTACCTGGGCCAATCCGGCACGGGTGGACATGCTCGCACGCACGCAGCTGGGTCTGGTGGCACCACCACAGGAACGGGTTCACGTTGAAACGCTGGTGGGTACGCCGTGAATTACCACTCGCGCAAACTGCTGAAGCTGAATCTTGCACCCTGGCGCATGGCGGCCGTGG
>Ga0210129_1000065_pt1 | contig 27369 bp, 35 predicted proteins | sample WestPond_Cattail_2_FD_185582 | JGI IMG/M metagenome (GOLD analysis project Ga0210129, IMG submission 185582) | Wetland microbial communities from the San Francisco Bay, California, USA, that impact long-term carbon sequestration -... | ecosystem: Environmental > Aquatic > Marine > Wetlands ... | reverse complement strand
CCGCCGTGAATTTCATCAAACACGCGACGGACAATTTCAAAAAGGGGTTGAAGCGCAAGAAGATGCACGAGCTCATCGGGGAGTGGACCGAGTCCGCCGCGCGCGCCGTCGTCGAAAAGTACTTGATCGAGAAGCGGCTCACCGAGGCGGACGTCGCCGATAAGAAGTTTCGCTTCGTCGTGCGCGACTCCAAGGAGCCCGCCACCCCGGAGAACGCGACGCTTTATTTCACCAAAGTGCGTCGCGCGCGCAAGGCTCCCGCTTCCGCGACGGCTGCGGCGGCGGCGCTCCCCGCTTCCGCGGCGGCGCCGGCATCGCCCGCGGAGACGCCCGCGAAGCGCGCCAAAGTCGAGTCGTCGTCGGACGACGATCCCGATCCCGATCCCGAGTCGGAATCCGAGTCCGAGTCGGAAGAGTCGGAGGAATCGGCGTCGGAATCCGAAGAGTCCGAGAGTGAGAGCGAGAGCGCGTCCGCGTCCGATGGAGAGGAAGAGGGAGAGTCCGAGTCCGACGCTGACGCCGAGCGTGACCCCGTGGCGGCGGAGCAGACGCCCGCGGCCGCTGCGGATCCCGCGCCCGCGCCGGCGCCCGCGACTGAGTGAAAAGAAAAGGAGAAAAAAAAATGTCTTACTCACGTTTTTCGTTTCAAGAGCATTTCCAACACGTTGACTTTTCTCGTCGGTTTGTGCAGCTTCGCCACCGCCGTAGCGATTCGATCCGTCTTTAATTTTCCCGACTCGTCGCGGTACGTCCGCACCGAAACGTCGCTCGAAACGAGACGGGTGTACGTGTAACGCTCGAGCGCGAAGACCTCGTCCACGAGCATCTCCGGAACTTGGTACATGTGCAGCAGCTTCCGCATCGGCTTCTCGAATTTTCGCTCGAGATAAAAACCGCGATCGAGAACGTCGGTTCCCTCCGGCCCGAGCCCCGCGACGTCGTACGGCGCCCGAGCGCGCGAAGACACCTTCTCGTCCGTTCGACGCCCTTTCGCGTCGGGCGCCGTCCAAACAAAGTAGTACGGCACGCGATCGCCCTCCCGCGGCGCCGTCGCGGCGTTGTGCGCCCGCCATCGAAACGCCACTTCCACATGCGAGAACGTGTCGCGTGCGTAGTTCTCGAGGCGTTTTGCGATTTGATTCGTCATCTCAAACTCGCGAATCGGCGCGCTCCACGTCGCGGGATCGTCGGTCGTCCAAATCGGCTTGCCGTCCTTGTCCTTCGCGTCGGCGGGCTTGGCGTCCGGTCCCAGAAAGTTCGCGGGATCGACGCCCAAAAGACGCTGGACGTGAAACTCCGCGCGACGAAGCACGGCGTCGGGCGACGGCTTGTGATGAAGCATGAAATCCAACAGGTCTTGCAAAGCGCGGCGCGTGACGATGGGGTACTCTCGTCGATCGGACGCCATTCCGCGACGAAGAACGACGGGCTTTTTCCCGCGAACGTGCTTCACCGCGGCGTACGCCTTTTTCTCGTCGCCGATCATGTACGGACCGTAGACGCACTCGCCGGCCATCTCCATGGGTTTCGGGAAAAGTCCGCGGTGATTCACATCGAACTCAAACGCGTCGAGAGCGTCCAACGCCGCGGCGATCGATCCCACATCGCCCAGATCCACCATGACCGAGTCTGGGCGCACGCGTCAGTCGAGTTCCAGGCGCGCGCGAAAAAAAAAAACAAAAACGAACCGGTGTCTCCGTAAATGACTTTGTTTTTTGGTTCTCCATCGGGCCCGAGCTTGCTCTCGATGTGTCTCTTCACCGCGGCGATTTTCTCTCGGCCAGTCTGCGTCACAAACGCGGCGATGTGCATCGCGGCGCTCCACCCCGTCTTGGTGCCGAGCGCGCCATACAAGGCGTTGGCGGCGATTTTAAGCGCTTTTTCCAACGCGCTCAGCATCGCCTTTTCGCCCGCGTCCGTCGTGATCTCCATCCGCGCCTTGGCCGCGTTTCGCTCGCCGAGGAGCGAGTCCAAAAGCTCGGGAAGAACGCCGCGCCAAACATCCGCCGGAACGAAGTAGCCGAACGTCGCATCGACGAGCGTCTCGGGATCGATTCCCAAAAGCGCCGCGGCCTCCTTGCTTTGAACGCACGTGTCGGGCGAGGCGTTGTGCCCCTGAATGATCGACGGGTACAGCGACTTGAAGTCCAGCGTGGCGACGTACATGTAGACTCCGGCGTCGGGCGGAAGAACCGTCGCGCCGACGTAGCCGTCCATCATCGACGCAACCCAATCAAACGCGGGGATGCGCTGCACGCGGATCATTTCCGGCGGCGCGTCGGCGCCGGGCGCCGCTCTTTTCGCTCGACGAGCGTGCGGCTCGTCCTCCTCCACACGCTCCGCGTCCTTCCACGCGCCGATCTCACCCTCCTCGCGAACGACGTCGTCGAGTGCGGCCTTCCAATCGACGAAGTCCAGCGCGGTCTTCGGCTCGTCGAACTCGGTGATTTTACGCGACATCGACGCCGCGCGCCGAGCTTTGACGGATCCCACGCGCTTTTTCGCGACGACCGGCGGTGCGGGGACGGACACCGTCTCGTGACGCGCGATGACGATTCCCTTGGCGATCGCGACTCGTCGCACGCCGCGCTGGTTCCGCGCTTGAACGCCGTGCGAGAACAAATGACGCATGAGCACGCCGAAAACGTTGGCCTCCATGGTGAGCCCGTCCCACGCGCGAAGATGATCGCACAAATCGAGCGGGAGAACCGAGTCCTTGACGTTGTACACCAAAAGCTCGGCGCGATCTTCGGGCGCGCCCTCCCATTTCGGGACGATCTGCGTGTAGGGCATGTCCTCTTTGTTGTCGCCGATGAGTTCCGACGCGACGGAGTCGAGCTTGAAACTCGAAAGACGAGGACACGTTCGTCGCACGATGTTTTGCGCGTCGAGAACCTGCGTCCCCGGCACGGAGTAGATGTACAAATCGCGATGTCCCGCGGCGACGCTGCTCCTCGGCGCGGGCCACGAAAACGCGCCGTACCCTTTGAGCCGCGAGACGTCGCGCGCTTCCGCGAAAACGGCGTCGCCGTGGAGGTACGCCCGCCCCAAAAAAAACGGCCAATCAAACGAGTCGATGTTCCAGCCCGTGAGAACGTCGACGTCGGACTCGCGAAGCACGCGAGCGAATCGCAAAATCAAATCGCGCTCATCCTCGCACTCGTGCAGCTCGACGCCCTCGATTTGCGCCGTGGGACGCTCTCCCCAAATAAACGCGTGCCGCGTTCCGCCGCCGGAGCCGGATCCGCCGAACCATCGCGTGACGAAGGACGCGGTGAGGATGGCGTATCCCTCGTCGGGGTCGCGCTTCAATCCGGCGGGGAGCGCGCCGGTCTTTTCGAAATATTTCCGCGCGTCGTCGCCGGGGTACCAGTACGGAAACGACGCGAGCGGAACGAACACCTCGAGATCCCACGAGCCGACCTTGAACGAAAGGGTGCGCCGCTCGGGGAGAATCGCAAACTCGGAAAAATCGATCGAGTACTCGAGGTCGCACCGCGTTTTTTTTGCGGTGCCCGCGTCCGCGTCGACGCGCATCCATCCGCATCCGCGCAGGGCTCCGGCGGTGCCGGTGCGCGCGAAAAAAAGACGCGCGGTCTCGTCCATGAAATTAAACTCGGCGTCGTTGATGCTCTCAAAGGCCTCGCGCTTGCCGCCGCCGCTGCACGCCTTGTAAAAATGGCGACACGCGACGTACGAGAAAAAAGGCTCGGCGAGGGTGATGTCCAAAAAAGGAGACGGGTCGCGCTGGTACATTTTGAACGGTTTTCGGTAGACGACGTTCGATTCGAGAACGGGATCGGACGCGCCGCGGCCGTATTTTTCGGCGAGGAAAGTGGAGCACGGCTGCGTCGAAAAAACGAGGGAGGTTGGGTCGCTTTTTCCGCACGCGCACCACGTGCGACCGCACTTTGGCGCGCGATCCCCCCACCCGGCGACGGCGGACTCGAGGTCGCGACGAATGGCGTCCCCCGTGCTGCGCGCGATGGGCAACGTCGACGCGTCGGCGGGATCGAGCTGGAAAAGAATTCGCGACGGGACTCCGCGAATATGTACCGCCGCGCTGCGCCCATCGGGGGTGCGCCCGAACACGATCATCGTTCCATCGACGCACGAGAAAAGATCCAAGACCGAGACGTCCATTCTCCGTTGCGGTGTGGGGCTGTGCGGTGCCGGTGCCACCCCCGAAATTACCGCCCCCTTTTTTCGGGGGTGGTAATCAGGTAGCGATTAGTATATAATTACCGATATATACTAACTTTTCTCCGCTGTGTGAAGTCAGGACGCGCAGTGCTGCTTCTGTGCAGAAGCGGAGATCCGCAAGTAAAGAAACGGTAAACGCGAGAACGCCACGATCCTGGACTTCACCTCGGGATCCTCGATTTGACCCCCATATATACAACTTATATATAAGTTGTATATAATATATATTCCACTCCTCGGCCGACCCCCCTCTCCCCCCGGCCGGGCGGGCGCCTACGACCTTTCCCCCACTACGACCTTTGACCGGCGGGTCTGGGGGAGAGGGGGGTCGGCCGAGGTCGGAAATATATATTATATACAACTTATATATAAGTTGTATATATGGGGGTGATATCGAACGGGACTAGACAAAGTCCAGGATCGTGGTGATATTGGGTTTGATTTATCTTTACTCGCGCGGTGCTGCTTCTGCACAGAAGCAGCACTGCGCGTCCTGACTTCACACAGCGGGTGAGAGTTAGTATATACCGGTAATTATATATAAATCGCTACCGGCCGGTAATAATACCGGACCCGGTAATTAATTACCGGGATTATCTTGGTATATATAAACTCGGCGGAAATTCCGGACACGGACTCAGCCCCACCCCCGAACCACCACCCCTGTTTTTCGGGGGTGGTAATCCGGTAACGATTAGTATATAATTACCGATATATATAAACTTTTCGCCGCTGTGTGAAGTCAGGACGCGCAGTGCGAAAGCTGTGCAGAAGCGGAGATCCGCAAGTAAAGAAACGGTAAACGCGAGAACGCCACGATCCTGGACTTCACCTCGGGATCCTCGATTTTACCCCCATATATACAACTTATATATAAGTTGTATATAATATATATTCCACTCCTCCGGGGTACCCCCTCTCCCCCCGGGGCGGGTGGGCGCCTACGACCTTTGACCCCCTACGACCTTTGACCCCCTACGACCTTGGTCCTCCGACCCCAGGGGAGAGGGGGTACCCCCGAGGTCGGAAATATATATTATATACAACTTATATATAAGTTGTATATATGGGGGTTAAATCGAGGGGGAGTAGACGAAGTACAGGATCGTGGTGATTCTGAGTTTGACTTTTACTTCCTCGCGGATCTCCGCGCGCGTCCTGGAATCGCGCTGCGCGTCCTGACTTCACACAGCGGGCGAGAGTTCATATATATCGGTAATTATATACTAATCGTTACCGGATTACCGCCACCAGGGTATTTCGGGGGTGGTACAGGCTCTCGCTTCACACCCGAACACGATGCGCGACAAGAGAGTGACGTTTGAAGAAGAGCGAGATCCGCTGACGACGGAGGACGTGGCGGAACCGAGGAAAAAATCGGCGCCGCTCCACGCTCGAATCAAGCGCGAGTACGCCGAGTTGTACCGCGGAGTTTGGCCGTGCGCTCAGCTGTGCTGCTCGTGGCGGTGCGGATGCTGTCTTTTTTTTCTGCTCTTTCTCTCGCTGGCCGCGGTCATCGTCGGTGCGGGGGTCTCGGTGATCAACGCGCACACGGGAGCCGTCGCCGCGATTTTGTTCGCGCAGCCCACGATCGCGGACGCGTTCGCGAGAGAGACGGCGCTCGGAGACGAGAAACAAAATTGGTGCGCCCTCCCCGTGAAAATGCTCTTCGTTCCGCCGTCGACGGGCCGCTTGGTTTTGATCGCGCTCAACGGAACGGGCGGAAACGAGCTGCGGCGACGCCTCGAGCTCGCCACGCGCGTCACCACCAGCGTGCCGCAGTGCTTCCACGGTCTCCACTTCAAACAAACGAAACCGATCTTCAACGGCGAGTGCACGGGTTTGTCTTTTTCGGCGAATCATCTGGTGGTTAAATTTTGGGACTGGGACGCCGCGACGGCGGTGCCGCACTACGACGCGACGCGGGCGATTTTCCTCTTGCGCAACCCTCTCGACGCGGCCGTCGCGGCGTACGCCGAGCTTCTCGAGTGCGACGAGCTCGGGCTCGAGCCGTCGCACGCGATTCGGGCGCGATCCGCGGACTGCGACGGAAAAGCTCGACCCGAGCATTTCCAAACGCCGCAGTGGCGCTCGTTCGCTTTGACGTTCGCGGATTGGATCATCGACGCCGTGAACGACACCGCGAAAGCCGCGCGAGCGCTCGGCGCCGAAAACGTGATGCTGCTGGACTACTCCGATTTGGGCGAGTCGGCGCTCGCGAGAACGATCGAGTTCGCGCGGCCGATTTTCGGATCGAACTTCGCCGAGACGCGAAGAATGACGCGGTGCGCGGATCGCGCCGCCGAGCTCGATCCCGAACTCCCGACGCGCGCCGCGTTCGAGGACGAGTCGCTTCGAAAAGAATTTTGCTCGACGGTTTCACGCGTTTGGATTTCAAAGAAATGGGGCGAGTGTTAAAGCGGTTCGAGCATCTCCTCGATTCGTTGCGCGATCCGCACGCGCAGCGCCGACGTCGCCGCGATCACCGCCTCGAAATACGCGACGCGCTCCGGGGAAAGATCGGGGCGCATCTCTTCCAGAATCTCCGGCGTCGCGTCGGAATCGACGAGAGGGTCGACGTCGATGCCGAGCCGATCGCGACACGCGTCGACGTCGATGGGTCCAAAGCACATGTCGCGCGCCGCGTAGAGCGTCGCCAGTTTAGGTCCCAAGTACTTGGCCGCCGCGCGATCGAGCGCGACCCACGCGCAAAGAGCGCGGGCGTATTTGGACGTCTCGTCGCGCCTGAATTTATCCGGGCCGCCCGCGCGCTCGGCGGGGGAGAGCCACTCGAGCGCTTGAAACTCCGAGAGCGACAAGTCCTTCGTCGAGCTGAACTTGACGCACTGATCGAGACACTCCTCGAGCGTGGGCGCGTCGGGCGTGGGGACGTAGATGCGAATCATGTGCGGCGCGAGCGCCGCGTAAAGAACCTCGTTGACCCGAGACATCGTGTGAATATTTGTGACGCGGAAAATATTTCCGGCTCCGGGTACCCCCCCCCGGGTACCCGTCGCAAATATTCCCACAACTCAAATCGCCCCGAGAAAAAATTTAAAAATGATCTCTCTCGCCTCGTTGAAACAAAAAGTTGTGGCGGAGCGCGAGGCGATTCATGCAAAATTAAGGTCGCTCGCGAAGGCCGCGCCGGCGCCGGCGATCGATTTGACGTCCGACGACGACGACGACGAGTCGTTGCCGGCGTCGCCGGCGCCGGCGCCGGCGCCGGAGTGCGACTACCTGCGCAAGCGCCTACGCCAGGTGGAGAACGCCGACGCGATGGCGGATCTCATCGACGCGGCGACGTGGGTGCTTCGACACGCCCCCGCCGAGCTCAAGGTCGCGTTCGAGAAGACGGGCCACGCCGCGTCGTTTGAAAAATTCGAGCGCGCGTGCGACGAGCTCGATCCGCTCTCGGTGGAGTTTTCGAAAATCGAGGAGTTGCTCGACGCCGATGGATTGCCGATGTTTCGTTGAGTTAATCGCTCGTAAAAATAAGCGTCGAACTCGCGTTTGTTTTCTCAAACGTGCCGAATTTGATCGTCGATAAATCGCGGGGCATGTGCGCGCTCGCTGTGTCGAACACGACGTCGAACGACTCGATCTCGACGTCGGGGCCGACGCGCGCGTCGATAAACGAGCACGGCAGCCGCACGATCAGTTTCTTGATCGGAACGTCGTCTAACTTCGCGTCCTCCTTTTGCGGAAGCTTTCGTTTGAGCTTCGCGTCCGATCGCTTCTTTTCGAGAAATCCCGAGTAGTCGGAGACGCGCATACAGTCGACTTGCAAGAACGTCCAAATCGCGACGACGTCTCCCTCGCTCGTGAGACCGAGCTCGCGGATCGGATCCTCTTCCGAAGAGAGCCGAATTCCCTGGTGAACCGCGCGCTCGACGTACGTGCCCGGAGCCTCGTCGTCGTTCTCTTCAAAACCCTCGCCAAGCTCGACGTCTCCGCGAGCGCTCACGTACTGCGACCACGTCGCCGACGCCTCCAGAGTCAGAGGCATTTTTTTTCCGCGCCGCGCCGCGCCGCGCCGATCGACCTTCACCGCGTATGAAAAATGAGCCCAGGGCCGGGTCCGGTAATTCCCTACCGGGAGCGGAGCTCGGAATTTCCGCCGGTTTTATATATACCAGGATAATCCCAATAATATATTACCGGGTCCGGTAATTGTACCGGTATCCGGTAGCGGTTAGTATATAATTACCGGATATATATAAACTTTTCTCCGCTGTGTGAAGTGAGGACATGCAGCGCGATTCCAGGACGCAAGCGGAGATCCGCGTAACGAAAGACATTCAACGCGAGAACACCACGATCCTGGACTTTGCTTCGGGATCCTCGATTTGACCCCCATATATACAACTTATATATAAGTTGTATATAATATATATTTCCGGTCTCCGGGACCCCCTCTCTCCCCCCGACCTGCCGGACCAAGGTCGTAGGTGGTAGACGAGGACGACACGACCCGTCCCGGTCCTGGGGACTGACCCCCCATCGGGGGGTGGAAATATATATTATATACTTTCTATATATATGTTGTATATATGGGGGTCAAATCGAGGATCCCGAGGTGAAGTCCAGGATCGTGGCGATCCTGAGTTTAACTCTTCTTTACCCGCGCGGTGTCGCTTTTACACAGCATTCGCACCACGCGTCCTCACTTCACCGTACCAAAAAAGTTTGTATATATCGGTAATTATATACTAATCGCTACCGGATTACCGGGGGTACCGGGCCCCGACACAAAAATATTTTTGCTCGTCACAAATATTTACACGATGTCGTTCATCACGATTTTCGCGTCCGAGACGGACACCGACACGGCGGAGTTTTACGTCGAGGCGATGCGCCGCCTCGTTCTCGAGCAGGGACAGTGGCGCGAGCCGGTGCTCTCCGTCTTCGACGAGGTGCGCGACCTGTTCGTCGATCTCACCGAGTTGAGGCGGCAGCGGCGTCCAACCGGAAGCGACATCATCGCGTACTGCGAGGGAATCTCGCGCGTCGCTCGCGCCGTCGCGCGCCGCGTCGCTGCGCTGCCGCCGGACGACCGCGCCAGGGTCGCGACACATCCCGCCGGCGACGAGCGTCCTCTCGAGTACTGGCGCGACCCTTTTCGCGGCGCCGTGGGCCACGTCCTCGAGACGTGCGTCGAAATCGCGTCGCCGCTCTCGCTCGAAATCGCGCGGCTCTCCGACGTTCTGCTGCGCCACATCGCGCGCTTCGAGTGCAGCGTCTACCTTCGCGAGCGCAAGACGCACGAGAAGTACGGCCCCGGAACGTTCGCGGTGCCGTACGTCACCGACGCGGGAGAAGGCGAGGTCGTCGAGGTTTTAATGTTTTAAGAAGCGTCTCGCCACAACTCAACTCCATGAAGATCTACTTCGTGACGGCTCGGTGGCACGACGACGACGATCGCTACTACGCGTCGTTTGAGCTCGCAAAGGCGTGGATGATCGCCATGCGACGGACCATGGTCACGAGAAACATAAACATCACGAACAATGCTGAATTACTGGCGCGGCTCGACGCTCTCGCCACCGAAGCGACGACGCCGGAGGAGCTGACGGCGTCTACCATTTTCAAGGAGCTCAAGCAATGGCACGACCCTGGGAGGATGCGCATGAAGGTGCTCGAAACGTACGATTAACACATCAAGGACCCTTGATGACGTAACACTGTCGCTGCGGGTTCCAAACCATTTTGCCGCACGCGATCTCCTCCACGTTCTTGAGCCGCTCGAGCTCGGCGTTGAACGCGCCCAGCACCTCCGGCGCGATGATCGACCGTCCCCACGCCATTAATGGGTCTTCGACGTAGCGCTCGTCGGGCGGACGGCGGGGTTCGGCGTGGCCGCTGGCCGCTGCGGCGGCGTCGTCCGCGTGCGCCCGCTGCTTCGCCAATTGAATCGCGTCGTTTCCGCGCTTCGTGAGATCCGCGATCTTGCTCTTGGTCCTTTTCTTCTTCTTCTCGACCACACTCTTACGAACGACTTTGCGGCGAGGCGGCGCGGCGGACGACGACGCAGACTTGCGCGGCATCTTTGCGTTGTGGGGCGACGCGACGCGAGATGACGGCGAAAGAAAAAGAATACGCGGAACTCGCAAAATTTGTGGGCGCGGATGAGGTAGAATTTTTGACGGGCGCGTGTCCGTACTCGGCGTCGTGGCTCAGGTTTCTTTTCATGCCGCACAAATCCATGCTCGAAAGCGAGAAGCAGAAACTGTGGACGAAGAAACAAAAATGCGTCAAGGACTGCGCCGTGCTTCGAAAAGCCGAGGCGAAGAACGCGGCGGCGCTCGATAAGGTTCAGGCGGCGGAGCGCGCGATGTTCGACGAGATCGTTCAAAATTTCGTGATCCCGACCGTTCAAAAATACGGCGCGCGCGCCACCAAGGCGCAGTACGCCAAAGCGCTCGACAGTCCCGAGATTCAAAAGATGCAAGGCGAGTACCGCCGATCGCAGCGCGAGTCGAAGCGACTCCAATCGGCGGTGCGCGGATTGAGAAATCGGGCGCAAAACTTCGAGCACTTGAAAACGACGACGACGCAGCTGCTCGACTACCTCGAAGTTCACGGCGACGAGCTTCAGCGCGACTACATCGACATCACCGAGGCTCTGGCGCTTCCGCTTAAAAGCATGGAGCGCGCCCAGGCGAACATGGAGCGCGGCGACTTGGCCATGCACCGCGTTTTGCAGCAAAACGACGTGTACGAGACGCGCGCGCTCGAGAGCGAGGCCAACGCCGACGTGCTCGTGGACGCCAGCGTCTCGTCCGTGCAAGCGGATCAGGAGTTCACGTCGAAGATATTGGACGCCCTCGTCGAGGCGCAGCGCCAGACGTACGGCGAAGTCGCGCAGCAGAGCGAGCCGCGGGCGCGGGCGCACGCGCGTGCGCCGGCAGAAACGCGAGCGCAGACGTCGATGATCAACGAGCTTCTCGGTTGGGGCGCGGAAACCGCAGCGCAGACGCAGTCGCAGTCGCAAACGAAGGCGTACGTCACCGCCGCGCCTATTTAGCCGCGGAGCTCCTCGTCCGGTTTGAATTCCAATGGTACCGTTTCGGCGCACCCGAGAACGATCGCGTCGACGTCGCGCGGAAGCTCTCCGCCCGCGTAGTTTTCGACGAGCACGAGCGTCGCGGCCCATTTCCCTCGAGCGAGACACCTTCGTCCCGCGGGCGCGCGCCCGCACGAGACGTCGAAGTCGCGAAACTCCTCTTCGAGCTGCGCGGCGAGTCCGCCGGCGCCGAGACCGGCGCCGAGACCGGCGTGACGACACGCGGCTCTGTGCGCGATTTCCGCGACGGTGGCGGCCGCGGCGGAGCCGTCTCCTCGAACGACGACGATCCACGGTCGTTTATCGGCAGAGGGGACGCTCCATCGCACGGGTTCGAGTTTCGCGGAGTCGCGCTCCCGCAGGAGACACGCGACGAGACTCGACCATTCGTCGACGCGCGCGAGTTTGAGACCCGCGGCGTCGATGCGGTCTCGAAGGGCGGAGACGCCGCGAACGAGCGCGCAGATGGACTCGAATCGCGTTTTCGCGAGACTCATCTCGTACGCGAGCTGCGGCGTGACGACCTCGAAATCGATGCGATCGAGTCGAGAGGGCGGAACGAACGGCGGGGCGAGATCGGCGATCCACTCGGTCTCGACGAACCCCAGAAGCGCGCGGCGAATCGCGTGAAAAAATTCGATCGTCGCACGAGCGGCATCGAAAATCTCGAGCGCGAGTTCGGCGTACGCCGCGAGCTCGGCGTCGCACTCGGTGTAGAAGCACGCTTCGGGGCGCGAGCGCCACTCCTCCCATTTTCGAAGCGCGTCGGTCGCGTCGGGGAGCGGCGGAATCTCCCACAGAACGCGCTCTGCGGTCTCGGGCGAGACGGTTTTTTGAACGACGCGCGCCAAAATATTCTCGCGCAGAGTCGCGGCGGTGTGCGTCCCGCCGGACGCGAACCGCTCGAGACGCTCGCGTCGCCATTGCGACGGGTGAAACCTCGGTTCGGCCGCGAGGACGACGGGAAACACCGGCGGCGGGGCGAGCGGGGCCTCTCGCCGAAGAACGGCGAGACCGAGATTCTCGCCGGGGTAAACGAACGACGGCGGCGAACGCGCGCGGAAATCGCGCACGACCGCGGGCTTGAGTCGTGTCACGAAAGAGTCGACGTCCGCGACGCGAAACACCAGCGGCTCGTCGCCGATCAACGCCGAGAGAGCGACTCTCGTCTCGTCCCAAACGACGCACGTAATCTCCATTGTTTCAAGTGTGGTGCGAAAAAACTATTTATCGAAACGCCGGCCGAGTCCACTCTTTCTCGAATGCATCCGCCGGTCCTACGCGTCGCGTACTCGACTTTAATAAACGTAAAATGATTCGCGCGAGCGCGTGATCACCGTCGGTGTCGAAGAACCGGCGCCATTTTTTGCAGAGGATCACGACTTCAAACGCGTGTTGTTTTTGACGCCGCGGCGCCATCTTTCTCGCCGCGACATTTGACGTGTGCTAATATTTGCGAGGGAATATTTGCTCGCGCCAATATTACTCCCGGTCGCCAAAATAATCCCACAACTCAAAAAACAAAATGTGGTGCGACAACGGAACGGAGGAGCCCGCGCTCGACACGACGTTTCCCGAGGGATTAAAGAAGTACGTCAATTGGTTCGCCTGGGAACCTTTTGTGAAGCTGGAGAACCCGTACCGTTTGCCGAACACGTGGCTTGAGAAGATTTACCTCCGGCGCAACGTCGCCGCGTGCGAGAAGTGGTTGAACGTCAAGGACAGGATTTACTGGTACGCCGTCGATTGCGCCGCCGACGACAAAGCCGGAAAACCCAAGCTGCCCGACCCCGAGAACTACACGGAGGAGGGCCTTCCGCTTGCGATTTCCGAGGCGTACGATCTCGGCGTCCAAGCGGAGCGTTTGCGCGCAACTCGCGGGGCGCAACGCGAACACATTTACGACGCGATTCGCGAGTTCGAAGAATTTATGCAGCGGAGCGGTCGCGCGTTGCCGTATTGAATCACACTTGAAAAGAAAAAAATGATTCCGGATCGTCCGGGAACGTGGTGCTGCGAGCTTTTGTACGACGGGGCGTACGTGTTTTTGGCGGACGAGACCGAGGCGTTGATCGTGGAGTGCGACACGCTCGAACCCGTCGTCGGGGCTCGCGTGCGCCTCGAGTTTTCGCCTGGTAGATGGCCGGGAACGTCGCTGGACGCACACGCGAACGTCCTTTGGGCATGGTCGTTCTCGGACGACGCCGCCGACTTGTGGCTGTGGCGCTTTTATTTCGACGCGGCGACGCGGCGACTCGAGTTTCAGCGGCGGGAACGAACGTGGACTCGGTTCTACGTCAGTCGCGGGGCGCACGTCTTCTCGACGAAAGACGAAGGAACGTACACGATGCACACGATCGAGACCGGAGAGTCTAAAGTGGCTTTCGTCACGGCGTCGGGGCGAGGATACGCGTACCCGATATGGGCCTCGCGCGACGGCTCGCGTATTTGGACGTACGGCGACTCTGGCGGATTCAAGCTTCGCGACGTGGCGACTCAAGCTGTGCTGATGAACCTGCGGGACGGCGAGGAAATGTACGCGGGTGACCGACAGCGACCCGCTTTCGTGGATCGACGCGCCAACGAGTTTATCGCGATTCGCGCCGACGGAACTTTGAAGCGAACGGCGTTGGCGCTGCCATCGAAAGTTTTCGGATACGGAACCGTCGATTTCCAAGAGAGCGGAACGAGGGAGAAGTACGTGTTTTACTCGACGAAGAGCGGCGAGGCGGTTTTCTCGACGGAGCGCCGCTCGGACAGAAACAGCGAGGTGCGAATCACGCGCCGAACGATCCTCGTGCGAACCGCTGGAGTGAACATCGTCGTTTTCCGACCGTTGCGCGAGCTCGAGTCGAACGTCCTCGCGGTGTTGCGAGACGCTCGGTGGTCGAGGTTTTTTGCGCTGGACGGCGATCACGCGCTCGCGGGGATTATTTATTCGTTACACACTTGAAATGACCTCGCTCGTGCTCTTCGTCTCGAAAAAGTGGCGCCGATTTTTCGAGGCGGACGGCGACCACGCGCTTTGGAGCGTCGTGAAAAGTTTTTTGCGACAAGAAGACGGCCTGTGCGCGGCGTGGCGCGGGATGCTGTATCAGGGAAATCCGTTTCCACACGGATCGGCCGTGCACGCGCACTGGGATTTGACGCTCTCGATGATTCGGTACTACGCGAAATTAAAAGAGTCGAAAGCGAGCGAGCAAGATATGTGCCACGCTCACAATCAAATCGCGCAGCACGTGCGCCGATTTTATTCGACGCGCGCCTTCAGCGCCTGGCACGACTCGATCGCGCCGCCGATGTACGTATGGCATTGCTGAATATACAAAATTGATTTCAATCTCGGATCGCTTCTTCGGGCTGTTGCGCAAATATCACACGTTGAAATGTCTCTCGTTCGCGACGGCTCTCCGGCGGGCTTCGCGGATTTCGCGCGGGCGCGCGAGCTCGCGGAGGAGACGCAGGAGCGCATCGTGGCGAAAAACTCGTTTCGCACCAAGTATCGCGTGCGCGTCGGAGCGTGCGCCGCGGCGCCGCAGTACTTGTGCGTAATCGTCGAGGTCGAGCGGCTCGCCGAGTCGGGGTGGTGGCTGCGAGCGCACGTTCCCGACGCTGATCCCCGCATCCCCGTCGTCTACGAGGAGAACGCATCGATCGCGAGAATCGGTACTTACTTTTAAACGTCGTCGTTAAATTGCGACAGATAGTACGTCGTCACCAAGCGATCGTCGTAAACCTTCCGCAAAATCGCATCACAAAACGCGACGCTGTATTTCCGATGCAACCAGATGATGATGCGTGGATTACCCCAGAAATCGTATCCGGTCGACGTTAAAAACGCGTCGCGCGGGTAGTGACGCAAAAGAAGCGCATCGACTTTATCACGCTCATTTCGAAACGCGTACCCCTTCTTTTCCGCGCTGCGCCATTTCCACGGATACAAAATGACGTCCGAGAGATCAGGCATTTTACGTTGTGTTGTGTTCCGTCTTACTCAAAATATGCTCTCACGCTTTCACGCTTCAAGTCGCTATTTTCCAATCGAATGATAAAGTCGCATCCCGGAAAATATTCCTCCATCGTGTACGCCGCGATGGATACTTGTTTCTCTGTCGCGACGACGACGTAAAAGTACGCGCGTTTCTTGGACGTCGGGTTGCGCAGAACCGTCGACGTGCGCACGTCTACGCTCTTGTCAATCATCGCCGAACGCAAAAGCCCCAATTCGTTGCTGTACCGACTGTGCTCGTCCAATGAAAAGACGCCGCCCATTTTTATTGTGTGGCGTCGAAATTATTGTAGCCGCGTCACCCCAAAATTTGGCTCAGAACGAGGATTTCCGCCCACGTGAAACCGCCCCACGTCTGTTCGTGAACGGCGACGTCGGGACCGAGTAAATGTCTTATGATCGCGTACAAGAAATGATCCCCGTCTAAATCGAAGAATCGACGCCATTTTCTCGAGGCGAGCACGACCGAGACGTTTCGCATTTTATTTAAATGTGAATCACGACACGCAACATCCAGACGCGGGCGGCCGCGGCGGCGCTGGCTCGACGTAGCGCTCCGGGTGTAACAAAACATAAAATCCCTGTTTGGGAAGTGTCAGCACGCTCCACGCGCCGGTGTTCGCGTCGGGTTTGGCGGGCCATTCGTCTGCTACGAGAAAGTCGCTCGCCACTTTGAGCAAATCGGAGTCGCTCCGATTTCCGATTACCGTCGCGATGTACGCAGGTTTACCGTCATCCGACGCCGGAAAGAACGTCGTGCCGCCGTGCGTCGTGGTCGTCGCGCACTTTTCATGGTACGCGCAATAGCACGCCGCAAACTCGCGCCGATAGACGGCCATTTCGCTCGCGAGACGCTCGGCCGCCAAGCGATCGCGCTCGCGTTGCTCGGCGGCAGCGGCGGCGGCGCGAGCGGAAAAAGCGGCGGCAGCGGCGGCGGCGCGCTCCGCCTCGAGTTCGCGCGCGAGTTCGAATCCGGATTTGCGTCGGGCGGCGACGGCGACCGCGACGGCGAGCGGAGCGTCGTCCTGCTTCGTCGTGGCGACGCGAGCGACGGGCGGCGTCGAATTCATTTTTGCGGTGTGAGGGGAATATTTCGCCCTCACACCGCAAAAATGATTCTCGCTCGCCGCGTCGACGCCAAGGCGAAGAAAATTGTTTTTCTCGCGCCGGGGTCGGACGAGTTCGTCGAGTACGACGAACGCGCGGAAACTTTCTGCGGATCCGCGAGCCTCGTCGGCATGATCCGCAACGGCGCGCACTTCTCGTGTCGCACGCTGTGCGCGCTCACGGGCTGCGCCAAAAAATGCGACGCGCACGGAACCGAAGTTTGTCGCTACAAATTCGACGCCGGCGATTTCGTCGATTTGGGGGCAGTGAACTGCGCCTCATCGCGCGACGTTATTTTCACGCCGGCCGAACTCCGCGATCTTTACGAATCGACGAGTCTTCTGCCGCCGCAGTCGTGGTACGTCGCGTCGCAAAACGCGCCGGAGTCGTACAAGCAGCGCGCCGCCGCGCCCGCGCCTCAGCCCGAGCGCACTCTCGAGGCCGAGTACGTGGCGTGGATTTACTATCCCGAATCGGTCGGATGTCCCGCTCCAGCGCTGCGAGACATCGATCTCATCATGTCGCAAGCGGGCGTCGATCGCGAAACGGCGATCAGGAGCCTGCGCGAAAACATCGGCGACGTCGTCGGCGCGATCATGGAACTCACCAGCGACCGCGACCGCGACATGTCGCCTTTGGACGTCGCGACTCCAGTGGATTACGTCGTGCAGCACACCGGCGTTGCAGACTGGCGAGCGAGCTTCGCGCTCGATCTCCACGGCGGCGACGCGGACGCCGCGATTGAAGAGATCATGGCCGCGCGCGAATGGCTTCCCGAAGAGTGCGACCGCGTCGCGTACGGCGACTTTCTCGAGGAGATGCGCCCCGATCTCGTCGCGTGGAACATCGAGTACAAGGGACGAAAAGATCGTCGTTTCGGTCGAGCGGCGCGCGGGTTCGTTTTGGAAGAGGTGAACGGGGCGTTGTTCGCGCTCGTGCCGCGCGGAGTGGATTGGCGGCGCGACGATGTTTTGTTTCGTTGAAGCGCCCAGAGCGTTTATTTTAATCTCGGATCGCTTCAAACTCATCGGGCGGCACGGCTCCCGCTTCGAATCCGTACTTCACCAACAACCACTCGAGTGCGCGGGCGTCGCCGCATTTTTTCAAACTCTCGGTCCAAAAGTCGTATACGCGCTTCTCGACCGGCGTCATTTTCTCGAGGATGAGCGCCCTCCACTCGTTGTTTTTCTGCGCCAGCTCCTCGCGGTGGCGACGACGCAAATCCGTCAAGTCCAACATACTCGCGACGAGCGCCGCGCGCGCAAGCGTCGGCTCTAGCTCCGGCTCGAGCTCGCCCCAGTACTCGCACAACCGCGTCGTTTTCCCGTCGTCGTACACAAACGTCATTTTTGTTTTTAAAGTGTGGTTCACGAAAAATCGTATTTCACCGTGACTTCTTGTTTGTGCGTTCCGCCCGAATACCGCTTTGTAATCCATTCGATTTTTTTCCATCCGAGCACGGCGGCGTGCGCTTTCGTCAACTTTTCGAGCCGCTCGAGCCGAGCGAGCGACTGCTCTTCTTTGAACACGGCGCCGATGAAGCTCTCCGACGGATCGCTCCAGATATGGTACTGATCGAGCCGATCGACGTCGTCCATGCGGTGATCGAAGCTGCACATGATGGATAAGCGAGCGTACGCCTTCGCCCAATGCGTCATGAAAACGGCCTCAAACACGTTGGGATTTGCAGGAGTGCGTATGAGGCGGAACGCGCGCGCCTGTTCGTACGTGAGCGCGGCGGGCTCGTCCATTTTTCTCTTTGAGATGTGACGCCACAAATCAATCGACATGGAGCCGCGCGAAATTATTACGACGCGAGACGAGATCGACTCGGCGTTCGAGCTCATCGAAAATATTTTCTCAAAGCCGAGCGGGCTCGGAAACCAGTGGATGTGCGTCTTCGTCGTCGAGGACGAGGTCGTCGTGACGCACTACGACGACGCGCCGGCAGGGTTCGTCGCGGCGCTCGAGGAGAGACTCGGGCGAAAATTCGTCGACGGAACCGTGCTGAACTACTGGAGTCCGAAGCGTGTCGACAAAGAGGTCGCGCTCGCCGTGAGAGCGATCGACGACGCGCGACCGAATCGACCGCCGACGTCCACCGCGCTCGTCAAGGCGAATCGCGCCGCCGAGTCGTTCCACGTCGACGTCTCTCCGCGAGCCCCGCCCGCGTTCGTCGCCGCGCTCGAACTGGCTATCTCGAGAGTATGCGTCGCCGGTAAGATTCAAATCTGGGCGGCGCCCGCGCCGGCGCCAGCGAGCGCGACGGAGACGTTCGTCTCGACCGAGTGCCGCGTTTGTTTCGAGGCCTTCGACGGCGCCTTGCGATGTCCCCTCGTTCTCGTGCAGTGCGGCCACGTCGTTTGTTTCGCGTGCGCCGCGAGATGCGACAAGTGTCCCTTTTGCAGACAAGCCGTTTACACGAAACGTCGCTTATTTTTTTAAACGTCGTGGCGAATCGGACCGAAATCATCGGGCGGCTCTTTTCCCCAAACGTACCCGAAGCGCTCGCATATCTCTCGCAGTTCTTTTTTGTACGCTTCGTCGATGGTCCTCTTCTCGTCGCTGCAAAAGTACGCGATCCTCTCGCCGATACGAATCTCAAATTTTTGCACGCGTTCTAAGTAGCGGCGCATCGCCCACACCCGAGCGGAGTGGTATTCGTACGCTTTGCGCTCGTCGGGCGTCATCGCGGCCAACACGTTTCTGGCGGCCTCTTGAACGCGTCCCGTCGCGCGATCCGCGCGCCGATACGTGGCGTAAGCCTCTTTCGCTGAGGACATCGCGACGCGACGCATTTAAGATGTGACAGAAAAAATTATTTCAAACGCCAAACGACGCCGGTAAAAAGAGCGAGGATGTACGTCGCCCATCCGCAGAGAAAAACGATAAATTTTCCTTGCGGGTCTGGAGGCACGACGACGCGATCGACCAAACCACACGACGGAGGGACGCACCGATCGCCGATCAAACGGAATCCAATCTCGCACGCCGTGACGACGCTCGGGCCGCCGCGCGCAAAGTACACCCAGCCGCAGATGGCGCAAGCGTACGCTACGCCGGCCGTCTCCGTTTGTTTCGTGCGATGCGCGAAAGCGCCGAGTACGGTCGCGAGACCGATCAGAAAATATCCGCGAGCGATAAACTCGTCGTTTTGCGGCTCGATGATTTCGGTGGCGTCCGTAAAGTTGCACGTTCGCGGCAAGCAGTGTGATCCGGCGAAGCGCTCGGTTTGAGACGGACACTGCATGTTGGGAATCGCGATAATGACGAGAGCGAAGACCGCCGTCACGATCCCGACAATCACCGTCGCGAATGCGTGTCCATCGTTAAACCCGTCGTTCGCCATTTTTGTTTGAGTTGTGAAGCGACTTCATGAAAGAAAATTAAAAACGAGGCGCGCAATCGCCTTGTCTCCGTCCTTCGACGCGAACGCGGCGCTCGGCGTGTTTTTCGTTTTACCTTTCGCTCCGAGAAACGCGATCATGGCGTTCGCGTCGCACATTTTTTCTCGCAGAATTTTGCGCGCATCGAGCGTCGACTTCAGATAGTCTCCTTCGGGCTGCGGGTCGCTCACCAAATCCAGCGTCTCTCCGCCACGACGCGTCCATTCCAAAACGAGCGCGGTCGCTTGAGCGAATTTCAGCCATTGAAGCGTGCCGAACACGAGCCATCGCATCAAAACCAACTCGCTCATGAGCATCATTCGCGATAACGTCGCGACCAAATCGATTTTCGTCGCGAGAGACCGGGCGTCGAGACCCGCGCGGTTCTCGTAACCGTTACGCACCCACACGAACGAGACGTACGCCGCGACGGCGTTTTTACGCACGAGGTCGAGCATCGCATCGTCGGAGCAGCGCGACATTTGAGCCGTTATCGCGCGCAACGTCTCGTTTCGGTCACTGAAATAAGCAAAGACGTCCCGATTCGCGGCCCGTTCGTAAAGGAACTCGTAGAATCTCGAGTACGCGTCGACCGCGAACTCGTCGATGTGTTCCATCACGCGCGGTTTCATGAAAGGAATATACGCGAAACGAAGCGAGCCGCGTGAGTGATCGTCTTTCTGAAATAGAGCGACGGTGAGACACTCGTCGCGAAGGGACGCTTGGATCGACTCGGTCGCGTCGAGCACGAGCGCGCCCTGCGCGAGCTTCGGCGACTTGAACTCCAAGACGAGAATCGCGCGTTTCTCGAGATCGGTCTCCGCTTCGATGCGTCTCAACAACGTTTTCACTTCGACGAGAACGGACGTCTCGTACTCGACGTACTCTTCCATTTTTATTTAAGTTGTGAACAACGAAACAATGATCGACGCGAGGGCGTGATCTCCATCGGCGTCGCAAAATTTGCGCCATTTCTTCGAGAGGAGGATTTCCGCGAAGTTCGCACGGAGACGAAGCGATACTCGAACGAGCTCGCCGTTTTCGAGCGCGACGTACTCCTCGTCCGGCGACACGCGCGTCGCGCCCGGCAAAACTCGAACGGGCGAACCGTCCGCGCTCCGAACGAGCTCGCCGCCCGAGAGCAAGACGTAGTTTCGAGAACAGTCCACGACGGTGCCGCGCGCCGACAAAACGCGAACGGCACCCCCTTTTTGTTTGTAGTAAACGCGTCCATCCGCGCCGGAGAGCGCGACGTCGCCGTGGACGTCCGATACCATTTTTTCGAATCGACCGAGCGACGCGCCACCCGCGCCGTACAGCGCGCCGTCCGCCAGCGCGAAACACGCGTCGATCGAGAGCTCGGCGGCGGCGGCACCAGCGGGAACGACCGCCACGCGGCGTTTCGGCACGTCGACGTGTCTCGAGTCTTTTCGTTGAGGGTTCGACGCGCTGCGGATAAACCATGCGCCGCGCTCGGCCTTGAACGCGTCGTTGGCGCAAGACTTACCAAATGTTTCTCGCAGCAATCCGCCGCGGAAGTCGAGCGATTGAAAATATGCCAGATAGCCCCAATCGGAAAACGCGATCCAGAGTTTCCAAGGAAAATCCACGTCGACGCATACGTCGCACACCGACGTGCCGCTCCAAATGAACATGTTGTCCTCCGCGACTATTTTTCCGGTGGCGCAGTGCGTGACGGACACGGTAATACCCGGGCGAATCGACCCCGGGCGAAGCGACCCCGGCGCGACGCGAGCTAAATATTCCCCGTCCAGTAAAAACGTCTGCATTTCGTTACTCCTCGTCGAACAAGAATAAGATGTCGTCGAGAAGCGTCTCTTTTCTCTCGTCGATTGTTTCGAAGAGAACGCGGGCGCGTCGAGCGAAGTCGGCGATTTTTGCAAACAACACTTTTCGCGTCGCTTGCGTGTACGTGTGTATCGGATCGAGCGCCACCGCGCGTTGAAGCGCCGACTCGGCGAAGGGAACCGCCCAGTCGCGCAGCGTGGACTCCCACCGCTCGTCCGTCGCCGTCGGTCTCCGCGCGACGTCGGATTCCAACGCGCTCAAATCTGTCGAACCCGCGCTCACTCGTCGCGCCAAATCGTTGTGCGCTTGAAGCTCGTCGTAAAATATTCCGCACGTCGGTCGGAGGCGGCCGAGCGCGACGTCCGCGTCCGTCAAATGATCCGAACAAGAGCAAGCGCACGATTGCGCGCGCATGTTACACCAAAAACTTTAAAATACGGCGCGCCGCCGCGCCGTCTCCGTCTTGCGTTGTGAATCTACCGACTCGCGACTTATCGCCCCGCCCCGTTCGAAACGCGAGAAACGCGCTCAGATGCCTCATGTGCTCCACTAGGCGGCCGAGCTTCTCGTCGTACGAAGTAAATCGAACTGCAGCAAACAATTCAAACGGATTCGGCGCGTTCAGCTCGAGCGGGACGCCGCGCTTCATCACGTACGCGTTTACGAGCGCGAGCGCGCCGTCGTCGTTTCCCGTGCGCAGCGCGCGGTGCACGTAGAGCGACGCCCAAACTTCGAGAGAGTGTTGAATACTCGCCATCGCGTCGAACATCGCGATCTGAATGGACGCCGGTCTCGAGTCGACCACGCCCAAGCCGTATCGCGAGCACCGCCACCGCCCATCGGCGCGAATCGCGTACGCGAGCACGGCGTCGGTCGTCACTCGCTCGACGAGTTCGAAATCCGAGAGCGCCGCCCATTCGCTCGCGAATCGGACGCGCTCCTTCGCGTGATCGAACGGCGACGCCGGATCGTACTGTCGCCGAAACTCTTCGCTCGCGTTCGGAAAGAACGCTCGAAACACGCCGAGCAGCGAGTCGGGAAAAATGTGCGTCCTGGTCTCGTTTGCGACGCAGAGACACTGCGCGAGCGTCCGGTCGTCGGTGGCCGCTCGCGCGACGCCGTGAGCGTGCATTCGAAAAAGAGGCTGCGAGAGCGTGCGATCGTCGAATCGTAAAATGAGCACCGCGCGACGTCGCGCGTCTTTCTCCGCGGCGATCTCTCTCAATAGTTTATCCGCGTCGCGAAGCGCGGCGTTTTCGATTTTCGCGTACGCGTCCATCGCGAGCCGCCATTTGGGAACGACGTAGACGGCCATTTTCGAGTGTGGGAAAAAATTAAAACGGGTTCAAAAAATTAAACATGCGCGTCCGCAGCGAGACGTCCCCGTCGGCCTTTACGAAGCGCGCCGCCGCGCTTTTTCCGGTCGCGGCGCCGAGAAACGCGAGAAACGCGAGCGAGCGCTTCATGTACGCGTCGAGCGCCGCGCGGCGCTGCTCGAGCCTCGCGGTGAAATAATAACAGCCGCCGGGTCCGTCGTCGACGGTGAAAAGATCGAGAAGCGCGCCTTTCTCGCGGATATACGCGCGAACAAAATCTTTCTCCGACTCGTCGCTCTCGTTGCGATGAACGAGAGAGTGAACGTGCATCGTGGCCAAAAATGCGGGATCGTCTTGAAACATTGCGGCGACGGCGTCCAGCGCTTGAACGCGCGCGTCGCCTGGACGCGAGTCGAAGAACGGCGCGCGCGAGGACCAGTGCAACGCGCCGTCGCGAACGAGATGAGACAAATATCCGTCGCGACGCACCGCCTCGAGAAAGACCGCGTCGTTCATTTCCGCAAATTCAGCTTTCGCGGCGTTGCACGCTTGGTACGGGCGAGGCGGTTCGACGGTGCGACCGGCTCGTTGATGAATGAACGACTCGTACGGCGAGTCTCCAATGAAACGATGAGTGTAGTCGCGAAGAGAGTGCGAGAACGGCTCGAACGCGGCGAGAAGCGAGCCGTCGGTTTGATAGCAGTGCTGCGCGTACGCGACGCACAAGCACTGCGTGAGCGTGGCTTGCTCGCGCTCGAGATCGGGCGACAGCGCGCCGCGCGCTTTCAAAAGCAAGAGAGCTTGCGCTAGGCGCGGTTCGACGAGACGGACGCAGAGTTTCGCGCGCTCGTGCGCGTCTTTCTCGGCGACGATGGCGACGACGAGAGCCTCGGTCTCCGCGATCGCGGCTTTCTCGATTTTTACGTAGGTGTCCATTTGCGGTTGTGGGGAAAAAATATTTACTCCGCCACAGGCGAAAATGAGCACAGACGAAGAGGCGCTCGTTCGGCTCGAGGCGGCGTGCGCGTCGAAAGGAATACGATTTTCGGTTCTGCGCGACGTGCTAAAACAAACGGGGAGCGTGGTGGCTGGCGGATCAATTTTTTGCTCGTATTGGGGACTCGACGTCAACGACGTTGATATTTTTGTTCCGAGCGATAAACTCGTCGAGTTTGTTGGTTGCACGGAGCGGTTCGTGCTCGTCGGACCGGTCACGAAACGGTGTCCGCGCCCGTACCCCGGCCCGAAGCCTCGATTTCACTTTGAATCGCACGCTATCGACGTGATTCCCGTCGTCGGCTCGGCGACGGCGGCGGCGCTGCGGTTCGACATTGGAGTTTGTCGCGCGTGGTTCGACGGCGACGCGTTTGGATTCGAGGACCGAGACGCGACGACGCGAACTCGCGTCTCGAGTTTCCGGCCAGAAACGACCGACGCGCGCGTTCAAAAGTATCGAGAGAGAGGCGTCGTTTTTTTTTGCCGTGATTAAAATCAACGTCGCTGCTCCGCGTCGGCGTAAATTCCGATCGCGAGGAGGGCGCACACCATCGTCAGAATGAATCCCCACACACGCACGCTCAACGAAAAATCGTCTTCCGGACGAAGAATTATCGCCAAAAGCGCGAAAATGTATTGCACGATCCACAAAATGATCAACACCATTTTTGCGAGCCTCGCCAGTACGATTCGCGCGGCGCGCACTGCGACGTCCGACTCCGCCTCAACACGTGCTACATTCATCTCTATGCTCATTCGTTATGAGGAAAGAATATTTTGCGAATGTCTCGAATCTCGCGCGTCGAGCGGTGCATTTCGGCAAAGTAGAGAGCGCAGGCGATGGGAGACACCGTCAAGTTGAGACCGAAAACGGCCCATTTCAATCCTGGAATTTCGGTCGGGTAAAGCGCGGAGATAAACGAGCACATGAAAACAGCGAACCATAAAAGGAAGACTAGAAGTCTCGCCGTGTCGGTGAGACATCCGGCGCGGTGTTTCTTGACGGCCGTTTTAAAGGCGAACTTCGCCTCTAAATCGAAAATGTCTTTTTCGTCGAGAGGGTACTTCTCGGGTTTCACCGTCGAGAGAAGCGCGCGCAGAATCGTCGAGTCCATTTTGCGTTGTGACTCACCCCCCGATTAAAAACGCGCCCGCCATGGCGACGAACTCCGCGATTTCCGCGATGGACGTCGGCAAGTTCGGGCCTTGATCTGGTTTCGTGTTCGTGGGCGTGTCCGTCGGTCGTCCCGATGGCGACTCCGTTCGAAGCGTCGGCGCGTGCGACGGCGCGTGCGACGGTGCCCCCGACGGCGAGGCCGAAGGCGCGCGCGACGGCGCGTCACTCGGCGCTCTCGACGGAAGAGCCGTCGTCGGCGCCCCCGAAGGCGAAGCCGAAGGCGATCGCGACGGATGTGAAGTCGTCGGCGCCCCCGAAGGTTTCGACGTCGTCGGCGCCCCGGACGGAGACCGAGACGGAGAGCGAGACGGAGAGCCCGTCGCCGGCAAGCAAACGCAAACGAGTGGGACACCTACCGTCGAGCACGGCAATCCGGCGTACTGCACCCACGTTTGATCGGTGCTGCTGGTGTACCCTACCTCGCCCGCGATCGCGCCGGAAACGCTCGTCCAATCCGTGCACGTCGCGTCTCCCACGGGAGTTCCGTCTTGCTGCGAACCGCTCCACCAGTAGAGCGACGAGCTCGCCAAAACTCCAGCGCCGACGAGCGACTGTTTCAGCGGGGCCGTCCACAGCTGCGACCAGTTCGTCGCGATCAAAATACCGGTGGGACCGCGAACCGTCGCGGACGCCGAAAAAGGCTGGCCGTTCGCGGGGTTCACCGCCGAGCTGAGCGGTTGAGTCTCGGAGACGTACCCCAAAAGCGCGAACGTGTCGCCGCACGAGATTTGCGCGTACGCGGGGGCCGCGCGACACGACGCCGTCGTGGCGGCTCTGTTTCCAAATGGTGCGATCTCAAACGCGGCGAAAAGACGAATCGAGCCGGGAGCGAAGAACGAGGGAGATCTCGACGGCGATCGGCTCGGTTTGGACGTGGTGGGCGATCGAGTGGGGTTGATGATCGGCGCTTTTGAAGGTGATCCGCTCGGCGAGCGGCTCGGCGAGCGGGACGGGGATTTCGTGGGAACGGAGCTCGTCGGGCTTCGTGAAGGTTTGTGCGTCGCGCTGGTCGGTCCTCGCGACGGCGTGCGAGAAGGCGAGCGCGACGGCGCTCGGCTCGGCGATCGGCTGGGTTTGGACGAAGTCGGCGATTTCGACGGAGCGGAGATCGTCGGTGAGCGCGACGGCGTCTTCGAGGGAGACGTCGTCACCGGCGTTTTGGACGGCGATCTGCTCGGGGTTTCCGACGGCGATGCGCTCGGGGCGGACGACGTCGGCGAGGCGGACGGCGACCCCGATGGGCTTTGCGTCGGCGTGTACGTCGGAGCGGCGGATGGGGCTTGCGTCACGGGCAAACAAACGCACAAGTACGGTTTCGCCGCGGTGTCGCACGTCTCGCCGACGTACTCGATCCAGCTTCCGCTCGTGGATAAATAATTGCCGACCTCGCCGACGAACGATCCGGACGTCGTGGTCCAATCCTGACACAGAGAACCGGCGACGGTGTACCCGTTCGAAGCCATTCCGCTCCAGTAATTCGGCGATCCGATTCCCGCGTCTCTCAGCGAGTTGGTGAGAGTGGCGCCGTTCCATAATCCCGACCAGTTCGGTGCGATTTGGACGCCGGTAGGACCGAGAATTCGAGCCGTTCCCGAAAAATCGACGTTGGTGTACGGATTGACTGGATTGGCGTAGTAAAAGAACGCCTCGTACGAGTAGCCGACGAGAGCGAACGTGTCGCCGCACGCGAGTCGAGTATAGTCAGGATAGGTCGCGCACGCGAGAGTAGTGTCGTATCGCGTTCCAAAGGCGGCGGGAACTGGGGGCGACGGAAAGATCAAAATCGACGCGAGAGGATCGTACGTCAACGTCGGCGACGCGCTTGGGGCGTGAGACGGAGCGTCGGACGGCGCGCGCGACGGGAGAGCCGTCGTCGGTGTTTTGCTCGGCGAGCGACTCGGCGATTTGCTTGGCGATTTACTGGGATTGGACGAAGTCGGCGATTTCGACGGAGAGTGAGAAGGAGCGCGGCTCGGCGCGCGACTGGGCGATTTAGTCGGTCTCGAAGACGTCGGCGCCCCGCTCGGCGATTTGCTTGGGCTTTTCGACGGCGCGCGACTGGGCGATTTACTCGGCGATTTAGACGGCGAGCGACTGGGCTTCGAAGACGTCGGGGTTTTCGACGGGGACCGACTGGGTGATTTGGAAGGTGATTTGCTCGGCGCGCGGCTCGGCGATTTGCTGGGCGATTTGGAAGGTGTTTTCGACGGCGAGCGGCTCGGTGATTTGCTTGGCGATTTGCTCGGCGAGCGGCTGGGCTTGGAAGACGTCGGTGTTTTCGACGGCGAGCGGCTCGGCGA
>Ga0210129_1000064_pt1 | contig 27372 bp, 17 predicted proteins | sample WestPond_Cattail_2_FD_185582 | JGI IMG/M metagenome (GOLD analysis project Ga0210129, IMG submission 185582) | Wetland microbial communities from the San Francisco Bay, California, USA, that impact long-term carbon sequestration -... | ecosystem: Environmental > Aquatic > Marine > Wetlands ... | reverse complement strand
GTCCTTGAACCGACAACGGTGAATACTCGCGAAGAGTTTTACAGTCAACGTGATGTGTTCGAATATGATTTTTCGGAAGTAAAAGGGCAGGAGAGTGTGAAGCGTGCATTGGAAGTAGCAGCAGCCGGCGGCCATAATCTTCTTATGGTAGGCCCTCCGGGAAGCGGCAAATCAATGATGGCTAAGTGTTTGCCTTCGATATTGCCGCCGTTATCCTTAAGTGAGAGTCTTGAAACGACAAAGATACATTCGGTTGCAGGCACGCTTGAAAGTGAAACGTCGTTGATTTCCAAACGCCCTTTCCGCAGTCCGCACCATACAATATCGCAAGTAGCTATGACAGGCGGAGGGACAAATCCTCAGCCCGGCGAAATAAGTTTGTCGCACAACGGCGTACTCTTCTTAGACGAACTCCCGGAATTTAATCGCAGCGTGCTGGAAGTATTGCGTCAACCGCTTGAAGACAGGCACATCACCGTGTCAAGAATAAAATATTCGGTGGATTATCCTTCGAGTTTTATGCTAGTGGCATCCATGAATCCATGCCCGTGCGGTTATTACAACCACCCGACACATCCATGCGTTTGTTCTCCGGGACAAATACAAAGGTATTTAAACAAAATATCGGGACCTCTGCTAGACCGCATCGACATACAAATAGAAATAGTGCCTGTGCCGTTCGAAAAACTTTCGGAAGGACAACTGGCGGAGTCGAGCCTGAAAATACGCGAGCGCGTAATTAAAGCACGTGAAATACAGACTGAACGATATAAAGATATTGCAGGAATTCATTGCAATGCGCAAATGACGCCCAAACTGATGCGGCAATATGCAAAGTTGGACGATAACAGTATGCGCATGCTTCATAGCGCCATGGAGCGGATGAACTTATCTGCCCGGGCTTTTAATCGTATTCTAAAGGTTTCGCGCACGATAGCCGACCTTGATAAAAAGGAAAACATAGAGATGTCACACATTGCCGAGGCTATCAGCTATCGTAACCTTGACCGTGCCAATTGGGCGGAATCATGAAAGTAGTTATTTCTTTAATAACTTACGGGCAGTTTCAATAATGGTGTCAACGCCGCGCTGATAATCGTACGAGCTTATATTCACCTTTACATCCGGATTAATTCCCCATTCGATGTTTTCCTTGTTTACATTGAGAATGGGACAGGCAGAGAAGCGTACCGTCCAGCCGTTTGGTAATTCTGAGTTAAATGGCAGCCCCGAACCGCCTCCCGTTTTATCGCCGACAATCTTCACACTGTCGAGCAATGACATGGAATTTACAAAATCATTAGTGGCGCTGTAGCTGCGGCGGTTGGTAAGTACGCATACCTTCTTCTGCCAGCGTATGTTGCTTGAAGGATCCAAATAAATAGGGTACGGATCGGAAAAAGCTTCATGTCCGGGTCCTGTTTTATATTCGATGTAACCTGTCATAATCTTTTTATTAGTGAAGCGCGAAGCCAGTTTGGTTGCATTAGTCATCGTACCGCCGCCATTGTCCCGCACATCTATAATCAAACCGTTGCATACGGCCAAATCGCTTAATATCTGATTAAGATTGCCTTCACCTATTGCACTGTCGAAGCTCGAATAATACATATAACCTATATTGTCGTCAAGTATGCAATATTCCACACCACCTGCCGTCTTATAATCGTTTCCCAAATATTTACGTTGAATGCTGTCATCGAAGTTCTCCGGATAGTCCTCAAACCACTTCCAATAACGGGCAACGTCATTAGCTGAAATAAGGTCGACATGGCCGTCTTTCAGATTTGCAAGCATATTGCCCAACACTTCAAAAAGATTTTCATTGGTCATGCTTGGAGTTATTTGTGCGGCATATACCGTATGTATCGAATCCCAATTGATGTGTTTGTAATCGAGGAAACAATACTTTTGATCAATAATCTTCCATAAAGCTTCAAAATTACCGGAAGGCGTGTTACTGAATTGATCTTCCGTAACGCATGAAAAACCGGTGTATGAAAGAATTATCAATAAAAGGAGACAAATATGTTGTAACTTTCGACGTTTCATAATTAATAAGCTTTATATCGTTCCGAAAGATGCTGATGAACTCCGGGCGACAATACATAGAAGTCCCTGACCAAGCCGATCATAAACAAGTTAGACCACGTATGTGTCTTAATATTATCAATGTGCGATTGCTGTATATCGCACATGTAAGATAAACGTAACTTTATGTTTGAAACAGGAATATCCAATGTGACCATTTGCCTTTCCGACGGTTGATTGGCGTACGTCGTGAAATGTACCAAATTAGAATTGTGATGTAACGTAAATATTTCGTAATATGATTCACCGTAATGCGGTGAAAACATCAGGCCAATCATCGGCAGGCACAATTGGTAACGTGCAATCCATTGCTTGTGTCCTATATTAAACTTGTATATTGCCATGCCCGATGCCGATAAGTTGGCATAGAGTTTGGCTGAAGCAGGATTGTTGCCGTTGTTTAAGTTATACACGAAACCTAAATTCATTTCGGCGGCTGGTCCTACAAGAAATTTTAAATTATCATTCACATGGAATTGGTAATGAAGTGCATAAGCAAAATTCACCAACCCAGCAAAAGCATTATTGTCTTCGGTAGGATTACTCGAATATGATACGTTCACTTGTAAAAGGCGTTGTGCGGATACATTTCCGTGCATCATGTTAGTCAGATGCATTTTTTCATTAATATATCGCACTTCGGTACCGTTATAATTCAAAGGAGAAAGATAAGTATCCAATATATTTACATGTCCCACTCCGACACTTGTTGATGATGTCACAAATCTGGTCGGTACTATGCTGTCGAGCTGCGCGCCGGCAGTTAAAGATACCGTTATAAATAATGTAAATATCAGTACTATCTTTTTCATTTTTCCTTCTTATCGGTTATCAAATAAATCAGGTTCATCCTCCTGTTCTTCATCATCAATGTGTTCTTCATCTTCTTTATCTTCAGTAATATTAGATTCATTATGATGTATTGGTTCCAATTCATTAATAGTATCAATTTCCCATGTACTTAATCGCTTCCCTTTTGCCTTGTAGCTCTTTACTCCGATGAAATCCGTGGCGTCAATATTCAACGAAGGACGTACGCTGTCGTTACCGCCGAATACTACTTCGAGGTGTGGATATTGTTCGTCGGTTAGCAACAAAAGTTTATTCTCCGGATTATCTCCTAAAAAGTTCAACGGCTTGTTCGTCTCTTCAAAAGTGAAACGTTTCAAATAGGGATAGCCTTGTTGGTCGGCGTCTATCAGTCCTGCCGTCCACACTTTATCCGGTTCGAACTTTTCGAGAATCTGTATATTATCTTCGTAATGGTTGCTTAAATCGAAATTCGTAGTATAGAAGTTACCGTTATTGAGTACCACCAAAATCTTATCGTCACTTTGGAATTCGCCCAAATATTCACCATGGCTGTCATAATTAAGTCGCAGCACGTCTTGGTCGAACCATACTTTTCGTCCGCCCAAGGTTGAGCCGCCTTTTTGCTTTAATGCAATCTTATGCACTGCACATTTAGTCAATATATTACCCACAGAGCCGCGCCCCTTAATAGCCAATTCGCTGAAATCTTCTTCAAAAACAATTCGGCGTATACGCGGATTCGGCTTCAACGTAACTTTCACTACTTCGGCTTCGCCGTTAGGATTTGCACTGAAATACATCACCCGTGAACCCGTCGTACCTTTCGTCAAATCATACTCGCGGTCGTGCGTCATTCCGGTAATGTTGAATCGCTTCATGAAGCAAGTGCCGTTAAGCCCGTCGCGATATATAACATTGTATATTGTACGTTTGTCATTCTTTTTAAAGACATTGATATAAATCACACCTTTACCTACAAAAAGCTTATCGGCCACTTTTATTATTTTATATTTGCCGTCGCGATAGAAAAGAATAACATCATCAATATCGCTGCAATTGCTTACAAATTCATCTTTCTTCAAACTCATGCCGATGAAACCGTCTTCACGGTTGATATACAACTTCTCGTTAGCTTCCGCCACCTTGGTAGCTTCAATAGTGTCGAAGCTGCGTATTTCCGTTAGACGTTGGCGATTTTTACCATATTTTCTTTTCAGCATCTCATACCAGTTCACGGTATATTCAACGATATGTTCCAAGTCATGGTCTATCTCGGCAATTGTCTTTTTATGATTGGCTATAGTCTCATCTGCCTTATCGCTGTTGAACTTCAGTATTCGTTCCATCTTTATTTGCATCAACTTAAGGATGTCGTCCTTAGTCACCTCACGAATCATCTGCGAATAAAATGGCGTTAAGCGATTGTCGATATGTTCGCAAGCGGCATCCATTGTAGGTGCCTGCTCGAATTCTTTATCTTTATAAATACGTTCCTCGATGAATATTTTTTCCAAAGACGAAAAATGGAGAAGTTCCAGTATTTCATTCTTCCTTATTTCCAACTCTTGGCGAAGCAAGTTGCGAGTGTTGTTTACAGAATGTTTCAATACTGTGGATACATTCAGGAAATAAGGCTTTTTATTTTCGATGACGCAACAATTCGGAGAGATATTTACTTCGCAATCGGTAAAGGCGTACAGGGCATCTATCGTCTTGTCACTTGAAGCGCCCGGTGCCAGATGCAAAAGAATTTCCACGTTGGCAGCAGTGTTATCATCAACTTTACGAACTTTTATCTTACCTTTTTCGGCAGCTTTCAATATGGAATCAATCACTACGCCTGTAGTCTTTCCGTAAGGAATCTCGGTAATGGCCAACGTCTTGTTGTCGACTTTTGAAATCTTGGCGCGTACTTTTACCATACCGCCGCGTTCGCCGTCGTTGTATCGGCTTACATCAAGACTTCCGCCTGTGGCGAAATCGGGATAAATCTGAAATTCTTCGTCATGTAAATAGTTTATGGCTGCATCGCATATCTCATTGAAATTATGCGGAAGTATTTTTGACGACAAGCCTACGGCAATACCTTCAACGCCTTGCGCCAACAGCAAAGGGAACTTTACAGGCAATGTCACCGGTTCTTTGTTTCGTCCGTCGTAAGACAATTGCCATATTGTCGTTTTAGGATTAAATACTACTTCAAGTGCAAATTTCGACAATCGTGCTTCGATATAACGAGGAGCAGCGGCGTTGTCACCGGTTAACAGGTTTCCCCAGTTACCCTGGCAATCTATCAATAAATTTTTCTGTCCCAACTGAGTTAAAGCATCACCTATTGAAGCATCGCCGTGAGGGTGATATTGCATCGTGTGTCCCACAATATTGGCAACCTTGTTGTAGCGACCGTCGTCAAGTTCGCGCATTGAGTGCAGGATACGACGTTGAACAGGTTTCAACCCGTCGTTCAGATGTGGAACAGCGCGCTCTAATATTACGTAAGAAGCATAATCCAGAAACCAATTTTCATACATGCTTGAAAGTTGATGGATAGTACTTCCGTCCATTGATGTCGAAGGTTTGTACTCAGAATGTTCAGTCAAATTATCATTCTCTTTTTCTTCGTCATCTTTGTCATTTATCTTGTCACTCATACATTTTTGTCTAATTAGAGGCAAAAATACAAATATAATCGAAAAAATCGTTTAACTTTGTACCTAATTTCCTTATAGATAATAAAATAAAGTAATAAAATGGCACAAGAGGATGTTTTTAAGAAAATAGTATCTCATTGTAAAGAATACGGTTTTGTATTCCCGTCAAGTGAAATTTACGACGGCTTGGCAGCAGTTTACGATTATGGACAAATGGGTGTTGAATTAAAAAATAATATAAAAAAATATTGGTGGGACTCGATGGTTCGCCTTCACGAAAATATAGTAGGATTGGATTCATCCATCTTTATGCATCCAACTATATGGAAAGCTTCGGGTCACGTTGATGCTTTCAACGACCCGTTAATCGACAACAAGGATTCGAAAAAACGCTATCGTGCCGATGTATTGGTTGAAGACCAAATAGCAAAATACGAAGAGAAGATAGACAAAGAAGTGGCTAAGGCTGCAAAGAAGTTCGGTGATACTTTCGATGAAACCAAGTTTCGCGAGACTAATCCGCGCGTGCTTGAGCATACCGCCAAACGTGATGCTCTGCATGAAAGATATAAAAAGGCTATGAATGCCAATGATTTAAACGAATTGCGGCAAATAATTATTGACGAAGGTATCGTAGATCCAATCAGCGGTACACGCAATTGGACGGATGTTCGTCAATTCAATTTGATGTTCAGCACCGAAATGGGTTCTACATCTGATGCTTCAATGAAGATTTATCTGCGTCCCGAGACAGCGCAAGGCATTTTCGTAAACTATCTTAACGTTCAGAAAACAGCCCGCATGAAGATTCCTTTTGGCATCGCTCAAATCGGTAAAGCTTTCCGCAACGAGATAGTAGCACGTCAGTTCATCTTCCGTATGCGTGAGTTCGAGCAAATGGAAATGCAGTTCTTTGTACGTCCCGGCACAGAGATGGAATGGTTCGCCAAATGGAAAGAGATTCGTATGAAGTGGCATCAAAACTTAGGTTTCGGAGCCGACCATTATCGTTTCCACGACCATGAGAAGCTGGCACATTATGCAAATGCTGCTACTGATATAGAATATAAGATGCCTTTCGGATTCAAGGAAGTTGAAGGTATACATTCACGTACCGATTTTGATCTCTCACAACATGAAAAGTTCTCAGGCAAGAGTATCAAGTACTTCGATCCGGAAATTAATGACAGTTATACTCCGTATGATATTGAAACGTCAATTGGTGTTGATCGTATGTTCCTGTCCGTACTCTTCGCCGCATACACCGAGGAGCAGTTGGAAAACGGAGAAAGCCGTGTGGTGCTGAAGATACCGGCAGGTTTGGCTCCGGTTAAGCTTGCTGTATTACCGCTTGTAAAGAAAGACGGACTGCCAGAAAAGGCGCAAGAGATAATGGATGTAATGCGTTTTCATTTCAACAGCCAATATGATGAAAAGGATTCAATCGGGAAACGTTATCGTCGTCAGGATGCGATCGGTACTCCATATTGCATAACGGTAGATCATCAAACGTTGGAGGACAATACAGTGACGCTGCGTAACCGCGATACGATGGGGCAGGAGCGCGTGGCAATAGACAACTTGTTGGGCATTATCGAAGAAAAGGTAAGCATCACAAGTTTGCTAAAGAAATTAATCTAGTACCGCACACAATTATCAATGAAAAACTTAATCGGGTGGCTATAAACTAGTTGCCCGGTATTTTTTTATACTGTTATTATAAGCAAATACCTTTATTGTAACAGCTATTCTCCAATACCGGATCTTGAAAACATAATGAATTGGCATTGCAATGATGTGATATTTATCACTAAATGAAAAGAAGTAACGTAAGGAAACTTTTTTGTAACAACATTTCTATATAGTGTAGGTAATAGTTCGTATTTTTGAAAGATTAAAATTGAATTATTATGAAAAAACTTTTATTGCTTATTTTAAGCATTGTGTCTGTCGGCTCTATCTTTGGGCAAGAGCCTGCAACTACAAATGTTCCTAACCAACGTTATCCTTTGGTATTGACGGATCATCGTGTAGAGTTTCAACTGAAAGCTCCAGAAGCTAAACATGTACAAGTCGATTTCGGGCATAAGTATGATATGGTTAAGGACGATGCCGGTGAGTGGACGGTTACTACCGATCCTCAGGGTTCGGGTATTCATTATTACAGTTTGATTATTGACGGTGTTTCGGTGTCCGACCCTGCAAGCGAAACATTTTACGGATGCGGACGGATGATGAGTTGTATCGAAATTCCTTACGGTGACGGAGAAAAACAATATGAGGTATCAGATGTTCCTCATGGCGATGTGAGGACAAAATATTATTTTTCTACAACAACAAACAAGTGGCGCAAGCTATATGTTTATACTCCGGCTGGATATGACGAATCCACCACAGAGAAATATCCTGTACTATATATAATGCATGGTGGTGGCGAAGATGCTCGTGGATGGATGCAACAGGGCCGTACGGATATTATTCTTGACAATCTGATTGCAGCAGGAAAAGCCGTAAAAATGTTAGTCGTCAGTTTTGACGCTAATGTGGGCGGATATGCAGGAATTGAAAAAGAGATTATGGGCAATGTTGTTCCTTTCATCGAAAAGAATTACCGTGCGGATGCTTCTGCAGATAAGCGTGCATTGGCCGGTTTGTCGATGGGTGGCATATATACTTTGTATGTAGGCATTCCACATTATGATTATTTCCACTATTTGGGAGTATTTAGTTCAGGTTGGTTCGCTCAGAAAAATCCTTTTTTTGGCAATGGCAATGAAGCAGAAGACAGTTATAAGTTTCTCACAAGTCATAAAAACGAATTTAATAATTCTATCAAACTCTTTTGGCTGAGTATGGGAGGAAAAGACGATATTGCTTACACCAACGGCAAGATTATGAGAGACCGATTCGACCAATTAGGCATCAATTACAAATACTATGATTCCGGTAAAGGCGGTCACACGTGGCCGGTATGGCGTGAAGATTTGTATTTGTTTGCTCCACAATTATTTAGGTAATAGTAAAACAGACAAGGCTTTAGTGTGAAGTGATCATCCATCTTTTTATTATTATAATTAGCTGAGCTCCATTTAAAAAGCATATTATTAAAAGGAACTCAGCTAATCGATTATTGCTTTTGGCATGACTGTATCGGATAATAATAAAATAGTAGTTGTATATTATATGGAATGTTCATATCTTTGTTGCAATAAACCGAAAAATATAGGGATTTATGAAAAATTCTCGTATTCAAATTGTTTTGTTTGTAGCAACATTTATATCGTGTTTCATGAATATATCGGCTAAAGTAGTACGTACCGAGCTTAATACAAATTGGCAGTTCCGTGAGGCGCGTCTTGATAATTGGTATCCTGCCGTAGTTCCTGGTGTTGTGCATCTAGACCTTATGCGTAATAAGATTATCGAAGACCCTTATTATCGTCTGAATGAACGTAATGTGCAATGGGTGGATAAGGAAGATTGGATTTATCAAACATCTTTTGATGTAGATGATAATCTTTTTAATTGCGCAAATCAAGTGTTGAGATTTAAAGGTCTTGATACTTATGCTGATGTATATCTGAACGGCAGTTTGATTTTGAAGGCAGATAACATGTTCAGGGAATGGAATGTGAACGTGAAAGGTCTGCTTAAGAAAAGCGGCAATGTGCTGAAAGTATATTTCAAATCTCCCATAAAAGTAGATTTGCCGAAGTGGGAAGCTCTGCCGTATCATTTGGAATCGGACAACGACCAATCGGAAAACGGAGGTTTGCTTAATAAAAAAATAGGAGTGTTTGCTCGTAAAGCCGGTTACCAATACGGATGGGACTGGGGACCTCGCTTGGTAACTTCCGGTATATGGCGACCTGTTTATCTTGAAGGATGGGATAACGCGCATATCAACAATGTACAACTTATACAGAAAAAAGTAGATAAAGACGAAGCAGATTTACAATCTGTTGTGGAGGTTGAGGCTGATAAGAGATTAAGCGACGCCGTTGTAACCGTAACGGCAAACGGCAAGGTTGTGTCTAAACAATCCTTGATTTTAGAAAAAGGTATAAATAAGATAACTTTGAATTATACCATGAAAGAGCCGCATCTGTGGTGGACGAACGGCTTGGGCGACCCTTATTTGTACGACTTTAAAACCATGGTCAGTCGCAGAGGTAAACAAGAAGATGTAAAAGAAGAAAAGATAGGTATCCGTTCATTGAAGCTTATTAACCATAAAGATAAATACGGCACTTGCCTGTATTTTGAATTAAATGGAGTACCTGTGTTTATGAAAGGAGCTAATTATGTACCGCTTGATAACTTTCTGCCGCGCGTCACTCATGCCGATTATGAAAAATTGATACTTGACGCAAAGAATTCAAATATGAATATGCTGCGCGAGTGGGGTGGCGGTACTTATGAATGTGACGACTTTTATAATTTGTGTGATAAATACGGTATACTAGTATGGCAGGAGTTTATGTTTGCCTGCTCGCTGTATCCTGCCAATGACGCTTTTTTGGCTAATGTGCGTCAGGAGGCCATTGATAATGTAAAGCGTTTGCGCAATCATCCATGTATTGCAGTATGGTGCGGGAATAACGAGTGTCAGGACGGATGGTACAGTTGGGGTTGGAAAGAAGAATATACAAAACAAAATCCGGCGTATGCCGATACGATATTGAGCCAATATAAAAAGCAATATTTCGAAGTATTGCCCGAAGTAGTAAAAGAATACGGAGGCGGTACCGCTTACCGGCCATCTTCACCCTTTGCCACACCGGATAGTAGTTCCGACCCGGCTAACGGAGATGTACATTATTGGAGCGTTTGGCATGGAGGCAGATTGCCGGTACAAAGTTATAACACATATCGCAGCAGGTTCTTCACGGAATACGGTTTCCAGTCTTTCCCCGAATATGAATCGGTAAAGATTTATGCCCCTGAGACAGGCGACCATGATATATATTCTGAAGTGATGATGTCGCATCAGAGAGGCGGCAGTTTTGCCAATAAGTGCATTGAAGATTATATGCTTCGCGATTATCGCAAACCTAAAGATTTTGAACATTTTCTTTATGTAGGTATGTTGCTTCAGGGCGATGCCATAAAGATAGCTATGGAAGCACATCGCAGGGATATGCCTTATTGCATGGGTACAATGTATTGGCAGATAGATGACTGTTGGCCTGTGGCTTCGTGGTCGAGCCGTGATTATTACGGTCGCTGGAAAGCATTGCAATACTTTGCCCGTAAAGCATACGATCGCATATTGGTATCACCGTATGTGCATGATGATTCATTGTCTGTGAGTATTGTTTCTGATGAATTGAAACCAGTTAACGGTAGTTTTGAAATTAAGTCGATGACGTTGGATGGAAAAGTTATGGCTGAAAAGACTATTGAAATGGAAGCGAAGGCTAATACTTCTACTGTGGTTTATGAGCAACCGCTCGCTTCACTGTTGAACGGAGAAGATAAGGGTAATGTGATTTTTTATACAACATTCAAAACAGAGAACAAGACTTATGATAATGTCGCTTTTGCGGTTAAGCAGAAAGATATTAACTACACTGTTCAACAGTTGCAACAAAACATCAAACCTGCTGGCGGGGGATATGATTTGACGCTTACCGCAAGTAAATTCGCACGTGGAGTTTTCTTATCATTAAAAGGTATAGATAACTTCTTTGATGACAATTATTTTGACTTGTTACCTAACGTATCAAAAACGGTATTTGTGAGAACAAAATTGTCTTTGCAAGACTTTAAATACCAGTTGAAAGTGATGACGTTACCTGATAGTTATGCAAACTGATTAGCTAATAATGGAAATATATTGTTATTTTTGCATTGGATTTTGAGATTAATCAATAAATGTATAAAAGATATATGGAACCGATTATTAGTATTATTATGGGCAGTACATCAGATTATAGCGTGATGGAGAAAGCTGCCAAGTTCTTAGACGAAATGGAGATACCTTTCGAAGTTAATGCTCTTTCAGCTCATCGTACGCCTGAAGCCGTTACCGAATTTGCAACGAAAGCAGCAGGTCGCGGCATTAAAGTCATTATTGCCGGTGCCGGTATGGCTGCGCATTTACCAGGCGTTATCGCCGCTCAAACTCCGCTTCCTGTTATTGGTGTTCCTATCAAGGCATCTTTTGAAGGAATGGATGCGCTGTTAGCCATTGTGCAAATGCCTCCGGGAATACCTGTTGCTACTGTAGGAGTAAACGCTGCATTGAATTCAGCTATTTTTGCTATGCAGATATTATCATTGACAGATGCCGGAATAGCTAAGAAGTTTGTATCTTATAAAGAGAGTCTGAAGAATAAGATTACAAAGGCTAACGCCGATTTAAAAGAGATAAAGTTTACTTTTAAAACCAATTGAACATGGATTTGTTCAATTATTCGCGTCGCGAAACATGCGAAGTAAATGTCGGTAACGTACCCCTCGGCGGAGATAATCCGATTCGCATTCAATCCATGACAAATACCAGTACCGACGACACCGATGCCAGTGTGGCTCAGATTCGCAGAATGGTGGATGCTGGATGTGAGTATGCACGTCTTACTACACAAGGCTTGCGTGAAGCGGAGAACTTGCAACACATCAACGTTGCTTTACGTGCCGACGGATGTATGGTGCCTTTGATTGCCGACGTGCATTTCAATGCCCATGTAGCGGATGTTGCTGCCAAGTATGCAGAGGCTGTTCGCATAAATCCAGGCAATTATGTCGATCCTGCACGTACTTTCAAGCATCTTACTTATACCGATGAAGAGTATGCTGCGGAAATACAAAAGATTCGCGACCGTTTCATTCCGTTCTTGAATATATGTAAGGAGAATTATACTGCAATTCGTATTGGTGTAAACCACGGTTCGTTGTCTGACCGCATTATGTCCCGCTATGGAAATACTCCTGTCGGTATGGTGGAGTCATGTATGGAATTCCTGCGTATTTGCGTGGAACAAAAGTTCATGAATGTTGTTATTTCCATTAAGGCTTCAAATACGGTGATGATGGTGCGAACCGTTCGATTGCTTGTGAAAGTGATGGAACAGGAGAATATGAATTTCCCTTTACATCTTGGTGTTACTGAAGCCGGTGACGGCGAAGACGGACGAATAAAATCGGCTTTGGGTATTGGTGCATTATTGAGTGACGGTATAGGGGATACCATTCGCGTGTCGCTTTCCGAACCGCCTGAAAATGAAATACCGGTCGCTCGTAAATTAGTTGATTACATCAGCAAGCGAAAAGGACATATTTATATTCCCGGAGTGGTTGCAAAGAATTTTAATTATAAGTCGCCAGAACGTCGCAAGACACATGCTGTAGGCAATATCGGAGGTGATAATGTTCCGGTGGTTATTGCTGACCGTATGGATAATAACAACGACTGCGACCCGAATTTGCATCCGGATTATGTCTATGTCGGTCGAAGTCTTCCTGAGAAGTGTGAGAACGATGTTCGTTATATCATGGATGCTGATGTTTGGCAACCTATGGAAAATGTATATCCGGCATTCAATTACAAGAATGTTGTGGCTACATCAATGCTTCAAACCGATATCAAATTCCTCTTTCTGCCATGTGTAATGCTTAATGAAGAGGTATGCGCTTGCCTTAAATATCATCCCGAAGTGGTGGTGATTGCCCAAAGTAATCATGATAACAGAGTGGGAGAGCAACGCGCTTTACTTCATGAAATGATGAATGAAGGCTTGGCCAATCCTGTCGTATTCTTTCAACATTATGCCGAGAATGAAGCTGAGGATTTGCAAATAAAAGCGGCCGCAGATATGGGAGCACTCATAATTGACGGCTTTACCGACGGAATATATATCCATAATAACGGCAAACTCAGCCATGCTGTTGTAGATGCTACCGCTTTCGGTATATTGCAAGCAGGCCGTTTGCGTACTTTTAAGACGGAATATATTTCTTGTCCCAGTTGCGGACGAACATTATATGACTTACAATCTACCATCGCACGTATAAAAGCTGCCACGTCGCAACTAAAAGGTCTTAAAATAGGTATTATGGGTTGCATTGTAAACGGCCCAGGAGAAATGGCCGATGCCGATTATGGTTATGTCGGTGCCGGACCCGGCAAAGTATCTTTATATAAAAAGAAAGAATGTGTGCAACGCAATATCCCTGAAAACGAGGCTGTGGATAAGCTTGTAGAGCTTATAAAAGTAAACGGCGATTGGAAATAATGGTAAAAAGTACATGATGTAACATGGTAAAATTTATTTGATACAACAAAAATAGAGGATGTGATTAATATCCTCTATTTTTGTTGTAAAGAAATTTATATATTATCATGGAAATATCAAAATTAAAAATTGATTTTAAACGAATAGAAGGAGTGGCTTTAATTATGGCAATGACTTCTGTTTTCTGTTTGTCTACAAATGCGAAGAGCAAGGTAAATATACCTAAGAATGCTCCGGTGTTTTCAAAATTCGTTTATCAAGGGGATGATAAAGTGTACAGAGATAATCCTCTGTCTTCCGATGAGTTCTATTCGCCTATTTTACAAGGATGCTATCCTGATCCGAGTATTTGTAAAAAAGGGAACGACTATTACTTGGTGAATTCTTCATTTGCGATGTTCCCCGGTGTGCCTATCTTTCATTCCACTGATTTGGTTAACTGGAAACAACTAGGTTATGTTCTTGACCGCACATCGCAACTGAAAGTTGAGGATTGCGGTATAAGTGCAGGCATTTATGCGCCAACTATCAGATATAATCCTAATAACGATACGTTTTATATGATTACTACTGAAATTTGCGGTGGTTTCGGTAATATCGTGGTGAAAACAAAAGATCCGATGAAAGGTTGGAGTGACCCGATAAAGTTAAACTTCAACGGAATAGACCCGTCTCTTTTCTTTGATGATAATGGTAAAGCATATATCGTGCATAATGATGGCCCGGAAAAACCTCTTTACAATGGTCATCGCGTGATAAAGATTTGGGAATACGATGTAAACACAGATCAAATCATACCCGGAACAGACAAGGTGATTGTCAACGGAGGTGTGGATATAACCAAGAAACCCATCTGGATTGAAGGCCCTCACATGTATAAGAAAAACGGTCGCTATTATTTGATGTGCGCCGAAGGCGGTACCGGAGGTTGGCACAGTGAAGTTATTTTTGTTAGCGACAGCGTAAAAGGACCGTTCAAACCTTGGGCGAACAACCCAATATTAACACAAAGATATTTCGGAGATAACCGTAATTATATAGTTGATTGGGCAGGACATGCCGATATGGTTGAAGGCCCAAATGGTAAATATTATGGCGTATTTCTCGGTGTTCGTCCGAATGAAAAAGGATATGTGAACACAGGTCGCGAAACGTTTATGCTACCGATTGACTGGAGTGGTGAATTCCCGGTATTCGAAAACGGGTTAATTCCTCTTGACGTTAAACTGAAGATGCCGCAAGGAGTGGAAAACAATACCGGCAAAGATGAATTTATGCCTAATGGTAACTTCACGTTTGCCGATGATTTTACATCACCAAGCTTGGATTATAGATGGGTAGGCATCAGAACTCCGCGTGAAGATTTTGTAAACGTTACTAAAAAAGGACTTCAAATTGTTCCTTTCGATACTAATATAAAAGAGGTAAAGCCCGTTTCCATATTGTTTATGCGTCAGCAACATCAATGCTTTACGGCCACTGTAACACTTAATTATAAACCGTCGTCGTCAAAAGATTTTGCAGGAATTACCTGCTATCAAAGCGAAGGATTCAATTATGTGTTTGGTTTGACCAAGAAAGATAATGATTATTATATTGTTTTGGCAAAGACTGCAAGAAGAGAAACTTCTATAGCAGATAGCAAGATGATTAAGGTAAACACACCTATAACATTACAGGTTAAGGCAAAAGGGAATGATTATGAATTTAGTTATTCTCTCGATACACAAAACTATAACAATGTAGGCGGTACTGTTTCAGGTGATATTCTTTCAACAAATGTTGCCGGAGGATTCACCGGCAGTATGATCGGATTATACGCCACTTCGGCAAATGATATTCAGCCATGATAATGGCCTGAGTGTAAATAGTTGATATAAAAAAAGAGAACAGGAATATCAATGAAGTTTCCTCCTTCAATTGATATTCCTGTTCTTATTGATACTGTATTATTTATTATTGCTTTGAGCTATTGGTGCAGATAAAGTCTTTTGGTAAAGACTTTTGTTATGTAAAACATCCAATGCTTTTTGCAAGTCTTCATCGCCTTTAAGTTCTTCGGTAATTGCACCTTTTTGATATTGATAGCGGGAAAGTACTTCCATTGCTATCATTTTCTTTATGTCTTTCTTGAAGTAATCCAAATCCTGGTCTAAATTATGGTTAAACTTCTTCTCCAACTGGTCTAATTCGGGCTTCGCATCTTGATAACCTTCAAAGTTGGCCATGTCACGCAGTTCTTTTAATAGCTTTGTGCTTTCACGGTCGTATGTGAAGTTGTTCTTTTTCAACTGAGCCTTGAACTCATCATATTCGGCATCGCTAAGTTCGAAATCTTTGGCAGGAGCAACCGTGCGGTGCTTAATACAATATTGCGTTGCAAAATCGAATATATTCCTTTTATCATCCATCGCATCGGTAAGATATGCTTCAAGGTTGGGCAATTTCTTTGTTTTAACTTCAAAATCAGGTGTAATACCTCCACCGTCACGAACTATTCTACCGTCTGCCGTATGGAATATGTTGGTTAAACTGTCTGGAATGCGTCCTACACTGCCGTCTGCATTACGATGTTTATAGTCGATTGCCTGTACGCAACGTCCGCTGGGAGTATAATATTTTGCTGTGGTAATCTTTATTGCCGCACCGTAAGGCAAACTGCGTGTCGTCTGCACCAGTCCTTTGCCGAATGTACGTTCTCCGATAACCACTGCACGGTCATAGTCTTGCATAGCTCCGGTAAATACTTCAGAGGCTGAAGCACTGTTGCTGTTTACCAATATTGCGATAGGAATCTCGGTGTTAAGAGGATTTGATGTCGTTTTATATTCACGCTTGGCCGAACTGATTCTTCCGCGTGTCGAAACAACTTGCTTACCTTTCGGCAGGAAGTAGTTCGCAATGGTTACAGCCTCGTCCAATAAGCCTCCGCCATTGTCGCGTAAATCGACTATTAGTGATTTGATGTTTCTTTTAGTCAGATTAAGAAAAGCCTCTTTAAATTCTTTTGAAGGCTTGCCTGTGAACGAACTTAGCATTATGTAGCCGGTAGAGTCTTTCATTATATCATAATAAGGTACGGCAGGTACTTGTATGTTGGCACGTATTATCTTGAATGTTATAGGTTTTGCCGTTCCAGGACGCTCAACTTTCAGCATAAAACTGCTACCTGCAACACCACGTAGACGCTCGCTTACGGTTGAGGATGTAAGGCCTTTCAAACTTTTACCGTCTATTTCAAGCATAACATCACCTGCTTTCACTCCTGCTTTATCTGCCGGCATGCCTTCGTATGGTTCATCAATTACCACTTGTCCCTTATATGGCGTTATAACCGCACCTACACCGCCGTAGTTACCGCTTATTTGTGACTTGAAATCCAAAGCTTCGTCTTCAGTAAAATAATTGGTGTACGGATCCAATGATTCGGTCATGGCATTTATTGCAGTTGTAACCGCCTTGTTCGGATCAATAGTATCAACATAGTTTTGGTCTAATTCTTTGTAGACGGCATTGAACAAATCAAGATTCTTCGATTTATCGAATGTTTTCTTGCCTCCGTCGCCCATGGCTGACAGAGAAAAGCCCACCAATAAGCAGGCGATAATCCAGAGGTATTTGCAACCAAGTCTTTTCATTATGCTAATTCTTTAATTTGCTTCTTTATCTTATCCCAATTGTCATCAGGTAACGAAGCACCTATTACTTCAATTATGTTTTCGGATAATAGTGAACCTATGGCACCGCAATTTACTAATTCATAACCGTTAATCAACCCATACAAGAAGCCTGCCGCATAGTAATCACCGGCAGCTGTTGTGTCGATTACTTTTACATTCGGTGAAGCATCCACTTTTACCGTATTGTTCTTTTTGCGTATGTACGAACCGCGTGCGCCCACTTTCAATACGGCTATTTCACAAAGTTCGGCCATATCATTTAAAGCTTCTTTTTCTTCTTTGCCTGTGAAAGCTTTAGCTTCTTCTTCATTGGCAAATACAATATCTACGAATTTACCTATTAAGTCTTTAAAGAAGTCTCTGTCGGCTTCCACAATATTGTAACTTGATAAATCGAGACAAACCTTAAGCCCGATTTGCTTTGCGGTTTGCAAGGCATGAATAATCATTTCATGGTTTTGTACCAAATAGCCTTCTATATAGAGGAAAGAATAGTTGCTGAGGGTATCTTTGCTGATGTCTTTGTCCTCAAGCGTGGCTGCAGCACCTAAATAATCTATAAATGTTCGTTCACCGTCGGGTGTAATTAGCGTTGAGGCTATACCTGAAGGTAACTCCGAATAATTGAAATGCGTATCTATGCCAAGTTCACGTAGACTGTTGATATAGAACTCGCCGGTTTCGTCATGGCCTATCTTTCCTATAAATCCGGTTGAAGAGCCCATGTTAGCCAGAGCGCGTATCGTGTTTGCAGCCGATCCGCCCGGTCTGCGCTTAGTGTCCATCTTAGCAAATAAATTTTGAACTTCGGGCAATTTTTCTTTATTGATAAACTGTGTGCTACCTTTAGGCAAATTCATTTTTGATAACAAAGAATCATCCTTCATCGTAGCTAAAATGTCGGTCAGAGCATTGCCGATTCCAATTATTTTCTCCATTTACTAAATTTTTTGTGCAAAGATATTGTTTATTTCAATAAAACCTATTACTTTTGCCACACATTTGGAAAAAATAAGTATTCTTCAATAGCTCAGTTGGTTAGAGCATCTGACTGTTAATCAGAGGGTCGTAGGTTCAAGTCCTACTCGAAGAGCCATAAAGGGGTTTACTTTATAAAAAGTGAATCTCTTTTTTAAGTTTAAAAACATTATGAGTAAACATCCTTTCGATTCATTTCACTTTTGTCCTAAATGCGGTTCCAACCGCTTTGTTATTCATAACTTCAAGTCAAAACACTGTGAGGTGTGTGGCTTTACATATTATTTCAATCCGTCTTCGGCCACAGTAGCATTTATTATCAACGATAAAAAAGAATTGCTTGTTTGTCGCCGTGCAAAAGACCCGGCAAAGGGCACGCTCGACCTACCCGGTGGCTTTGTTGATATGGAAGAAACCGGAGAAGAAGGAGTGATACGCGAAGTAAAAGAGGAAACCGATCTCACAGTCAGCAAGGCTACTTACCTCTTCTCATTACCTAATAAATATGTGTATTCCAATTTTGAAGTGCAAACTCTTGATATGTTTTTCCGTTGCGAAGTAAAAGACTGGGTTGCGCCTGAAGCACATGATGATGTTGCCAAGTTAAGTTTTGTTCCGATTGATGACATCAATATCGACGACTTCGGTTTGGCTTCGGTTCGGAAAGGTCTTGGTATATTTCTGAAAAAATACAATCAAACCCCCAAATAATAATAAAATCTTTCTTATTCTGTTTAAATCTTAAAAAATACAGAAGAATCTACCACAAACAAGGGACTATTATACCATTAAGATAGGATTGTGTCAACGTTTGTTTAGAATTAATTTTGCATCATGATTTGTTGTGAAGTAAAAATGATGAATTGAACAAATAATTTGTCGAATAGGATAAAATATCGTAATTTTGCGCCCCAATATACAATATACGGTAATAAAATGATACCGGATGAAGATACATATCTGAAATGTTTATTTGAACGACACTACACCCGACTTTGTATTTTGTCGGTGCAGTACACGGACTCTCTTGAAGTATCGGAAGATATAGTTCAGGATGTATTTTTGCGTTTTTTAGAGAAAAGCAATGATAAGAATGTAGATAATTTAAAAGCGTATCTATATAATTCAGTGCGTAATGCATCCATCGACTATGTGCGGGCACATAATAAATATTTTTTTTCAGATATAGAAGAAGCATCGTACATCAGTAGCGAAGACATAAGTGAAGAAGAACTTACGGCACAATATAAGCATCTGAATGAAATAGTAAAGCGTTTGCCGCCTCAGGAATATCAAGTGATAATGGCAATAGTTGTGCAAAATAAAAAATATAAAGATGTGGCAGAAGAGCTGAATATATCCGTAAGTACAGTAAAAACCCACTTTTCACGAGCACTGAAATTCTTACGAAAAGAAATCCCTTTATCAATTTTATTGATTCTTATGTCGTCCAATTAGCAAATTTCACGTCATAAAGATAAAGCAATTATTTATGACGCCAGAAATTGTCGATTTGTTTAAGAAATATAAGGAGCATACTCTTACTGAAAAAGAGTATGAACGCCTGCATGATTGGTTGTCCGAATCGGAGGAGAACCGTCAACTCATGCAACATTTCGTAAACATGTATAAAACAGTTTCGCGTATGGATGCCTTTCATAATGCCGATGCTGGTAAAGCTTGGGCACGAGTATCAGGTATTTATCGGTCGCGTTGTCGTAGATTAATGTTACGCCGTACACTGTTAGTAGCAGCCTGTTTGCTTGTATTAATTGTTGGAGTTGGTGCATTTTATAAAATCATGAATACACCGGAGACAGCTCCGTTTTCCCGTTTGACGAAATCAGTGTTGCTTACGTCGGCAAGTGGCAATCAAAAGATATTGCAAAATGGCGGAGTACTTGTGTGTAAAGCCGATTCTACTCAAACAGATACTACAAAATACAACACGATTACTACTCAACGTGGAGGTAATTTCAAGGTGGTACTTCCCGATAAGTCTGTCGTGTGGTTGAATTCAAATACAACACTGCAATACCCGTTGATTGCCGGACATCAACGCCTTATTCGTCTTAAAGGCGAGGCTTTCTTTGAAGTTATTCATACTGGAGCTCCGTTTATTGTAGAAATGGCCGGTGGCAATCGGGTGCAAGTAATGGGAACGCAGTTCAATATATCGGCATACTATGGCAGAGCTATGTCAGCAACACTTGTACAAGGTAAAGTAGAAGTATCCAATAAAGTATCGCATTGTATCTTACATCCCGGACAACAAGCTATAGCAATGTCCGGTGGTAGTGCAATAAGTACAAGAGAAGTTGATACTTCAATTTACACGTCGTGGATTACAGGCGTATTCGATTTTAATGACACGCAGTTAGAGACTATAATGGAGCAACTAGCCGAATGGTACAACATAAAAGTAGAGTATAAGTCTTCGGATTTGCGCAATATCCGATTTACAGGCAGCATTTATCGCGACCGCTCACTTGTTTATTCACTTGACATTATAGAGTTCATTTCAAATGTAAAATTTAAGAAACAAGATGATAAATTAATAGTTTACAGTAAATAAATATATTAACAACAGACGTTTTTTATATGAAGAAAGTTAAAAGTAGATCAAAAAGTTGTTTTGGTCATTGTTTACTTTGGCTAATTACAACTTTCCTTATGTTTTGTGCTAATACAGCAATGGCACGAATTGAGTCAAACAAAACGATTACCATTCAACAAAGTAGCATCTCCGTAACGGAGGCTTTTAAAATGGTAGAGCGACAAGCAGGTGTTTCAATCACTTACCAGAGTAATGTTGTCAATCGCAAATTGCGTTTACATTTGAGCTTGTACAATGCAACGCTCGAAAGAGCACTAAACGAAATTTGCGAACAGGCGGAGTTGGAATATTCTCTCCGTGACAATTATGTTTTGATTAGGAAAAAACATGAAGTTCATGCTGAAAGGAAAGTCGTTGAATCACAACAAAGTCAGATTTCGCAGTTGGCACAGGAAGTACGTTATCGCACTGTAAAAGGTGTGGTGGTAGATGACAAAGAACAACCTTTGGCCGGAGTGAGTGTCTTTGTGGCCGGAGAGCATAGATGCGTTATTACTGATGATTCCGGTAATTTTGTCATTCGTGTCAAAGAAGGACCTGTAAAATTGATGCTTACTTATATAGGCATGCGAGGCCGTTCGGTGTTAGTTCGTTCCGGTAATGAAAATGCAGGTGAGATTGTTCTGCATGAAGACGCTTCAAAAGTCGGTGAAGTAGTAGTTACCGGTTACCAACAAATCGATCGCCGTAATTTAACCAGTTCAGTTACTTCCATGAATATGGATGATTTGATGATACCCGGCGTCAGTTCGCTAGATCAGATGTTACAGGGACGAATACCTGATATGATTGTGACCAACAGTAGCGGTGAAATCAATTCCGTACCGAACATTCGTATTCGTGGAACTTCAACTTTGATAGGTAATCGTGAACCGTTATGGGTGGTTGACGGTGTTATTGTAAATAATCCTGTGAATCTTTCTGCCGATGTTTTAAATGATCCGGATTATATAAATAGAATCGGTAATGCTATTTCCGGTTTGAATCCTCAAGATATTGATCGTTTAGATGTTCTGAAAGATGCGGCAGCTACTGCTCTTTACGGTACACGAGCAGCGAATGGCGTTATTGTGATTACCACTAAGAAAGGGCGTGTCGGTAAACCTATTGTGGCATACAATTTTAACGGATCATTTCGTCGTCGTCCTTACTATACAGATAATAAGATTAATTTGATGAACTCGAAAGAGCGTACAGAAATATCCAGGGAATTAGTCAGTCAGCATTACGAATTTCCGAGTGATATGACGAGTATAGGTTATGAAGATGCTATTCAAAAATATTATAGCGGTGTTTATACTGAATCTGAGTTTAAAAAACAAGTGGCCAAATATGAAACCCAAAATACTGATTGGTTTAAACTTTTATGTCATAATTCTTTTTCAGCAGACCATTCTGTGAATATATCGGGTGGTACGGATAAACTTCGTTATTATGCTTCATTAGGGTACACAAACGATGATGATGTAATAAACAATAATAGCAATGAACGTTATACCGTTAATTCAAATATGGACTTTACTTTAAGTAAAAATTTTCAGGCATCATTAAATTTAAATGCTTATAGCAATAAGAAAAAATATAATCAATCGAATATTAATCCTATAGATTATGCTTATAATACCAGCCGTGTAATACATGCATATAATGATAACGGCACGTATTATTATTATAATAAAGAGGCTTCTGGGGGCTATAATTATAAATATAACATTTTAAATGAGTTGGATAATAGTTATACTAAACAAAATGTTACGAGCATTACTGCTACATCAAATTTAAGGTATCATCCGGCTGAATGGTTGAATATAGAAGGAGTACTTTCTTATACGAATTCAAATGCAAATATTGAAGGTTGGTGGGGTGAAAAGAGTTGGTATGCGTCAACTCTTAGAGGCTCGGAAGATGGTGTTACTGCACCTAACTGGAGTGATATGCCTTATGGAGGTGAATTATCTCACAATACAACTCATAGTGAATCATATATGGCCCGCTTACAAGCTAATTTTAATAAATATTTCGGTAGCAATAAACAACATAATATAAACATCGCTATAGGTTCTGAAGTAAATTCAACACGCTACAATGGATTTAATATAGAAAATCGCGGTTATTATTTAGATAGAGGAGAAAAATTCGCTATATCCATCCCGACTAATTATACAGCATATTATCAATGGTTAGCCGGAAATATCCCAACCATTACGGATAATATTACACATTTATTGTCAGCTTATGGGACATTGACATATAGTTATAAGAATTATTTTACAATTAATTCAAATACACGTTATGACGGCTCAAACAAATTTGGAAGTCGCAGTAATGAGAAGATATTACCTGTATGGTCAATTTCCGGGTTAGTGGATTTAAGAAATGTATTTAATATTAAAACTAAATGGTTGAATAATTTAAGTTTGAAATCTTCATACGGTGAGCAGGGAAATATGATAGATGGACAAACTTCTGAAATGACATTATCAAAAGGGACAGTAAATACATACTATAATGAATTATATTCAACTGTAAGTGCATTTGCAAATCCATATTTGAAATGGGAGAAAACTCACTCATTAAATGTTGGACTTGAAGCATCTTTATTTAATAATCGTTTTATGCTTTTATGTGAATATTATGCTAAACGAACTACAAATGCGTTTATGAATAAAAATATTTCAGATATCAACGGCTATACATCTTATGTTGTCAATTCAGGATCAATTTCAAATAATGGTTATAATGTTTCTTTTACTGCAGTCCCAATATCAAATAGTAATATTAATTGGATTTTATCAGGTTCATTTTCTAAAGTAATAGATAAAATGGATGCTGCACCTGGTGTAGATGCTTATTCTTTGGATGATTATCTAAACGGTAATGCTATTGTGAAAGGTAAACCTGTCAGTACTTTTTATTCTTATAAATTTGTTGGTCTAGATACTGAAGACGGAGGTCCGTTGTTTGATGATTGGGAAGATCGTTGCACTGAATTGATAGGATTGAGTAAGAGTGATACATATAATAAAGTCTTGGTCGTTTCAGGTAGGAGAGACCCGGATATTTCAGGTAGCATTAGTAATACATTAAGTTATAAATCATGGCGGTTAGGAGTTATGATGAATTATAGTTTAGGAGCAAAAGTTAGGTTATTTCGTATTTATTCACAAACAAGTAGCGGTTCAAGTACTCCGGGATGTATTTATCCGGAATATAATTTAAATAGAGCGTTGCTTAACAGGTGGAAAAAGCCAGGAGATGAGTTACATACGAACATACCTTCAATTATTAACAAGGAAGATGTTAATTATTATAAATATAGTAGTAATTATTCATCAGAATCATCAGAGTATTCTGGCGTAAAGATAGCGGATAATTCGTGGAATATGTATGATTATTCTGATATAAGAGTTGTTAGTGCCGATTATTTGCGCATTGCTAATGTTAGTTTAACTTATGAGCTTTCAAGAAAATTTCTGGACAAGTACAAGTTTCATCGTATTGCATTTACTCTTTCAGGATCGAACTTGTATTCGTTTTGTGCTAGAGCGTTAAAAGGTCAAACTCCTACTCAATCGGGTTTTGCAGAAGTTCAATTATCAGATACTCCGATTTATACATTCGGAGTTAATTTGGAATTTTAAAATAAGAAAGGATTTTAGTATGAAATATTATATATTATATATATTGATTGTCTGTATGCTGTTTTTATCCGGTTGTTCAGATTTTTTGAAAGAACATTCACAAGATACTTATTATGTTAAATCTTGGAAAGATTTAAATGAAGCATTAATTGGTAGTTGCTATATGCCGATTACGTTATCACAATGGATTGGAAATACAGCTGATAATCAATATTTTATTCATTTTTTAGGAGATGAATTATGTGAATGTGCTGATGGAGCAGATAATTCTACGATGGAACAGCATAACTCTGAAGAGAGAATATTTGGGTATTTTACATGGCAACAACGTTCCGGAACTAATGAAACATATACAGGATATAACACTGAAAACGAGAATTGGGTAGAGATATACAAATTAATAAATGTTGCAAACAATATCATATATAGTGATACGAAAGTGTCTCATTCTACACAAGAAGACAAAACCGGAGTTTTGAAGGTTGACGGAGAAGCTCATTTCTTGCGTGCATATTATTATTTTTGGCTGGTTAATTTATATGGTAAAGCTTATAATCCGTCTACAGCTAAAACTGATTTAGGCGTTCCGATAAAATTATCGGAGAATGTCGAAGATAAATATTTCGATCGTAATACAGTTCAAGAAGTGTATGATCAAATTCTTGTAGATCTGAATCAGGCAGAATCGGATTTATCGCAAACAGGTACTCCGACTTCCGTCTACCGCGCAGGTGTAACTGCTGTCAGATTTCTCTTGAGTAGGGTCTATCTTTATATGCAAAATTGGGATAAAGCTGCAGAGTATGCTCAAAAGGTGATTGATGCAAATCCAGAGATCATGTCGTTGAATAATTTAGCAGCAGGAAGTGGTTCTTTATCAAAATCTTCAATTGAAACTATTTTTTCTATGGGCGGAAATTCATTACCATGTATGACTACTTTTAGACATAAAGGATTTCAAGTATCGGATAGCTTGTACAATTGTTATGATGACAATGATTTGCGTAAAACGATATTTTGGTGGCATTATAATAATTATATTGGATACACTAGAATTGCTCCTGTGTCTTCTTCAACTGTGTCGAGTGATAAATATTATGGTTGGTATGATTATAATGCTCCTTATTATGGTAGGAAAGCTGAAGTTTCTGATAAATTTCTTTTTCGTTCACCTGAGGCTTATTTGATTAAAGCTGAAGCTGAAGCTTATTTAGGAAAAGAAGATGACGCACGTACAGCATTGAATACATTACGTGAATATAGATATAAGTATGGTAGTGATTATAAAATCACATCTTCTGGTAAGGATTTGGTCGAAGCTATTAGAGATGAACGCCGAAAAGAATTAGCATTAGAAGGTCAGCGTTGGTTCGATCTTCGAAGGTATGCTGTTTGTGAGAAATATCCTGAGTCAAAACGACTTATTCATAGATATTATTATTATCAAAGTACCATTTCAATAGTGAAAACAGAATACCATACATTTGTATTACAACCTAATGATGCTGCATATGTATTACCGATTCCACAAGAAGTTATTGACTTTAATGTAGGAATGAAGAATAATATTCTTCCTGTTCGTACTTATACAGTTACGAAATTAAACGATTAATGATATGAAAATATATAAATTAATATTATGTAGTTCCTTTGCATTGTTATTATTTGCTTGCGACAAAGATGATGCACTAACTCCAAGTAATGCAAAGGAAAACTACTATGCAGCAGATAGTGATGCTACAGATCCTGTATCTGTTTTAAGGCAGGAGTTCTTTAAAAGAGATAGTTCGTATTTGCTTTTTAATGATACCTTACGCCATAATTTATTGGGTAAGGATGGAAATGGCAACAATGTTTATTTCACTGAAATGGTCGATATTGGGTATACAATGACATCCAGTACTATGCCGGAGAAATATACTTATAAATATATTGAATCTCTTGATGATAAGAAAGCTGCCGTTACATTCCTGGAATCAAATATTATTCCTCATTTATCAACGAAACTGCGTCCGTTTTCCTGGTTACTGGTGAAAGGTATATCTGAATATAAAACAGTTGATGAAGGAGTTAGTTATACTTATCAAGGAGATGACTCTTATGCCGTAGGTGATCGTTGTACGGCTATAGCCATGTCCGTATTATCTAATTTAGACAATGAAGGACTTCATGAATTTGCTCAATCATTGCTAAGTGGTATATTAGTGAATAAGATAAATAAGCAGTCCTCTTCAATATTAGATTCATTTACAAAATATGGCAGCTCTCTATATGAGAAATATTCCGGCACTTCCCCTTTGACTAATGACGATAATATGAGACTTTTGGAGGAATCAGGATTTATAGTACCATATTTATGGGGAGGTATTTATGAAATTATGGGTTGGTATCCATCTAAAAGCGACGATATAAGTTCATTTGTAAAATTAGTTATGACTAAAACTGAAGATGATGTAAAGTCACAATATGGAAACTATCCTATTGTTATGGATAAATATTATGTGATGAAAAATATTCTTTTGAATCTTGGATATGTATTTTAAATAAAGTTAACAATGAAAAATTTATATATAGGGTCTACTGAACGGTGATATTTAGCATTAATTAATTGAATATGAGGATATTATATAGTAGTAAGTTTTTATTTTTAAATAAAAAGAAGTA
>Ga0210129_1000063_pt1 | contig 27422 bp, 17 predicted proteins | sample WestPond_Cattail_2_FD_185582 | JGI IMG/M metagenome (GOLD analysis project Ga0210129, IMG submission 185582) | Wetland microbial communities from the San Francisco Bay, California, USA, that impact long-term carbon sequestration -... | ecosystem: Environmental > Aquatic > Marine > Wetlands ... | reverse complement strand
ATAATCAGAGAATTAAACAAAAATTAGGGGGATTAAGCCCTGTCGAATACAGAATAAATCATTGTCATTAACCTGTCCAACTTTTGGGGTTCACTTCAGAATTCAGCCTGTCAGTCGGAAATGCCGATTAATAAAGGTCTTCTGAAACCTGAAATGCCTGTTCATATTATGTAAAAGGGAATGAATAAGCTTAAAAAACAGACTGTATTTGATGTTCTTGGAATTGATAATTTTCGTGTTATAATAAAAACATCTATATTTGCAAAACTATAGCGGATTTTTTGCACAATAAGAAATGTATCAGTCAGACAGAGACAAAACAATATTGGAACAATTGAAGAAAGGTGACGAGAATGCTTTAAAAAGTTTATTCGATGCCTATTATTCCGCATTGTGCCTTTATTCGGTGCAAATCACCGAATCGTTGCATCAGTCTGAGGATATTGTGCAGGAGCTATTCATCAATTTGTGGGAGAAGAAACTTTATAACAATATTGAAACCGGTTTAAGGCTGTATTTGTTTTATTCCGTGCGCAACCAATCTATCACATTTGCCAAGAAAAACAGTAAATATTCTGATCTTCAGGATGTTGAGGAACAATCTTATACACCTATTGATGATGCGTATGATGAAGAAGACATCGAAAATAGATACGAAAGACTTCATAAGTCATTAGATAAGCTTTCAACGCAGGAATATAAAGTGCTTACCGAAATTGTTTTAAACGGCAAAAAATATAAAGAGGTGGCAGATGACTTGAATATATCCGTAAATACTGTGAAAACTCACTTGGGAAGAGCTTTAAAAGCACTCCGCAAAGATGATACATATATCCTTTTTCTCACAATTTTTTAAAAAAGCTGTTTCTTTTGTCACCCATTTCCGATAATGTTCACTCTTTTTAGAAAATAGAAGATAACTATATGGCGCAAAATGACAAAATATTAGAGTTCTTTCGTAAATACATTAACGAAGAATTATCGGAAGGTGAGTTGCAAGATTTGAAGAAATATCTTAAAGAGTCACCTGAAAATGAGGAATTGTTTGTGCATTTTTTGTCGTTTTACAAAACTAATTTGCAAATAGCGTCAAGCAAACGGATAAATAAGGATAATGCGTGGCATCACATACGTCAAGCCATACATAAGGACTATATGAAAATTAATTATAAAGTGTGGTTTGCCGCTGCTTCCGTATTTTTCATTGTAGGATTGTCAGCTCTCTTCTATCTGAGTGTGCCACAGCAAACAAAAAATAAAAATCGTTCGTTGGCTGAATTTTATCCAAATAAGGCATTGAATTGCGCAACGCTCACACTTTCAAATGGTAAAATTGTTCCTCTGCAAAAAGGCAACGGAGTCACAATTAGAAATTTATCGGGAGCTATAATGTGCTATGTGCATAAGGGTTGTCTTATGTATAAGAATGTTGCCGAAGGCGCAAATCAGTATAATAAGATAACCGTGCCGAAGGGAAGTGAATATTCGGTTACTTTGTCGGATGGCACGCACATTTGGCTTAATGCCCAATCTGAATTGGAATATCCTGTTGCATTTTCATCTGTCCGCAACGTTAAGTTGAAAGGAGAGGCTTATTTTGAAGTTAAGCACAATGATCATTCTCCTTTTATCGTTCATAGCGGAGGCGTACAAGTGAAAGTGTTGGGTACGAAGTTTAATGTGTCGGCATACAATTCAAATAAAGTATTAGTAACTCTTGTAAAAGGAAAAGTAGCTGTTACAGCTCCATCAGGCAAAGCAACCTTGCATGTAGGTGACCAGGTGCAAATATTAAACGGTGATGTAAAGAAACAACAAGTAGATACGGAAACTTATACATCGTGGGTTGACGGCACTTATGAATTTGACGATATGCCGATGGAAGAGATTATGAAACAGTTATCATCATGGTATAACGTGAAAATAGTGTTTGCTTCACCGGAATTGAGTAAAATCAGATTTACCGGAGCGATATTAAGAAACCGTTCATTAGGATATACGTTTGAATTAATACAAAAAATATCGAATTTGAGTTTTCAAAATGACGATGGAGAAATAATAGTAACGGAAAAAGGAGAAACGCGATGAGTCTCTCCTTATTGCAAATACAATAAATTAACCCTGTTGGCGCAGGAATTAACAAATCACTAAAAGCATTCAAAAGTATGAAGAAAAAGAGAATTCCCAAAAGTTTCTTTAAAGATTTTTCTAAAATCAAGAAATTAACATCTTTTCTTGTTGTAATCTTATTATGTTTCAGCATCAGTGCACAGAACCTTTCTGCTCCTATTACTATAAAGAAAAAGCAAATTGGAGTTGAGGAAGCGTTTTCACGAATTAAATCGCAGGCGCATGTTTATATTATGTATGAAAATCGAATTATAGACAAAAACTTGAAATTCAGTTTAAATTTGAGCAAAGTTTCTTTAATGAAAGCATTAAATGAAGTTTGTTCAAAGGCAGGTTTACAATATGAGATAATTGATAAACACATTCTCATAAAAAAGATAGCTGACCGCGTAAGAGTTAGCTCCATTATTAATAAACCGGAAGAAAGCTATAGTAGACACAATGTCACAGGACAGATATTAGACGAGACTGGTGATCCTATTTATGGGGCAGTTGTAAGAATAGACGGGAAGCAAGTAGGTACCATATCCGATTCGAACGGCTTTTATATCATATATGCTAAAAATGGAGAGAAATTAAGATTTACATTCGTTGGTATGGAGGAAACTGAAAGGCAAGTAACCGACAATGACGATATGAATGTGACTCTTCATGCAAAACCTCATTTGTTAAACAATGTAGAGGTTGTATCTACAGGATACCAAAATCTACCCAAAGACCGTATAACCGGATCATTCGGCTCTATATCTTCGGACGAATTGGCTAAAGTGCCTTCTCCTAATGTAATACAACGCCTGGAAGGAAAAATCCCGGGCATGAAAATTACCTTGTATTCAGGTGATAAAACTTTAGATTACACAAATACGCTTAAAACACCTAATTCAAGTACCCATACGGTAGGGTGTACTGAGTATAACATGAATATACGCGGTGTGAGCAGTTTGCAAGGTGAGACTTTCCCTTTGATTGTTGTTGACGGAGTGATTACAGAAATGGATATGTCAAGTATCAATCCTAATGATATTGATAATATAACAGTGTTGAAAGATGCAGCCGCAGCATCCATTTGGGGGGTTCGTGCAGCAAACGGAGTGATTGTGGTAACAACAAAAAAAGGTCGTGAAAACGCCAAGCCGAAAGTATCATTCTCAACAAGTTTCACGTTTGCAGGAAGACCAGACATCAATTATATAAAAATGATGAATTCGGCCGAGATGCTTGATTATGAAAAAGAACTTGTAGACGATGGTATAATGTATAATGTTCCGGCTACATCATACTATATGGCACAATATTATTTTCCTGAAGGAACAAGATTGGCTTCGGCTTTGAAGAGCGGATCAATCACTCAAGATGAATATAACACTAAGGTAAGTGCATTGTCGAAGATTGATAACAGGTCGCAAATTTCGAAATATTTTATGCAACCGTCATCTTCTCAGCAATACAACTTATCAGTAAACGGAGGTGGAAATAATTCGCAATATTATTATTCAGCATCATATACTAAAGAGAATCCTACTGAAAAAAGAAATTCAGCTCAAAGGCTTACATTGGATTTAAACAACAGTTGGAAGTTGTTTAATTGGGTTACTTTATCAACTGATTTTAAAGGAAGTTTCTTTAATTATATTGATAATGGTACGACCATTTCTTCATTATACCCATCATCAGGGCGAGTGCTTATGCCGTATGAAAATATTGCAGACAGCAACGGGAAAGGTATTTCATACAACATACTTAACCCTTCGTGGACATCAACTTTGTCATCGGCATATAAGGATTGGACATATAATTACTTGAATGAACTGAATCTCAGGGACAACAAGCAACAAACAAATAACATTTCAGGAAATATCAATTTGTCTATTCCTATATACAAAGGCATTGAGTCGTCTACTTTATTTGCTATAGAAAAAGCATTCACCAAAGTAAACGATTATATCGATCCTAACTCATATTACGTTCGCAATATGTTGAACTACTATACTTATCCTACTGCTTCTACCAATAGTTTAGGCATAGTTAACGGAGGCATATTGAACCGTACTAATACGGATGAAAGCAACTATACTTTCCGTCAACAATTCAATTATAATGCAGTGTTGAATAGTATTCATAAAATAAATGCATTGGCAGGTATTGAATTGCGTGAAACAAATTTAGGCGCATCATCATTTTCTCTGTTCGGATATAATAAAGAAACAGGGTACACGGATTCAAATATCAACTTCAGTTATACTCCCACCTATTCGTATGTGGGTGGATACAGTGAAGATTCATATACTACATTCAATTATGGAGGATATCATTCACAAACGGATAAACGCCGAAGATTCATTTCATATTATAGTAATGTGGCTTATACGTTAATGAATCGCTATTCTCTTTCAGGAAGTGTAAGATATGACGATTATAACAACTTCGGTGTTGACAGCAAATACCGCGCTACGCCATTATATTCTTTTGGCACTAAATGGAATTTAAGCCACGAAAAGTTTATGGAATCAATTAAGTGGATTAATAATTTAGCTGTCAGGCTAACTTACGGTATAAACGGGAACCTTTCACTTGGTTCATCACCGTATACTGCAATATACTTGACAACAAATTCTACCACATATCAACCTAGTGCGGGCATATCTTCTACTGCCAACCCCGAATTGAGATGGGAAAAGAACTATACGACTAATTTAGGCATAGATTTCAATTTGTTCAACAACAGGTTAAACGGAAGTCTTGATTTCTACGATAAAAGATCGCGAGACTTGCTGTATAGTCTGCCTATAGGAGCTGCGCTTGTGGGAACTGTAAATAGCGGAACCATATTTAGAAATGCGGCAGCTATAAATGGTCATGGAATTGAGGCTTCTTTGAGCGCAGTAGCATATAAAGACAAAAACTGGGAAGCAACAGTGGGATTGCAACTCTCATACAATACCAATAAAGTCGGATATAATCCTTACTTTAAAGAAAGTAGCTATGTAAACTATTATTCATACTATCCTGCAGGTGTTGGCTTGCTTGAAGGATATTCCACGGATAGGCTCTTCGTTTATCGTAATGCCGGACTTAGCAAGGATGGATTAACACAGGTATATGATGAAAATGGTAATATTATTCCGGCAACACAAAGCTCTATAACATCAATAAAAGTCTTAAAAAATGCAGGTCATCAAACACCTCCTTATTTTGGAAGTGTAAACTTGAATTTAAAGTATAAGCAATTCTCATTGTATGCATTGGCAACTTATCAATTTGGTAGCGTATTCCTCAGGCCCACAATAAGCAATTATGTAAGTTCATTATATAGAGCTAACTTTGACGTGTCGAAAGATATAGCAAAAAGATGGAAAACATCCGGTGATGAGGCAAAGACGAACGTACCTAAAATATCAAGTAGTATATACAGTTTACAACGATACGTGAATTCTGACATAAATGTATTGAAAGGTGATTATATCAGAATGAGGCAAATATCGTTGAGCTATCAAATAGATAATGCTTTAATAAGTAAAGTTCATGCTAACTCTGCCAACATTTCATTGTCGGTAAATAATTTGGGACTTTTGTGGAAGGCAAATAAACAAGGATATGACCCGGATTACATTTCGTATGCGAGCCGAACATATAATTTGCCGGCTGCCAGATCATACTCAGTTAGTTTAAATGTTAATTTCTAAATAGCACAATCATGAAATATTATAATATAACATTCATATTACTTTTCGCGTTATCTTTATTCGGATGTGAAAATTATGTAAATATAAAAACTCAAGGATCACTTGTTCCTGAGAATATAGAAAATTATCGTTATTTATTGAATAATACGTCTCAACTTGAAATGGGTCCTCAAATTACTGATATTGCATCGGATGATGTGCAATTAGTGGATAGTACACGTCAGGTGTCTGGCTTATCAAGCTCGGATTATTACGGATGGTATCTTAAAACGTATACATGGCAGACAGATATATACCCGATCGGATATTACCAAACAGACGACAACTGGAGTGACATGTATAATACAATTACTTATGCAAACACTGTAATAGCTGAAGTCCCTTCAAGTAACGGAGGTACGGATTCAACTAAAACGGAATTGATGGCTGAAGCACTTGTACACAGGGCCGATGCATATCTTATGCTTGTAAACATGTATGCAAAACCATACAATGTTTCAACTGCAAGTTCCGATTTAGGTGTTCCTTTGGTGCTGACCGAAACTACCACGCAAAAACTTACCAGGCAGTCGGTCGAAGAAGTATACAACCAAGTAATAGCAGATTTAGTTAAAGCTTTACCTTCGTTGCCAGTAACGCAACCTTACAATACGTTGCCTACCAAAGTATCTGTTTACGGTGAGTTGGCACGTACATATTTATGTATGAATGATTATGCCAAGGCTAATGCTTATGCCGACAGTGCATTATCGTATCGCAGTACTCTTGATGATCTCAGTTCTATTAAGACTTTGTCATCAAGCAATTATCCGTTGAGAATAAATGATCCTGAAATCTTATTGTCAAAAATAGCCTCTGGCGGTGTTTCGGCCTATTCACCTACGGCTATGAGATTAAGCGATAAATTACTTAATCTTTTGGGCACTAAAGATAAAAGATATTCGTTATTTACTATTGACGCAAGCACAATATCAAGTTTGTATACTGATGCCGGAGGACGTTACTTCTATAAAGACAGAGCTATTGGTGAGGCCAGAAACATAGGCCCGTCTGTTCCGGAGATGATGTTGATAAAAGCTGAATATTATGCACGTAACAACCAATCTCAAACAGCGATGGACTGGGTGAATAAATTGCGCCAAAAGAGATTCGCTGCGACTGATTACACACCTTTGACAGCAAGCGATGCCACTGATGCTCTTAAGAAAGTTATTGATGAGCGTCATCGTGAATTTTTCTGCCGTATGCTGCGTTGGTGGGATATGAGAAGATTAAAGGATGATACATCGTTTCAGGAAACAATAACAAGAACCGTATATGGAAAGACTTATACTCTTGATCCGTCAAGCAACAGATATGTATTTCCGTTGCCTCCGTATCAGGTACAGTTAAATCCTGAAATGATACAAAATCCGTAAACAATTTATATATATAAATATTATGTCATTAAAGCATTTTTGTTTATTGATCACTTTCTGCATACTAAGTGTATCATCTTTTGCTCAAGCAAAAGAACGTTTGACGTTTTCACCGGGAAAACCGGTAGCAGGTCAATCTATTAACTTGACTTATACTCCTTTGCCCGGTATGGAAAAGGCTAATCAGATTAAGGCACATATTTATTCGTTCAATCATTTTGAATGGAACACGTATGAAATAAATCTGACAAAAGAGAATGATGTGTGGAGTGGTAACTATACTATTCCTATTAATTCCGGATTGTTGATATTCAAATTCGTCGGAAACGGAATCACGGACAATAACAACAATATGGGATTTGCCTGTATGGTTTTCGGCAATGACGGCAAATCAATACCGGGAGCTTATGCCGGTTGGGGACTTTTTCGCTCAAACAAGTACGGATATGATATCCCGGACTATGTAAACTTGGATAAATATGGCGTTTCAGACACGGTTGTGCATTATTGGTTGCAGTTGGAGGTTGAGAGATGCAGGGCATCAAACGTGCCCATGTCATACATGTATGTAGCGACGATGAAGGGCGCAAATACGCCTGATATTGAATCAAAAACAAATCGTGTAATGAATTTCTTGTTGAAAGATGGTTCTGAAGATGCCTTAATCAATGCCATGCGGATAGCGATGTCTGATAATAAAAAAACATTATCTGACTCTATATCGGATGCGATTGTAAAGAAATATCCTCAAGGCAAGTGGGCGTTTAAGAAAAGATTTGATGCAATCTCCATGGTAAGTGATATGAATACCAAACGTTCGGAGATGGAGAATATGCTTGAATCTTTTACTCGTACGGATGAACTTGAATCTTTTTTACAAGCATACGGAAGGAACTATGATGATCTTTATTCGAATATATTGCTGATAGATGCCGTAAACAAACATTTTGACGGTATACAAAAATATATTCCGCAGATGTCGTTTGGTGGAGTGATTAGCATGTTTTATAGATTGGTTGAGGTTCCGCATTTAAGAAAAGATATTCCAGATTCGGTATTGATAAAATATGCAGATATAATGGTGGATCGCTTAGAAAAAATAAAACCGATCAGACCTATTAATTATAAGTTCTTATCGGATGAAGAATGGGAAAGTAAATTTGATAAGTTATTGGCAGATAATGTATACATATATTATGTCGATATGCTTAAGAATTTAGGCAATTATTCAAAGGCTCTTGATTATGCGTACAAAGCACAAAATGCTCTTGAATATAAGTCGGCACCATTGAATGAAGATATGGCTTTTCTGCTGAATAAAGCAGGTAAAGAAGATGATTTGCAAACATTGCTGCAAAAAAGCCTTTTTACAAATCAGACATCGGATACTATGATGGCAATGTTTAAAGCTGATTATTATAAGAAGCATAATTCGTATGACGGATATGATAAATATGTAGAAAGTTTTAAGAATCCTGCAGATAAATCTGCTATGTTGGAATCTATAAAAGAATATAAGAGAAGTGGTAAGATGCCTGCATGGAGAATGACTGATGCAAATGGCAATACGGTTACATCTGAGCAAATGAAAGGAAAGGTTTATGTCCTTGATTTTTGGGCATCATGGTGTGTTCCTTGCAAGGCTTCATTTCCTGGAATGAAGATGGCAGTAGAGCATTTCAAGGATGATAAGAATGTCAAGTTCTATTTCGTAGATACGCAAGAAATGGTTCAGGGTTATCAGAAGACAGCTGTAGATTATCTTAAGAAGAATAACTTTCCGTTCAACCTGTTGTTTGACGGTAAAGTAGGCGGTAGCAAGATTAATGATGAATATGTAAAGCAAATAGAGTCTCATTACACTATCTCCGGTATTCCATTGAAAATCATTGTTGACGGGAATGGAGATATTCAATACATCGCTATCGGTTATAAAGGTAGTCCTAGCGGTTTGGCTGATGAACTTATCGAGATGATTGAACAAACAAAGAATTTTAAATAAGAAAACGTTATGAAAATCAATAACATAAGATTAAGCATAGTTTTATTTATTTTAGTCAATTGTTTCACGCATGTTTGCGCTCAAACTCAGAGTAATTCCGCACGTAAGAATTATAAAGAAGAGAATGTCCTTTATTATAATGAGGATTCAACGTTGCACTTCGGTGCAACGTTATCCCTGCCGCTGAATGTGTCTAAATCTCCTGTTGTAATTATAGTGTCAGGAACCGGACCACAAAACAGAGACGGAGAGATGGCCGGGCACAAGATGTTTGCTGAAATTGCCGATTATCTAAGTAATCGTGGTATTGCCGTGTTAAGAACGGACGACAGAGGAGTTGGGCAAACAAACGGTGTGTACGATAAAGCCACAACTGAAGATTTTGCCAATGACGTTCTTACTGCGGTTAAGTATCTTAAGACCAGAAAGGAAATAAATAAAAAGAAGATTGGGACACTAGGGCACAGCGAAGGTGCTGCTGCAATATCGATTGCTGCTTCAAAGTCGAATGATATAGCATTCATGATTAGTATGGGAGGTCTCGCAACAGACGGATTAACTGCACTGTTGCGCCAAAATAATGATATAGTTGCTGCTGCTGATATTCCTGATTACAATAAAAAAAGATATAATGAAATTAATGATTTGATGTTTCATGTTGCTTACAAATATGCTTCATCAGACAGTATGGAAGCAAAATTGAATGAGACTTATAATAACTGGAAAGTAAAAGATGATGCATACTTCAAGAGTTTGAATGTTGGAGAATATGATCATTTTCGTTTTCCGATATATTCTTATGTAAATCAGGCGATAGGGCCTTGGTACAGATTCTTCATCAGCTATGATCCGCAGAAATACTTAAGCAAGGTAAAGATACCTGTGTTGGCATTGAACGGTGAAAAGGACATTATGTCGGCGTGTGATATGAATCTGGGCAATTTCAAAAAATATTTGAAACACGATAAAGATGTTACAACTATTGCATTACCCGGTTTGAATCATCTCTTCCTACCTTGCAAAACAGGTGCTCAGGAAGAATACCGTACTATTAAGGCGCCCTTATCGGAGAATGCCTTGAATATTATATTTGAATGGATAAAGAAAAGATTTTTATAGAATACACATAAACAACTTTTCAAATACACGGATTTATCTCACAATGTAGATTTCTATTCCAAAAATCTCTTTGTGAGATTTCCATATTCGTCAATGCGGCGGTCGCGTAAGAAAGGCCACCAACGACGTACTTGCTCGGAACGATTGATGTCAATATCTGCTATCAGCGTTTCGGGCTTGTCGTTTGAAGCTTGCGCCAATAGTTCACCTTGCGGGCCGGCTACAAAGCTGCTGCCCCAAAATGTGATGCCTCCTGTCTGGCCTGACGCATCAGGTTCATAACCTACACGGTTTACACTTATTACCGGCAATCCGTTTGCCACAGCATGGGCACGTTGAGATATTGTCCATGCATCAAGTTGGCGTTTTTTTTCCTCTTCGGCATCGCTTGATTCCCAGCCGATAGCAGTTGGATAAATAAGTAAGTCGGCTCCTTGCAGTGCCATCAATCTGGCAGCTTCCGGATACCATTGGTCCCAACATACCAGTACGCCTAATTTGCCGATAGACGTCTCTATGGGATGAAAACCTAAATCTCCGGGTGTGAAATAGAATTTTTCGTAATAAGCTGGGTCATCGGGAATGTGCATTTTTCGGTATTTACCGGCAATTGAACCGTCTTTGTCCAATACAACAGCAGTGTTGTGGTATAAGCCCGGTGCACGTTTCTCAAAAAGTGAAGTGACTAATACAATATTATATTTTTTAGCTAGAGTACCATAGTATTTTGTAGATGGTCCGGGTATATTTTCTGCTAAATTGAAGTTGTTGACATCTTCAACTTGACAGAAATATGGAGTGTTATGCAATTCTTGTAGCACAATAAGTTCTGCACCATTGCCGGCTGCATCACCTATGGAATCGGCTAACAAATGCATAGCATCGTTGATGTTTGCTGGAATAGCCTGTTGTATTAATCCTACTTTCATCTTTCTTGTTTTTTATATAACGCTTTTCGGGTATTGCATGGTGACGCAGTGAAGCGAACCGTGTTGCTTGATTAGCGGGCGGCAATCAATGCCGACAATATCATATCCCGGGAAAGCTGTTTGAAGTACTTCTCCTGCATGCTTATCGTTATGTGGCTGATTGTAGGTGGGGTAGAGCACAGCACCGTTAATAGCTACAAAGTTGGCATAAGTGGCAGGCAATCGCATGGTGTCTTCCTTAATTTCGTCAGCCATCGGCACAGATAAAAGGTTGTAATGGCGACCGTCAAGGGTGGTGAAGCTTTTCAGTTGCTCTTCCATATCTTGAAGTGATTCGTAATGGTCATCTTCAGGGTCGTCGCACTTTATGTAAACTATTGTGTCGTTGGGGCAGAATCGAGCCAATGTATCTATGTGCCCGTCGGTGTCATCACCTGTCAGAAATCCGTAATCTACCCATAGTATGCGTTTGGCTCCGAACGATTGCAACAGATATTTTTCTATCTCCGCTTGGCTCATATCGTCGTTGCGGTTTGGAGCAAGCAGGCAGGTGGATGTTGTCATTATCGTGCCTTTGCCGTCGCTTTCGATGGAACCGCCTTCGAGCGTGAAGCCCAAGTGGTTTTCATACATTGCATGCAGCACGTGTTTATCGTAAAGCCAGCTGCTGATTTGGTTGTCGAGGTCGCTTGCATATTTTTGTCCCCATCCGTTGAATCGGAAATCAAGAACAACCGGTTTGCCGTCTTCGAGAACCGTGAGGCAGCCGTGGTCGCGTGCCCACGTGTCGTTGGTTTCGCATTCCACAAATACCACATTGTCGAGATTAACTTTATTCTTTATTTGTTTTTTTACTTCGTCAATATCCGGTGCCACAATTAAAAGCGTTTCGCGCTTGGCAATTTCCGTTGCTATCTCGGCAAAACATGTTTGCACCTCTTTCAGCATGTGCCTCCAGTCAGTGCCGGCATGAGGCCATGTAAGTTGAATTCCACTTTGCGTGTACCATTCTTCAGGTAAAACTCTCATATCACTAATCTATAATAACAAATTGAGTTACAAACTTACGGAAAAAATCTTTAATTACATGAAACAACGATTTTTTATATTAATGTTTTGACTATTAAAATAAAATGTCTACCTTTGCGCCACTCTAATAAAGAGGAAATAGACCAATGGCGGATTAGTGTAGTGGCCTAGCACGCGACCCTCTCACGGTTGAGACTCGAGTTCGAATCTCGGACCCGCTACAAAAAAGGAATTCATTCATCTAATTTGATGAGTGAATTTTTTGTTTTGTAATGGTGATGTAATCTAATTTTGAAAAACATTAATATGAGTGTGTAATAAATGTTTATATTTGCACTATGAAAGAATTTGTAATATCTGAAACTCCGGTGGAAACAGCTGCTTTGGTGGCGCTTATCACGCAAACGCAAAACGAGCGCAAGACTAACGAGTACCTCGATGAATTGGCTTTTTTGGCCGATACGGCAGGGGCACATGTGGTTAAGCGTTTCATGCAAAGGCTGGATCAACCTAATTCGGTGACTTATGTAGGTAAGGGTAAGTTGGAGGAAATAAAGAATTGGATTGCCGAAAATGAAGTGGGAATGGTTATTTTCGACGATGAACTTAGTTCTAAACAAATAAAGAACATTGAAAAAGAATTGCAGGTCAAGATTCTAGACCGTACTTCGCTTATATTGGATATCTTTGCCATGCGTGCGCAAACGTCGAATGCAAAAACTCAAGTGGAACTGGCACAATATAAATATATGTTGCCGCGGTTAACCCGTTTGTGGACTCACCTTGAACGCCAGGGCGGAAGCTCCGGCGGAGGCGTTGGATTGCGCGGTCCGGGTGAAACGCAGTTGGAAATGGACCGACGTATCATTCTTAATCGAATGTCATTGCTAAAGCAACGGTTGGCGGACATCGACAAGCAAAAAGAAACGCAACGCAGTAATCGCGGACGATTGATTCGCGTGTCGTTGGTAGGTTACACCAATGTAGGTAAGTCAACGTTGATGAACCTGTTGTCGAAGAGTAAGGTGTTTGCCGAAAACAAATTGTTTGCTACTTTGGATACTACGGTGCGTAAGGTGACTATTAAGAATTTACCTTTTTTGTTGTCCGATACCGTAGGTTTCATCCGTAAGTTGCCAACTGACTTGATAGATTCGTTTAAATCAACTCTTGATGAGGTTCGCGAATCAGACCTGCTGTTGCATGTGGTCGACATCTCGCATCCTGATTTTGAAGAACAGATACAAGTGGTTGAAAAAACGCTTTCTGAAATAGGATGCAGCGGCAAGCCTTCAATTATCATATTCAACAAAATTGATGCTTACTCCTATGTAAAAAAGGACGAAGACGATTTGACACCGAAAACTAAAGAAAATATAACGCTTGAAGAGTTAAAGAATACTTGGATGGCTAAAATGGACGATAATTGTATTTTTATTTCTGCAAAGAATGTAGAAAATATAGAGACATTGAAAGAATTGCTTTATAAAAGAGTGGGAGAACTGCATGCGCAACGTTTCCCTTATAACGATTTTCTTTATCCGATGCCTGATAGCGAATTATAAGTTGTAACAAAAATGGAAAGAACATATCGTGTATTATCAAAGGCTGAAATAAACCAGTTGGAGCGGCAAACCTGCACTGCAGAAGATTGGAGTAAAGTATACGTATCGGAGAATTTCTCTTTAGAGCAAATAAGCAACGTTAATTTTTCAGGTGTTGTGCATTTGGGCAGATTCAACGGGGTATTTACATTGCCCGGCGGCATATGTAAGCATGCCGGTTTGCACGATGTGACGCTGCACAACGTAACTGTAGGTGATGACTGTTGCATAGAAAATATTCAAAACTATATTTCCAATTATAATATAGGTGAGCATACCTTTATTAATAATTGTGGCGTGATTGTAGTCGACGGGGCTTCTTCATTCGGCAACGGATTGACGGTGTCGGTATTGAATGAGACTGGCGGTCGCGATGTGTATATCTATAATGAGCTTTCAGCACAACAGGCTTATATACAGGCTTTCTATCGTCATCGTACAAAGATGATCGAGCGAATGAAGGAGTTGACGGAAGAATATACCGCCAAACATACGGCCACATTTGGCACTATAGGTTCACATGTGTCTTTGACTAATGTTGGGCAAATACAAAATGTTTGCATAGGCGACTACTGTACTGCCTTCGGCGCAAGCCGTCTGTTCAACGGCACTATAAACAGTGACTGCGAAGCACCTGTGAATATAGGTTATGGTGTGATAGCCGAAGATTTTATCATTTCATCCGGTTCTTCAATAACTGACAGTGTGGCACTGGAGAGATGTTTTGTGGGTCAGGCTTGCCATTTGGGGCATTTCTTTTCAGCCTCCAACGCATTGTTTTTCAGTAATTGCGTCGGTGAAAACGGAGAATCGTGCGCCATATTTGCCGGTCCATATACGGTGACGCACCATAAATCCACTTTGTTGATTGCCGGTATGTTTTCATTTATGAATGCCGGTTCGGGCGCCAACCAAAGTAATCACATGTATAAGTTGGGACCTGTGCACCAGGGCACGCTTGAGCGCGGAGTGAAAACCGCTTCGGATTCATACGTGTTGTGGCCTGCATGCGTAGGTACTTTTTCATTGGTTATGGGGCGCCATGTAAATCATCCCGACACATCCGACATGCCTTTTTCGTATTTGATAGAGCAAGCCGGCAGTTCTTATTTGGTTCCTGCTGTGAATTTGCGCAGTGTTGGCACCATTCGTGATGTGAAGAAATGGCCTAAGCGTGACAACCGTACCGACCCTCATTGCCTTGACATTATAAATTATTCGCTGTTTAATCCTTATACGGTGCAGAAAATGTTTGCCGGTATACGCAAACTGAAAGATTTGCAACGCATTGCCGGAGAGAATGTAGACTCTTACCTCTATCAGGATATGATAATTACCAAACGTTCGTTGACAAAGGGACTAATATATTATAATATAGGCATTACCAAATATTTGGGTAATTGCATGATACATTGTTTTGATGGAAAGGAAGTTCATACCGAAGCCGAATTGCAGGCTTGCTTTAAACCCGATTGCGGTGACGGCAACGGTGAATGGGTGGATATATCAGGTTTGATTATCCCCATGAGTGCAGTTGACAGTTTGATGGACGACATAGAAAGCAAGAAGGTAAACTCTCTTGATGAAATATCAGCTGCTTTCGATGAGATGAATAAGCATTACAGGGATTACGAATGGACTTGGGTTTATCATCATTTCAAGGAATATTTCGGTATTGATTTGCACAAGATTACCAAAGCGGAAGCTATCAGAGTGGTGAATAAATGGAAAGACTCGGTAGTGAAACTGGATTCAATGCTTTATGATGATGCCAAGAAAGAATTCTCATCAGTAAGCATGACCGGATTCGGTGTTGACGGAGGCATAAAAGAGAAAAAGAGTGACTTTGAACAAGTGCGAGGCGACTTTGAAACAAATCCGTTTGTTATGGAAATAGCCGAACATATAAAGAATAAGACTGCAAAAGCCAACGAGATTATTAGCATGCTCAAAAAAATACAATAATTTTTTTTTATACCATGCAGTATTTTTGTTTTTCTGTATTTAGTTATTAGACGATGATTTTTATAATCATAATCATACTCCAGGGTTAGTAACTAAATAATATGGTATGAAAAAGGGTAAAAGTATTTTGGGGGGCATTGCCTTCTTGTTTGCTATGGCATTATCATTTGTGTCATGCTCTATTGATAACGATGAAGGTTGCGATTATAATAATAGTTATTTGGATATTGCAGCCGTTGTGACTTCAGGTGATTCGTGTTATTTTATTGGAAGTGGGGGAGAAAAATATATACCTACGCCTAAATATACTAATACGAACAACATTAAAAGTTCTGCGATAGTGTTCAGAATATTGAGTGATGAATCTACATCGCAGGCAAAGCAGTTTCATATTCAACTTTATCAGGATCCTGTAAAATTAGATGCTACAGTAGATTCCGCACCTACGGTTGCCAAACTTGATTCTGTAAAGAATGATTCTATTTTGGACTTTAATCCAGTTTATTATATTAATAATCAATATTTGGTTATGGCAATAAATTATAATATTGACACAAAACTTCATTATTTCACGCTGTGTTATGCGGCTGATAAAGGTTTTGTTACGTCAGGCTCCAAAAATGTTCCTGATACATTAAAGTTTACTTTGCGTCATAATGCAAATAATGATGCTGCTTCACAATACACTTCATATTATTTGTATCATAGCGCAAATAAAATTTCATGTTATTGTAAAGGATTTGATATTGGTAGTATTTTAAGTGCGGCCTACAAACAGAGTGGTAAATCAACAATGTACATAGATATTCAGGCAAAGACTCATGACGATGGTAGCCGTGTATGTACGATTAGCCATAATGGTTTTACATATCCGCTAAGTAGTTCGTCCAAGACTTTATATGAAGGAAAAATTAAATAATGAAAAATGGTTGATGGACATCCGTCGGAAGATGGAGGATTTTTCAGTCAATCCTCCGGACGACGGGTGGAATAAAGTGGAGAAGTCTCTTGTTAATTCTCCACAAAAAAGACGAGTGTTTCCTTTGAAATACCGTCTGCTGGTAAGTGCAGCTGTTATAGCTTCACTTATCGGCTTTTTCTCAATTCTTCACTATGTTTATTCCCCTTCATACATGATGAAGAAAGAAGCGGCTACTGCAAGTGTGGCAACTCAAATATCACATTGTAATAATACAAAAGTTCCTGTTGCCAATATAAATAGTGCTTCAGGTACAAATTTGTTATTGGCAAGGGCAAGTGCTAACAGCTCCGGTTCGGTTAACAATTCCAGTTCTAATAATTCTTCCTTACTTGGTGGATCAACTAACGCTATGCCGGCAAACAAAGCATTGAATAAGCCCTTAATGAAGTCGAAACAAACTAATGCCCCTCAACAAAAGACATCTCAATCAGAGCAAGTATCGTCTCCGTCCCAACAAACAACTCCGTCTCAGCAAATCTCACAAACTCAACAAACTTCAAAGTCAGTACGCACGTCACAACACGAACAACACAATAATCAAACAACGACACGTCGTATATATCAACATAATAATTCACAAACAGAATTGGAAGGCAAATACAAACACGGAGGGTGGTCGATGTCTCTGGCTATGGCCAGTGCAGGTTCAGGCAATATGCCGGCTGAAGGTAATAGTGCTCCGATGGCTGATGATTGCTATGATTGGCTTAACACATCTTTGTTGTCAAACAACGATAGAAGCGATGTAATAGGTGAGTCTAGAGTAAAATTAAAACATCGCCAACCTATTCATCTCGGAATAACGTTGAGCAAACAGTTGAGTAATCGTTTCAGCTTGCAAACAGGTTTAACTGGGACATATTTACTGTCGGTGCCTAAAGATGATGCATTGGGCAGCAATTATAATCAACATATATATTATGTAGGCATTCCTGTCAGTTTGAGTTATTTATTGTATAGGTACAATAGGTTTTCAGTTTATTGGTCAAACGGAGTTGAAGTTGAAAAGTGCGTTTATGCCAAACAGGGTGATACGGATTTGAAAATGCACAAATTGCAGTGGTCGGTAAATTCCGCCATTGGTGCACAATACCATATAGCAAGACATCTAGCTGTATTTGCCGAACCGGGTGTTAGTTATTACTGGGGAAACGGTACTCATATAAAAACATACAGAACCGAACATCCATGTAGTGTGAACATCCATTTCGGGCTTAAGTTAGACTATTGAAAGCACATGACTGATTTAGAGATAGAAAAAGGGTGCAAACAAGGTGATAACAAGGCGCGTAAAGAATTGTATATTAGTTACAGCGGACTTATGCTTGCTCTTATCATGCGATATGTCGGTGATAAAGAGCAAGCTGAAGACTTGTTGCATGACGGTTTTATCTCGGTTTTCGGTTCATTTGATAAATTCGTATGGCGCGGCGAAGGTTCGTTGCGTGCATGGATGAGTCGTTTATTCGTAAATGTGGCTTTAGGGTGGCTGCGCGATAAAAAGGATTTTGAAGTATCTGTTGACGAAATACCAGATGCCGAAGATGATTCCGAAGAGCCTGATGTGGCGCAGATACCTCAGGAACTTATCATGCAGTTTATTACCGAATTGCCGACCGGTTATCGCACCGTGTTCAACTTATATGCAATAGAAGGTTTGCAGCATAAGGAAATAGCCAAAATACTAAATATAACCGAACGTTCTTCTTCTTCACAATTCTTCCGGGCTAAAAAGATTCTGGCTCATCGCATTCTTGCATACTTAGGGAAATAAGTATTAACAAAACATGTTTTTTGTTCGAAAGCGCACATAGTGTCCGTATTCGAACACCTCGCTTATTGCGTAAAATCCAGACTATTAATGCTTTATGCTTTTGGCACGTCAATTGCTTTACATATACAAAGCATAGTAATAATGGACAGAGAAATAACAAAAGAGGAGTTACGCAAGATTCGCATAAAGAGAATTGTTCGTGCCATAATTGGCATAGTCATAATTTTTATCGGTGTTATTATTGTGATATATTCGATGCGCAGCAGTATTAAACTATCTGATTTGCAATTATCGACAGTGGACAATGGTACGCTTGAAGTCAGTTACACGGCTTCAGGTAAGGTGTTGCCTGCTTTTGAGGAAATTATCAACTCTCCGATTGATACCAGAATATTGGAGGTATACAGGAAAAGCGGCGACCATGTTGAAAATGGTACTCCGTTATTGAAACTTGATTTGCACAATGCCGAAACGGATTTGAGTAAAATGATCGATGAACGTGATATGAAGGCTTGTGAATTGAAACAGTTGAAGATTAATAACCGTACTGAACTGAATGATATGTATATGAAGATAAAAGTATCGATTATGAAACTTAACAGCTTGAAAGTTGAGTTGCGCAATGAACGGTATTTGGATAGTTTGGGCTCAGGTACTACCGATAAGGTGCGTGAAGTAGAGATGAATTATCGTACCGGCAGATTGGAATTGGAACAGTTTCGTCAGGAATATGCCAATGCCAAGTTGGTTAAAGCTACGGAAATAGAATCAAAGCAGTTGGAATACAACATTTTGGTTAAGAATCTTGAGAATATGCGCCGTACGTTTACTGATGCACAAATTCATTCACCGCGCAAGGCGGTGCTTACATATATTAATAACCAGATAGGCGCGCAGGTGTTGCAAGGCAGCAAGGTGGCGGTAGTATCCGATTTGAATCATTTTAAAGTGGATTGTGAAATAGCTGATTCGTACGGTGATATGGTTACGGTTGGCGGACGTGCAATAGTCAAGATAGGTAATCGTCAACTGGATGGTATGATAAGTAATGTCACTCCGTTATCGCAGAACGGAGTAGTCGATTTCACCGTACAATTGAAGCACGATGATGACGCGGCTCTTCGTTCCGGCTTAAAAACCGACGTATATGTGATGAGTGCTTTGAAAGATAATGTGATGCGCATACTTAATGGTTCTTATTATACCACAGCAGGAGATTATGATTTGTTTGTACTTGATGGTGATAACAAACTTGTTAAGCGCAAAGTGAAGCTTGGCGACAGCAATTTCAAGTACGTTGAAGTCTCTGGCTAAGCTCATCTTGATTTATTATGACTTTATTTGATTGATATTAATCTGATAATTATCAGAATATATAATATTCTGTTCAATTCAATTTTCAAGTAAAGTCATGTTATTGCAAATTTCCAGCCACTATATTCGCCCCCTCATTTTATTATTATGGCTTGCAGCAAATATATGGATCAACGTTTAACTCTTTACAACTTGATACTAATGAAGAAATAAACCAAAGTATTTGAATCGTCTCATTCTTTTTTGCAAAGTCTGCTCCTTCTTTTAATTGATTAAGATTGTGCTGCAATTCCTCCTTTGAAATAAAATTAATAACCAAATAAGTTTCCCTTTTAAAATAAGGATTGTTCATAGCAATTTTCCATTGGTTAATGGCTCCATTAATATTATTCCCTTTTCTTAATCTCTTTATATTAGTAGTGACATGATTATTTGAATACTTATTAGACCAGAGTTTTTGTTTTTTATTAAGTTGATAGTCTTGAGGACTAAAATTTCCAAGGTTTTTTTGAGCTTGCCCAATAATGTCTTGAAATGCAGTTGCTGAAAATGACGCATCTTTATATTTTGAAAGATAAAAAGTTACTCTATCTTCAGTTATCCCTATATGGTCTGCCCATTCACGACCTAAATCGTCGCATATAAAATAATTATATATATCAAGGAACTGTCTCTCTACAAAATTAAACAACGAATTTTTCGCAAATAATGTTTGATGATTTTGAAAGTCTCCTTTCTCACTTCTTAAATTAACTATATCCTCATAAGGAATAAAAATCTTCATAAATTGTTCTATACTTCCAAGAAGCTTACTATCTTTAAATAGCTTTCGATTAGAGTAAACCAAATCAATATCTTCGAAGTTAATCAAAAAGCTGCCAGACTTATTTATATAATCAACTAAAGAAATATCATATCCATTATCTTTTCGTAGCATGATATTCTTTAATTTAGGAGATTGCAATGTTATGGATTTATTATTCAATTTCAACTCCAAATCATTGACTATCTCATTTGTAACCTTAAATGAATTCTCTTCTTTTTCAATTAATAAAAGCCGTTCAAAATTTTTTAGATATTTAATTAAGTCAAATCTTCTCTCTCTATTGAGCCGATTAATTCTGATAAATGTTGTAGTAATCCGATTGTTTTCAAAGTCCTCATAGAGATTATTGAATATAAGTAAAATTGATATTGGAATTAGAGAATTTCTCATACTTTCATAGTCTTGTGGCTCTGCAAATATCGAAAGAAATGTTTCATGTTGAATATGACTTTTAATCTTATTTATAAGAGAACAGGACCAATAACAGAATTGTTCTATCCCTGTTTTTTTTTCAAATTTATTAATTCGAGAAGAGCCTAGCATAAGAGATGTTTTTTCGTTATTATTATTAACTCTCAAAGAGCTTAGCATATAATTATTAGCTCCTAACGAAGAAAAATTCTCTCTTAAGTCTAATGCTTCTAAGCTTTTTTCTCTTAAAGCTTTATCTGAAATATTTAAGTTTTTTAGACTAAACTTTTCTAATAGGGTATTTTCACTAACAAAAAGTGTACTTAGAATCGTATAGTCCAAAGGATAAAATTGCTTTATGAAATTTTGAATATTGGAAATGTTTTTCCTACTTACTATTATATAATCTTCAATTTCAATGATTAGCAAATAAGCCAACTTCATTTCAAGCCAATTATCAACCTTTTCATCAATAAAAGTTGGCTTAGTTTCATATCTAAAAATGCACAATGAATAGGTTACTTGGTTGTCATGTATCTGTATTTCCTTCTTTGCTATTTTCAGTAAGTAGTTTCCAGTCTTTATAGAAGAAGCATCCCTAAAAACCTGCTCTATTTTAGACCTTGTTATATTGATAGCATCAATGTTCTGATAAAAATACGCATTTTCATTTATTAGAATATTATTCAACTTTTGTTCTTCTGTCATAGCTAATTATTTTTTGTTATATATTGTGTAAACGTAATAATTATTTTTGACTTTTATATTGATTAAGAATCTTTTTTTGTAGAAATTTTGCCGGCATTGATAGATTATCTACCTTAGTACATGGAAATTGTAAATCAAATCGTATATCATGGCAGAATATTCTATTATATGGATGAGAACAGATAAGCCAATAAAGAGGAACGGCAAATACCCAATATATCTAAGAATCAGTGTAAGAAATAAATAGACTAAAGTTCCGACTGGAATTGATATTTTGAAAGAACGTTGGGATGATAAAAAGAAGGAGCCAAAAGATAAGGCATTGCTAATCCAACTTAATAAGAATAGATAGGAATTAGACCTTTATATTAATAGAGCATTGGCAGATGGGCAGGAATTGACCATGGATTTGGTTAAGGAGCTCTATTCATGAAAACGGAAAGTAAAAGTTGAAAACCAATCCTTCTATATCTACTATCTTGATTTTGTAGAATGCAAACGAAAAGAAGGTTTGAATCCTGAAACTATAAGATTAATATGACCAACCTGTTGACGGAATTAAAGAAGCGCATATTTACTTTTCCAATAGGTTTGTTACAAAATAATATAAAGACTTTTTTCTAATTATTTTATTTGTATTATCTATTCATGTGTCAGACTATCTTTATTTATATGGGTTATACGCCTGTATAGCTGAATACCTGAACTAATTCTGAAAGGTAAAGTTGCATATTGCATGCAACTTTTTGTATGGGTTATTCGTCTATTAAGAAAATAATTAAAACAAGTATTTATGAAAAAGAGGTTGATTACGTTTATTATTATTATAAGCTGCGTAATGTTTACGAAAGCCCAAACAAGCAAGAAAGACACTACATCGTTGGAGTTGCAAGGTGTGACATGTACGGCTGCCAATGTTATCAGAAAAGCGGACAGACAAATAATCCTGCCGAGTAAATTCCAATTAAAGAGTTCGACAAACGGACTGGATTTGTTGGAGAATTTGCATCTAAGTCGTGTGAATGTTGATTTATTTAATAATAAAGTCACTTCATCCATTCCGGGTGATGTGCAACTGCGAATAAACGGCGTAAAGGCTAATATACAGCAAGTTATGGGATTACGTCCTGCTGATATAAAAAAGATAGAGTATCATGATGATCCCGGAATGCGCTATGGTGAAAATGTTGCGTCCGTCATAGACTATATAACATATCGCCCTACTTCCGGCGGGTACATAAGTACCGATCTCAGGGAATCACCGTTTACCGGCTTTGGAGACGACGGCTTGAATATGTCTTTCAACAATAAGAGATCACAATTCGGAACAAATTTATGGTGGGATCATCGTGATTTAAACGGGTATTGGCGTGTCAATACCGAAACGTTCAATTTTGCCGACGGCACATCACTTACCCGCAAGGAGCAAGGCTATCCTACTAAATTGATGAATTCAAATTTATGGAGTAACTTTTATTATAATTACCAGAATGATAACAAATGGTTTTTCAATGCTACATTATCTTTAAATGACAATTTTGATAAATGGCCTATAGTACATAGTTTGCTTTATCCCGTGTCAAATCCTGATAACTCAGTTGATATGCATGATAAAAGTAAGAACTACGGGCTTTATCCGTCGTTGGATTTGTACTTTCAGCGTAATTATTCACATGACCAGCATTTGGTCGTAGATGTAGTTGGTACGTATATGCACACTCATAACCAACGGAATTATTCGGAGTCGAAAAATGATTCGGTGATTACGGACATCAATTCAGATATAAAAGGGAAAAAGTATTCGGTTATTGCCGAAGCCATTTACGAAAAAGGCTTATGGAAAACAAATACTTTAAGCGTAGGTGAAAGATATTATCAGGCGTATGCTGACAATAATTATTGGGGTACCGTAAATACAGTAACCAGTATGCAGGAAGGTCGTTCGGCGGCTTTCGCGGAGTTGAAAGGGAAAGTAAAGAAGTTTAATTATTCTGCCGGTTCTTATTTGGCATATTTGTGGACGCAACAGGGTGATGACAGTTATCATAAGGTGGTTGTGTATCCTAAGGCAACGTTAGGGTATGCGTTTTCAGATAAAGCTTTCTTGCAATATACCGGAAGTTTGGCATATAACACACCTAATTTGTCGGATTTGAGTAATGTGGAACAAGTAATCGACTCATTGCAAATACGTAGAGGCAATCCTAATTTGAAAGTGTCGGGTTATTGGTCGAATAATCTTTATTTTGAATGGAGCAAAGGTATATTCAAGTCGGGGCTGAACCTTTTTTATATGTATCAGGATAAGCCGGTGATGGAAGAGACTTTGCGTGAGAATGATAAGTTTATCCGCACCAATCTTAATCAAAGAAGTTGGCAAAAGTTTAATCCTGAACTGACGCTTAATGTAGGTCCGATAAAAAAAATACTGAATGTAGAGTTCGTAGGCGGTATGAATTATTTCGATAGTAAAGGCGTTGATTATCATCATTGTTATACCAATTGGTATTATCATGTGCAAGCTACTGCAAACTATAAGAATTTAACGGCTATGTTTATGATGTATAGTCATGAGAATGATTTTTACGGTGAAACATTGACATACGGTGAGAACTTTCATCTGTTGATGTTGAAGTATAAATATAAAAACGTTAATTTTGGCATTGGCGCATTGAATCCTTTTGTTGGGCGCAACAGTTACAACCGTCCTACGGAAAATTGGAGCAAATACGCTCCGTCGCACAACACATGGTACTTGCGCGATTCATCGCATCTCTTTTTTGCCACTTTCTCATGGGATATAAGTTTCGGTACAAAGTATAATGCGAAACAAAAATTATTGAACAATTCCGATAAAGATGCAGGTACGATGAAAAGTAATTAAAAAATTTATATATTTGTCCGGTATGAAGAATATCGGACTTTATATAATATGCCTTTTCCTTTTCGCCTGTAACCGTTATGATAAACCGGTGCCGGACGCCGCTCCTTCAGTGTATTTTTGGCGCACTACGCTGGATTTGGACAAGGAGGAAATATCTTTTCTGCGCACTCACGGCATAAAAAAGATGTATGTGCGGTTCTTCGATGTAGAACTTGATAATCAAGGACTTCCGGCACCTGTGGGGACGATCGCTTTTTTACACTCGGTTCCACGCGGCATTAAGATTATTCCTGTTGTGTATGTTGAATATACTTGCCTGAAGCAACCGGATACTTTGGCGGCTAAAATAGTCAAGCGCGTATTGGCTATGGGTGATACGAATGATGTACCCATTGATGAACTACAGATTGATTGCGACTGGACTAAACATACTCAAAAGAATTATTTTGAACTGTTACGCGCCGTCAAGCGAGGATTACAAGGGCGTCGCTTGTCGGTTACCGTGCGTTTGCATCAGCTGGCACTTGACGTTCCTCCTGCCGATTATGGAGTGTTGATGTGCTACAATACTGGCAATTTACGTAGTTATGATTCCTGCAATCCTATACTTGACATCAAAGATGTTAAGCCGTTTGCGAAATACGTGTCAAAGTATAGCCTGCCTTTATGTGTGGCATATCCAGTATTTAGTTGGAACTTATTGTTTGAAAATAGACAATTTCGTGCTATATTGCGCGATGTAAATCTTGGTGATTCTACGAATTACAGAAAACTGTCGCCTAAGCTGTATCAGGTTGTTCGCAGTCATTCCGTTCCTTCTCCGGATCTTAACAGTTTCGGAATGATGCTGCGAAGAGGTGATGAGATAAAAGTTGATGAAGTGGCTACTGCTGATATTCTGAAAATCAATTCCATGCTTGCAAAGAAGCGTCCGTCATTAGACAAGCAAGTTGTTCTTTACAGTCTGAATGCAAAAGACCTAAATAAATATAAGCCTTATGAAATTAAAAAAATTTATTGTCGTTAGTTCCGTACTATTAATGTGTGTCGGCAATTATCAAGCTAAAGCATGCGTTGACAGCTTTGCTCCGGCTGATTGCTATATGTTCAGCGTATATAATCATAACAAATTGAACGATGAGAGCATACAAAATAAATGTATAGCGTTTTGGAAAAATTACACTGCCAATCGGGTAAGCGAAGGTGATATTCGAGAATTCTTATACGGACAACCTACATCAAAACATAGTTTGTCAGTAGTCAAATATTTACAACTTCATAAGGATGCCGATGCTTTGCATTATTTAGAACTTATCAATTTGATGAACTCGTTGACATGTTCCGGTGATTCATGGGATTATCCGTCAAAATCAGAACTCGTGAGGCGTAAGCACGGATGGATAACATTATTTGTCGACGCATCAAAGCATATAACGGCATCAAAACGGTTGGGCAGTCGTTATTGGTTGATGACTATGCGTGCAGCATATTACAGTGGCAATCGAGCTTCATGTCAACGATTATGGGACAGATATGCCGGGAAATATCCTAATGATTGCGTAAAAGAGTTGGCTGAAGGATATATTGCAAGTTATTGGTTTAAAGATGGTGAACGTGAGAAGGCACGTGAGTATTATGCAAAAATAGGAGATTTGCGCAGTCTTCGCTGGTGTTTCAACGGCGATATAAATTTAAAAGGCATTGAAACGCTGTATAAGGAAGCTCCAAATTCGGTAGCGTTTACGTATTTGATTCAGGATTATGTGAATTCAATGGATAATCAAACCGATACTACCGATTACGGATATCGGTCATATAGGTTGAGTGCCTACGATGGTAAAGCCGATTCAATAAAAGACGCAATGTTTAGTGAAATGAAATCTTTTCGGCGTTTCGCCGCTAAAGTTGTATCTGAAGGCAAGGCTTCCAACCCTGCATTGTGGCAATCGGCTTCTGCTTTTTTTGCATATTTTAATGGCGAGAATCAGGAAGCTTTGGATGAGTTGAATAAGGCAGATGGGATGCAAGGTACACAGCGGATGAAAGATAACATACGTGCTATTAGATTTTTGGTTAAATCATCTCAATCCAACGATTCTCATGCTTATCAGGAATATGTCATAGGTGAACTTAAATGGCTGGATGGTATGATAAAAGCTGAACCTTTGTATACCGATTGGTATGGCAGACGTAATCATTATGTTGATGTGCTTCGCCGTGTTGTTTACGGTCGGCTTGTTCCAGGCTATTTAAAATTAGATAACTTTTGCAGCGCAGCCTCACTGATGGGAATGATTCAAAACATGGTTGAAGTTAATTCTTATGATAATAACTCGGCTAATGCTCAACCGTTTAATTATTATTCGAATGATTTTTTCTGGTTTCTTGATTCTGCAAAGGTCGAGGATGTAGTAACTTATGCCAAACTGCTTCAAAATCAGCAAAACGGCAACGAGTTGCAACAATATGCAATATCGCATAGCAATAATGACATGAACTATTTTAACGAAATGATAGGTACGAAGTACATGCGTCTTCAAAACTTCGAACAAGCCAAGACGTATTTGTCTAAAGTTTCCGTTGCTTTCATTTCAAAAATGAATATAGCTCCATATATGTTTTACGATAGTTATAAAATGTTATG
>Ga0210129_1000062_pt1 | contig 27429 bp, 45 predicted proteins | sample WestPond_Cattail_2_FD_185582 | JGI IMG/M metagenome (GOLD analysis project Ga0210129, IMG submission 185582) | Wetland microbial communities from the San Francisco Bay, California, USA, that impact long-term carbon sequestration -... | ecosystem: Environmental > Aquatic > Marine > Wetlands ... | reverse complement strand
ATGTCAGCGAGAATGCGAAGTTAAGTGCACCGAATTTGACAGAGGTATCAGGCTCTATCTATGTCAGAGAGAATGCGAAGTTAAGTGCACCGAATTTGAAAACATCAGGCTATATCTATGTCAGCGAGAATGCGAAGTTAAGTGCACCGAATTTGAAAACATCAGGCTCTATCTATGTCAGAGAGAATGCGAAGTTAAGTGCACCGAATTTGACAGAGGTATCAGGCTATATCTATGTCAGCGAGAATGCGAAGTTTACAGCTCCTGCATTGACAAAACAAAAGGGGGTAAAAAATGAAAGCTAAAATAATAGCATTTTTTAGACTGCCGGAGAAAAAGATTTTAAAGTTAGAACAAGTAAAAGATAAAATAAGATTAAGAATTGATGATAGGTATAAAGATTATGATGATATGGATTTAGCAATGTATTATTTTTGTAAGGAACAAGAAATTTAAGGAGGTCATTATGAAAATATTAGGTGAATATAGAATCAATAAATATAATAAGGATCAATTTTATGTTAATAATAAATTAACGAACTTTGATGAGTTTTGTAAAGATGTTGATCCGGAAACGAGAAATTTCAGAGGATTGCAGGAAATATTAAATAAGGCATTTAAACAAAAAATTAATTTGCAAGAGCTTGAATCACATTCAAGTAATTTTATTTGTTATAATATTATGGGGGTGTAATATGAAAGAATTTATAATATGTTTAATTCTAGCATTTTTAGGAATGGGGTTCGGTATCGCTGTGGGTATATTTATTATACCGATATTATTGAATGAATTATTTAAATTATTATCTAAGGAGGTAATAAAATGAAAAAACTAATTATTGTTATTTTACTTGTAATTTTATTTGGATGTAATCAACCGGAGAATACAAAAAGTAAGGGGGATTCTGGTGGAACAAAAATCAAAACTATTATAGTGCCTGAAGGAAATTTGATTGATGGAACAGTGCAATTATTTCCATATTCAGAATTTGCAAAAAGAAAAAATTTTTTTGAGAATCTTTTTCAAGGGGCAATGCTTTGTGCTGAAACATTACAAAGTCCAGAACAAGCTCTTGATAATTGGAATCATGGCATAATGTGCATGGAGAATAGTTACGAATGGGTGCAATCAGTTAAATATCATACTGTCAATTATTTTGATATTGGGACATTAGTAGGATATCAAACAAAATTACTTGTTAATGTAAGATTTAAAGTTATTGAATATTCTAATAATTCTAATCCTGTTCAAATAGGAATAAGAGCAAAGGGTTCAACTAGCCAATGGAAAATACTAAATCCAGTTTTAGGCAGTCCAGATGAAATGCTTGTAGTTACTGATGATTTGGGCGTAATTGAATGGTATTGTGAAGAGAGCGCATACTATAATTGGGGTACTGAAGAATCTCCAAATTATGGTTTTGTTATTGTAGTTAGCGAAAGTAATGGCGCGTGGGAATCTTTATAATTAAATTTTACCGTTATGGGAATTCTCATAACGGTTTTATTGAATTATAAAATTTAAGGAGTAAAAAATGGATGAACAAAAAAATGTTGAAAGGTTTGGTTCTATGCCACCTATTCCAAAAAATCTTTGGGATATGTATAAACAACGATTGGAGATATATAACAAACAGCGTGAGGAAATCCAGGGATTCATCAAGGACAATCTTAAAGAAGATGTTGATTTTGGTAAAAATTATGAAGGATCAAAGAAGGATACCCTTTTAAAATCCGGTGCTGAAAAAATCGCTGGACTTATTGAATGTAAAATTAAACTCTATCCTGATTATGATTCGTGGACTATGTTAGGAAAAAAAGCAGCAGTTTGTTATGTTGGATATCTTATTAATCAAGAATTATTAGAATTGATTATTAAGTATCTTACTAAAGTTGGATTACAATATGAGCAATCAGTAGTTAAATTGTTTGCGTGGGGTGAAGGTAGGGGTGCTTACGAGATTGATGAAAAGACTTATAGTGACGGGAAACCGCTTAAAGGGAGTATGAATCGAGCTATTAAGATCGCAGAAAAAAGATGCAAGGTTGATGTTGTAATAGGGACGTTAGGGCTTGAGTTCGGGCAGGATGAAGAGTATGGCAAAAAAGGTCAATTGTCAGGCGATAAGAAATATTATGATGATAATAAGAAAAAAGGTGAAAGCATATCCGGAATGTCGGAAGAAAATAAAGTAATCTATCAACATATTATGTTAGTACTTAATACCAGACATAATAAAATTGATATATTTAAAAATCAGGAAAAACTCGATCATGTTAAAAATGCTAATGTGATTAAGGATGACTTGAAAAAATTAAAAGACTTTGATGAAGTGTTGACTGATATGTCAATGCAAAGAATTAAAACTTTAGAAAATGGAGGAAATGTATGAGCCAATTAAGTTTTGAAAGCGTATTAATTGAAATTAATGAAGTTCAAATTCGATTAAAACATACTAAAGAAATATTATCAAAAATTGAAGAATATTTAAATGAAAATGAATTTGATATTTTTTGTTTTTTTGGTGTAGATTATAAACTATTTATATGGTGTAATTTTAAAGATTTAACAAAAACAAGAAAAATGTTGAAAAGTATTTTTGGTGAGTGGCAAGATAGAATTGATTATATATCTAATACCTATAATATTTTTTATGAAGCAAAAAATAAGGATTTAGCAAATCTTATTGGTATAGTAGTTAATTTTGAGAAAGAAGAGAATATACCAAAAAGTTTATTTAAAGATGGTAAATGCGGATTTAAAGAAGTTATAGAAAAAAATAAAAGATGGGTTTATGAAATGGAGGTGAAAGATGCTTAAATGGTTTATTTCACCGACTGGAGAAAAATTACTTGTAAGTGAATGTCTTGAGAAAGGCTTACTATCTAATTATTTTACACTCGCTTATCTTAATGCTTGCGCTTCTACACGAGAATGGACAGGCAAGGCATCGACTACACAGTTGATTGACGGTACTAGATTGAGTTATTTAAAATTATTAGTACCTTATGCTGAAGACCCGGATGAATCGGCGTTTAAAATTTTGGGTACTAGAACACATGCAAGACTTGAAAAACTTACACCTAAAAAATCTTTTACAGAGTTAAGCATCCCCGAAACTGAAATATCCGGTATTGCAGACTTATTGGAAGAACAACCTAATGGTGAGTGGTGGTTAACTGATTATAAGACATCGGGGACTTTTGCAGTAATGCTTGCATTAGGACTTGTGAAGAAAAAACGACCGGCATTTGATGAATCTGGTAATCCAATATTATATGTCAAGTCAGGCTCATGGGGAAAAGCAGGCTCTCAGAAAATGGAAGATTATTTTGAGGTTGATGAATCTAAAAAAGATTTAAAAACCTATAAATTACAGTTGAATAAATATCGAAAAGAAATTGAGAATTATTTTGATATTAAAATATCACGATTAAAGATATTCTTTACGGTACGTGATGGCGGTTTGGAATCAGCCAGGAAGTATGGCATTGATAAAAAGACTTATTATATTGACGTGCCATTTATGGATAATCAAGATGTTGATGTTTATTTTAATGCTAAGAATGAAGCTTTATTAAAAGCACTGGAAGGCTATAATAATGCCCTAGAATGCACAAATTCAGCCCTAGAATACAAAGAAAAGGCTCTCTTTGAGTTTATACCCGATGTATGTAAAACCGATGAATGTTGGGGCGGAAATCGTTGCAAGAAGTGTTATGTATTAGAAATATGCCAGAAAGCCGGCAATCCTTATTTGAAGGGAGTATAATTATGAAGAATAAAAAGAAAATGAGATATTTTTTAATTTCGTTTCGTTGGCAAAAAGAATTGAGAGAAGGTTATGGAAATTTTTGGTTTCATATTGATAATTTTTTTTCTTTGGAATGGATAAAAAATAGAGTTGGCTTTAAAAATATTATCATTTTAAATATATATGAATTTAAAAAGAAAAAAGATTTTGATGATTTTGAAAGGTGGCAATTATGCAAATAGAAATAAGCGAAGAAAACTTTATTAAACTAACTGATTATTGTTATGCGAAAAAGATTAGTTATGAGGAAGCATGTAATAATATACTTGCGGAATTTTTTCTTGAGAGAAATAGAAAAAAAGATTTGGAGTCTAAAGATGGCACTAATTAAATTTGTTGCTAATTGGTCGAAATCATGGGCGCATCCTAAAGGCTATTTGCTTTTAAAACCGAAAGAGACTTATCATAAAAATATGGCAATAGCTTTAAACAAACTTGATGAAATCCAGGCAAAAAAAGAAGAGCTTAAAGACATTGATGTTACTATTGAAATTCATTATAAAAAAAGAACATTAGATCAAAATAATCTTTTATGGGCATTATATTCAATCGAGTCAAATGAAATTAATGCCGGCATGAAAGGCACTAATTCTCAAATGTGTTCAAGTCAGGAACTATATGAAAATGATTTGGTCGCATATGCTCCACGAATAAAAATGCAGGTTAAGAATGATTATTATGATGTAATCAGGTCAGAATATCGAGTTGAAGATGCCAAAGATTATAATAACGATACCAAAGTAATAACTTGCATTTTGACTACAAGTAAGTTCAATACTAAGCAAATGGCTGAATGGATTGATAGAATCTTCAATAGAATGGCTCAAAATGGCGTTACAGTAACGAATCCGGCTGAAATCCATGATTATTGGACTAAGTGGAAAATGATGTTAAATGATGAAAAAATTGTATTACATGATGATATTTTGACAGAGGATCAGTATAAGTCATTGAATCCGATATGTGAAGCATGCAGTAAATTTATAGGCGATGGCACTGGTCAAATTAGTCATATAAAGACACGAGGAAGCGGTGGTGCTGATAGGGCATCAAATTATTTGCACTTGTGTAATGCGTGTCATATTGGAACGCAACACGCAAAGGGATTTGAATATTTTTTGAAATTATATCCACATTTGAGCTATAAAATTCTTACAGCTTTAAAACGTGAATATCCAACGACTGAAGATAAAACAACTATTGAAGATGTAAAAAATGTATTTGATGGCGAGGAGGCTACAAAGTGAATAAACCAAATGGAAATTTATTAAGAAAAAAACCATATTTAATATCTAAGGATGGCGATACTGGAATGAAAGTACACATTAACGATATGAGTGATTTAGATATCGGCGATAAGGTTTACCAGGTGAGACGTGATGATGGGATCATAATGTTGATACCGGAAGAGATATATAATTCGTTATAGTTCTTTGAAATTATTAATATTGCAGGAGTAGTTTAATGGGAAAACCTGACAACCGAAAAATTTTTAAAATTATGCAATGTTTATCGTTGTAATGGCTTAAGTATTGAAGAAGTTTTATATAGATTTAATATTTGTTTATTAAGAAGTCCACTATATACAGGCGATTTGCGAAATTATAAAGAACTTAGTCGTCGGATTAAATTTGAATATAAAAAAAATAGTAGTTATATTCCAAAAAGAATTGAAACGACTCAAAATATATTTTCTCATGTAATTATCAATAATTTAGTAATTCAATACAAAGATTATATCAACTCTAAGAGGTTGTTAATATGTTGTAACAATTACAAACGGTGTCAGAAATGGGAGTTCGAGTCTTGCCTCCTGCTATTTTAAAAATTAATAAAATTGTTATTGACAAATATTATCCGATTTGTGTATATTATTAGCAGTTAACTGCAAGGGGAAGGCTTAGATACAGCCGGTAGGGTTTACCTTGCAGTTACCTCGCTGGTTGTATTTAAGCCTTTTTTATTTTATAAGGGGATTATTATGAACTATCCTGAAGTTGCGGTTATCAAATATGATTTTAATATGCTTTATGACTATTATGGGCATAGATATTATGAAAATAGGGAATTAATAAATGAGTAAAAGATTTACAGATATAAATATTTGGAAAAAAGTATGGTTTAGAAGATTAACATCTTCACAAAAAAATGCTTTTTTTTATATAAAAGATAATTGTGATTCAGTAGGTGTTTGGGATGCTGATTTTGAACTTGCTAATTTCTGTATAGGCGAAAAGATAGATTGGGAATTTCTTATAAAAGAATGTAATGGAAATTTATTAAAATTAGATAATGGTAAACTTTGGTTAAAAGATTTTTGTGATTTTCAATATGGTGATTTAGACAGCGAAGAAAGTTTGAAAAATAAAGCTAGATTAAGTTATATAAATTTACTTAAAAAACATAATTTATGGGATAAATATTGTAGTCTACAAGACTCTTATAAGACCTCTATAAGAGGTCAAGAAGAGGTACAAGAAAAAGAAAAGGAAAAAGAAAAGGAAAAGGAAAAAGAAAAAGAAAAGGAAAAAGATGTTGAAGAAATATATAATTTGTATCCTATAAAAGATATAAATAATAATAATCGAAGTACAGGAAAATCATCAAAAGATAAAGATAGAATAATTAAACTTTTAAAAAATAAAACTAAAGACGAATTAAAGACTATTATAATTTTATATTTAAAAGAATGTCAACGAACAAAAACATATTTAAAGAATTTTTCTGTTTTATTGAATAATTTGCCAGATATAAGAGAATTAAACAATAATGATAAAAAAGAAAAAACAGAAATACCCGAAAAGTATAAAATAGACATTAAGGAGAAATGGTTTTGAATAGTGAATATAATTTACTTGGTATAGTTTTAAATAATCCGGATATGTTTCATAGAATTAAAAAGAATATATTTCTAAATAAAAAATGTTTTGAATTATATGAAATAATAGATATTGAAATACAAAAAAATAAAGGTTTTACAAAAGAAATATTATTAGATACCTTAAAAAGTAATAAGGTTTTAACAGAGGAAGATTTTTATGAAATATATGATTTTGGATATGATAGTTTAAATTTTGATTTATACTTTAATTTTGTACTAAATAAATGGGCTTTACATAAAGCGGATTTATTAATTAAAGATATAAGAAAACAGAATATAAAAACAACAGTTGATTTGCAAAATGAATTACAAAAAATAATAAAAGAGATAGCGGTTGATGAAGAGAATATAAGTGATAGTCAGGAAATTATATTAAAAATAATTGATGATTTAAATAATAATGTTAATGTAAATTTAATTAGAAGTAATATTAAATATATTGATTCTTATGGAGGATTTGAAAAAGGGGACTTTGTAATAATTGCAGCTAGACCGGCTATAGGAAAATCATCACTTGTTTATAATTTAATTTTGAGAGATATGCAGCAAGGAGAAAAATCAGGCATGTTTTCTTTAGAGGCGGGGAAAAACAAAATATTCAGAATTATAGGATGTATTGCCTCAGGTATAGATAGTAACGAATTAAGAAACAATAGATTACAGGATGAAGACAAAAGAAATATTATTGAATCCTTTAATAAAATATATGAGAATAGAATTAAGATTGATGATAAATCAAAAGATATCGAAACAATAAAAAGAAAAATAAAATACATGGTTGATAATTTTGGAATTAATAAGATATATATTGATTATTTAGGGCTGATTGAAAGTCAAGAGGGGAATACTCGATATGAAAAAGTTACACATATGAGTAGAGAGATAAAAAAAATTGCAATGGATTTAGGAATTGTAATAATAGCTCTTCATCAGCTTAATAGGGAAAGTGAAAATAGGATTGATAAAAAACCTCGACAACATGATCTAAGAGATTCCGGAACGATTGAACAAGATGCAGATATTATAATATTACTTTCAAGATTGATATTTGATTCTAATGATTCTGAAGAAATATTAATATTAGATTTTACAAAAACTAGAGAATTTCCAATTGGTGAAGCAAGATGCACCTTCCATAAACCTACGAGGAGGATAAAGGATTGGATAAATTAGAATTTATAAAACAGGAAGTATTATATACTGATACATTAGTAAAACAGGAATGTCCTTATTGTCATAAAGCTTATTTACGAGAAAATAAAACAGAATATATTATATGTGAAAGATGTAAGCATAAAATAAAATTTTGGGAATTTAGTATTCCTGAAGAGATAAAAAGATATCGAGAATGGTTTAAAGAAACTGTTATGACATGTGATGATTATATAATACATATAAGAGCAATTAAACTTATAAAGAAAATAAAAATGATGAATAATCAAGAAAGAGCAAAATTGTTTAATGATTCTTTAGAATTGACAGATAATTAAAAGACGAGGCAAGTTACCTCCCCAAAGATTTACTTGCCTCTGTTTTATATGCAATCATATAAAAATGCTGGTGGCTTTTTATGTGGCTTGCGTTCGGTGAGAGAGATTAAATTCTCTCTCACTATTTTAAAAGGGGGTGATTATGTTGAGAATGAAAAAGGCGTCAATAAATCATTCAAAAATAAATCCTGCCAGTCAATCAGAATTATCCGAAGAGGATAAAAATATTATTCAGGGCATCAAAGAAGGAATGATAGAATGGAATAGTTATCCTGAAGGATTAAAAAGAAACTATCACTTGAAACGCTTATTAAGTGAATCTGGTAATAAAAAGAAAATATTGAAATATTTAGAAAAAAATATAAAGCTGAGGTATAATCTATTAGATATCGAACGATTATGCGGGATAAGGAGAAATTGAATGAATCCTATTGGGTGGTGTGATAAAACTGTTAATTTTGTTCGTGGATGCAATGGTATAAATGGTGTACCATGTCCTTACTGCTATGCACGAAGGTTTAATATAAGAACATGGAAAGAAATTTATAGGATTGAAAATTTTTATAGAATGAGAAATCATTTATATGAATCCTCACCTATTTTTGAGGATCAAGAGATTTTAAAAAACAATATGAAAGATTTTAAACCAGTCTTTATGTACTCACAATTTGTAAAACCATTACCTAAAAAATCAATGCGAATATTTTTAGATAGTATGTCAGATATTGCCTATTGGCAACCAGAATGGATAAAATTTGTTTTAGATAAAATAAAAAAATATCCTCAACACAAATTTATTTTCTTAACAAAAAAGGCAAGTTATAGAGATATTGAAGATGATTACAAAGACTGGCTTCCCAGTAATATTTGGTGGGGTAATACAATTACAACAAATAAAGATTTATATAATGCTTGTTTAGAAAATCATTTTGAGTGTGTTAAATACTTTTTATCAATTGAACCAATTTTAGAAAATATTAATTTAAACGAAATTGAAAATATTGGAGAAGAGTTCTTTAATGGTAATTATCCATTCTGGATTATTGTCGGAGCAGAAACAGGTAATCGAAAAGAAAAAATAATCCCAAAATTAGAATGGATTGAAAACATAAAGGAATATTGTCAAAAAAACGAAATACCTTATTTTGAAAAAAACAGTTTAAAAAATATAGTTAAAAGAGATTTAATTAAACAATTCCCAAGTAATTTGGGATAGGGAGATCAGGATAGAGGCATATAAGGACGACCTTTAAGATGGGTAGTTTAGCGGACACTTTGCCTCTTCCTGTTTTTATAATGAGGTGAAAAATGGGTAAAGATTTTTTTAGTCGTAAAAGTAAGCATGATAATATATATACTCCATATTCAATGACAGAGCAATTTTTAGAAAATGAAAAGTTTGATTATAATAAAAGTATTTCAGATCCGGCTTGTGGTAAATTATTAGCAATTGTTGAAATTCTAAAAAAACATTTTAATAAAACAAAATTATGGTATTATGATATTTCAATGGGGGATTTTGTGGATTTTTTAAAATATAATATTAATTATAATTATATTCTCACAAATCCACCGTTTAGCCTTTGGGATGAATTTGTTGAAAAAGCAAAACAAGTAGCAGCTGAAAAATTTGCATTTTTGGGCAGGCTTGAATTTTTGACAGGTATATCAAGATTTAATAATAAATTATATCAAGATAATAATTATCCTCTTACAAAAGTTTATATTTTTGTGAGAAAAGTTAATTTAATGTTTAATACTAAATGGAATCCTGAATATACAGAACTTCGAGAAGATGGAAAATACCCCGCAGGAATGTATCATTATTGTTGGTTTATTTTTGAAAATGCAAATTTATATGAAGATAAATTTTATAATGATTTCATCCCAAATCATATACCTGTAATTAAATTTATTGACAATAATAAATATATTTTAAGAAAAGGTGATTGATATGCAAGTCAAATTAGATTCTATTTTAAAACGTGCAATTAAATTAGAAAAAAAGTATAATAAAAAGCGCATGAAAGAAAAAAAGAGGCTTGATAGAGAAGTTAGAAAATCAGTTAAAGTATTTATTCGAGACAAATGATGAAAGTAAATTATGATAAAATAAAATTAGAAGCCGGTAGAATGGGCATATCAGTTCACCTTTTGATGAAAAAAAAGTACCATTATAGAAAAGTGAAAGATGATGAAGGCGGGTGTTATTGTTGCGAACATTTGAATTATGTTTGTTATTTTAATGATAGAAAATTAAAGATGCAATGCTCTTTTATCGGTGAAAGTAAACACGATAGGCATGCAGATATAAATATAGAATATACTTGCGATGCATTTAAAAGCAATTAACTTATTAAAGTTAAAATAAATTTTAGGAGTAAAAAAATGAATCAATTTGAAGGTATTTTTGAAGTATTTGATATTTCAGTAAGGCGTTTGGCTAATGGAAATAAGTTGAGGGTTATACTGGAATGTCTGGAAGATTTGGAAATTGAAAAAGGTATAATCGAATTTAGAGGGGATAATGTAAAAGCTAAAATGTCTCAAAGTGTTTTGCCTGAAAATGTAAAGGACATAATCGTTGTTGATACTGTATTTGAAGTATTCGACATTAAATGCAGACGATTGAGGAACGGGGATAAATTGAGCTTAATATTAGAACAACTCTATGAAAAAGGCAAAGAGCTTGACTTGGTCAAACTTCGATATAATGACGTGAAGATATTTCTGGAAAGGATCGAAGAAGAATTATTTGATGACAATGTAGAAATTCCAGATGTAGAAGTTCCAGAGGAGAAATAACATGGCAAGCGATTTTAATCATTTTGCATTTATTGGTAGAATTGTCAAAGATTGTGAGATTAAATATACAACAACCGGCAAAGCAGTTGTTAATTTTTCAATGGCAGTCAATGAAAAATATAATGATAAGGAATATGCAAATTTTGTAGATATAATTATGTGGGGTAAATTTGGCGAGGCATTATCGAAGTATCTTTTGAAAGGGCAGCAAATATTAGTATCCGGTAGTATAAGACAAGACCGATGGCAAAAAGACGGGCAGAATCATAACAAAATTAAATTTGTAGCAAAAGATGTCCAGTTATTAGGTGGCAAGAAAAGTAATGGTAATCCTGATGAATGGGCAGGAAAGCCGGAAAATGCAACGTCGAATGTTGACGATAATGACAGTACGCCTTTTTAGTAAGGAAATTATATGAAAATTTGTTTTAAATGTGGCAAAGAAAAAGATATTAATGATTTCTATAAACATTTTGCTATGGCAGATAAACACTTAAATAAGTGTAAAGAATGTTCTAAAAAAGATACACAGAATAATTATCATAAAAATATAGAGTATTATAAAATATATGAAAAAGAAAGAAATCAAAGGAAAGAAAGAAAAGAAAAAAAATTAGAATATCAAAAAAAAATAAGAAAAAGAAATCCAGAAAAATATAAAGCAAGACAAATAATATCAAATTCTTTAAGAAATAAACAAATAATAAAAGAAAAATGTAAAATATGTGGTAGTATAAAAACAGAAGCACATCATCAAAACTATAAAGACCCATTTGATATTATTTGGTTATGTTTTAAGCATCATAGACTTTTACATAAAGGTGAAATACAAATTATAGACAAAGGAATATTATGAATGTAATAAGCATTGATAGTGCAAAAGCACATATAGGCATTTATATTAAAACTAATAAAGAATATCACGAGACAATATCGACCACAAAATTAAATGATGATAATGAGAAGTATCAACATATTTATATTAGAATAACTAATTTATGCATGGACAATAAAATTGAGGTTGCATTTTTAGAGGACTATCCGTTTTCAATTGTGAATTCCAGATCAATAACATCTTTGGCAGAGGTCAAAGGAATTATATTACTGGCTTTGTATAATCAGAATATTAAAATTATTAAGGTTAATCCATCGACCTGGCAGGCAATGGTTAAGATACAATTGCCAAAAAAACAAAAAGTGAAAGATTATATTGAAGCTGTGAATAAGTTTTATAATAAGCTTTTTGAATCGACAGATGAATGTGATGCCTATATGATGTATTTAACAATGTTTTATATTTATAAGGGAGTAATAAAGACAGACGGGCATTTAAAATTGCAAAAAAAAATGATGGCTATCGGGAATATTTTTTAAAAAACACTTGATAGAAAATATTTTATTTGTTAAGGTATTATTACCTTGCTAAAAATAAGCTTTAAATAACTGGCGTGAAAGAGCTATCAGCAAGGCGCTTTGTTGGCTGTTTAAAGCTTTTTTTTAATTTTAGTTTTAAGGAGAAAATTATGGTAGAAGTAAAAAATCAATTACATCAATTATTAGCGGTTGAAAATGATAGAAAAGTTCAGGCTAATAATATCATTGAAGAGACAATTAAAACTTTCATGGATAAGCATGAGCATTTTGATGGTATTATAAAACTTTATGAATCTTATAATGATGCTGATCAAAAAATACCACCGGAAACAAAAGAAATTGTTACAACGGTAAAAGAAAAATTATCTTATTCTCAACAAGCAATTTCCAAAGGTATTGACGCCCAAATATCAAAAGAAGAAACAAATGCAGGGGGTAATGTAAAAGCAGAGTTGAAAGTTGATAAAATTTCTTTTGGTGATTTATCAGCAACATCATTATTAGCTTTAGAACAAAATCTTATAAAGATAAGAAATATGTATAAAACAATACCAACATTAGACTTAACTAAAAAATGGAATTTAAAAGATGGCATTAATGAAACAGAAAAAGAAATAAAATATAGAACTGAAAAAAAAATTGAAAAAATAATAAAATACGAAGCAACCAAAGAACATCCTGCACAAGTTGATTTGATAACTGTGGATAAACAAGTTGGTGAATATCAAACTGTCTATAAATCGGGGAAAATTTCAACTTATCAAAAATCTAAACTTCTTGAAAGAATTGATATTTTAATTGATGCTATAAAAACAGCAAGGTCAAAAGCTAATGAATCAGAAGTTAAACAAATGGAAATAGGAGATAAAATATTTCAATATATCAATGATGATATATTGTAAAAATATTAGGCTAGTGTTAGCATTAGATTTAATCTTATTATAAGGTTTAGTTTATTGCCTAACAGTTTTATTATTTGAAATATATTTATATGGAGTAAATTATTATTATAAATAAATCTTGTGCATAGGTTCGAATCCTATTCCATCCCCCTGATTGCCAAAATTATTTGACAATTTGGGGATGGGTAGCTCAGTGGCAGAGCAAAGAGATTAGTTTGAATAATAATAGATTGAAAAATATATATTTCAAAACTTCAAAAGAAGCAAAGAAAGGAGAATCGAACAGGTATAATTCGATTCTCCTTATTTTAATTATTAAAAAATCAACGATTAAAGATATAATGGATAAAAGAGAAAGAAAACTCATAAAACAAATAGTTTATAAAGAGCATTATTATTATGACAAAAAAGGAGAGTTATTAATTGAAAAGGTTAGTTTTATTCCGAAAAATTGGTACAAAAAAAACAAGTTTGATTAAATGTAAGCGATGTAAGAAGAAAATATCGGATACATTTAAATATGATATTGAAGGATTATGCTTTGATTGTGTAAGAGAAAAATATGAAAAAAATCAATAAAAAAGTTTTAAAAAGACTGAAAAAGTGATATAATAGATTAAAGGTTATAAGGGGTTTTTTATGATTATTTATCTAAATTTGACACACATCAAATGTTTTTTTCATAATTGCTCCTATAAGTTTTTCCCCTTATAGCCTTTTTATTAGGAGGGGACAAATTTTATAATCAGGAGGAATAATATGACATTAAAATATTATTTCACTCTTTTTAAATTTGGGGTAGTATTATTAGTTTTAATTTTGTTATTAAAATGGGGATGGACAGTCGAGGCGAATAAAATTGAAATCAAAACATTAAATAATGAATTAACTCAAGAAAAAACAATGAATAGATATAGGATCGAGCAAGTTGGTAGAATAGCATCAAATATCAGTAAAGATTATCAGGCAGTTGGATCATCAATTAATGATATTTTAGTCGATCTTAAAGAAAACAGAATGATAGGAATAGATCAAAAAATATCGGAATTGCCACAAGAAATGCAAGAAATTATCATACAGCAAAATATTGAAAGCCACGGATTAAAAAATTACCAGATGTTTGATGAAGATTATATATTTCCGGTTGATATTCAAAGTGCTTATATTCCTGCAAAATATGGAGAATTTGGATGGAGACCTAAATTATTTGATGAAAAAACTTATGAATATGTATATAGGGAAAGTATTAAAAGTAATGTTTGGGTATTACATAATGCAAATGATATCGCTAATCCATATAAGCCTGAGGTATTTGCTTCTAATGATGGATTAGTAATAGATATTGGATTTAATCGCAAAGAAGGGAATTATATAATAATAGAGCATAGAATTAAAAATGAATTATTGAGACAGACTAAATATAAACATCTTTCTAAAATAGATGTAAAAAAAGGCGATTATGTGAAAAAAGGCAAAATTATAGGTTTAATAGGTAACACAGGGTCTTCAACATCTGCGCATTTACATTTTGAACTTAAAGAATATGATGGTAAAAAATGGGTAAATAAAAATGCCTTTATTGGTACGACACACAAAAGGAAATGGATGAAAGGCTATTATTATACGAAAAATAAAGAAGGTGAATGGGTTGTTATCGTGATATAATAATTTTTAAGAGAAAAAATAATGAGTTTAGAGCATTTTCGGGATTATTGTAAATCTTTTAGATTTTCGACACAAGAAAGCATAAAAAATTGTGAAGAAGTACAGAAAGGAAGAGGAGTTTTTTATAACTCTAATAGAATTTTTTATTATGTTAAAAATAAAAAGCAAATGCAAAAACTTGCAGAACAGAAAAATATATATGCAATAAAGGATGATAAATAATATGAATGAGATTAAAATAAAAGATTTTGAAAATTGGCTAGATGAAAAACATGAAATAGAATATGCTTGCAGTTATGGGAAAGGATCAAATAAAAATATTTTTATTTCTCTAAATGATAATTATATAAAGGTGAGAGATCATAATATGATTGTCTATGAAGGTAGAAATATAAATAATGCCGTAAAAATATATAATAACTGTGTATAGGGAAATAATATGTTTGACAATAACTTTTGGGAAGAAAAAAAAATAAAGGAGATAAACAAATGATTTGGCATATATTTGAAATTACAGTAGGCATAATTTTTATATTATTAATTGCTATACGGATATTCTTTTTTATTTTTAATTTTATAATCGATTGGGTAATTGCATCTTCTCAAGGCATGACAGTTCGTGAAATGAGAAGAAAGCATAAGAATGATTAAGGAGTTATAAAATGAAATTTTTAATTTTATCAAATTATGAAAAAATATTATTAAACGATATAATAGAAAAAGAAATTAATTATTATAAAAATTGGTTAAAAAGAAATATAAAATTTTGGGGATATAGTAATTATATGAATATTGAATGTCAATTGAACGTTGTTGAAACATTAATTAACAAATTAAATAAATAATAGATGAAAAAATTATTATGTTTATTTGTATGTTTAATGCTATTAAGTTGTTTCATCCCGGGTGAAGATGGGAATAATGGAAAGCGTGGAAGATCCGGTAAAACAACGATTATTGAAGAATCTAAGCCAAAACAGATTAAGCTTATCTATGATGGAGTTACAAAAACAGACTGGCAAGATATTGATTTATCTTTGCTACAGGAACTTAATTTTATTGAGGTTAAGTTTTTTAACATGGAAAACGAACTCAAATTATGCCCGGAAATGCTAAAGATAAGCTATGAGGTAGACAAAGGGGATATAGAATCTATATCAATACAATATTGGCAGTCAATAGTTATTAGTGCGGATAATAAAACACAGGTAAAATGGATTGGTTATCCGGTGAATAAAAAGATTAAAATATATTTGATTTATTAAAATTACGCAGGGTTATCGGTCTGATTGCAAAGCAAGACGATGGCGATACGGTTACTATTCGAGTCAGTCCCCTGCTCATTATTTTAATTGACAAATTATTAGAAAGAGGTTAATATATATTATGGCACAAATAACAGGCAAATCGATCGGAAGCATTAGTGTTCAATTGGCAGTAAAAGTCAAAAAGCAAGGGCTTTATAAATTTAGGCTATTTTTAGCAAAGTGCTTTATTAAGTTACTAGAAAAGCTTTTAAATGTAAAGTTTGAATTGAAAGTGAAATCGGCAGATTTTGATTTAAAGAAAGGGGTTAACAATGAATCAACAAAATAACATTTGTGATGCTATTTTAATCAATGGTAAAAACAAAACTACTAAAATACCATATAGCAAGATGAATGAAAAATGGGCTTTGAATGTAGCAAAGCGCTTTAAAAAAGGGATATTATTTAAATATAATCAACAATTAGCTAAAGGATTAGATATTGGTATACAAAAGCCAAGGCGTCATTTATTCGGAGTGTATAAAGCATGAGTGATTATATACCAACAACTGAAGAGAAAGGAAAGAATCCAGTAGGTAAACCTTTATTATATACTAATAATGAGATGTTACAGAGCGATATTAATAATTATTTTGAACAATGCGATATATCCCGAAAACCATATACCATTTGTGGGTTAGCGAATTATTTAGGCATGACACGTCAAACATTATTAAATTATGAAAATAAGGATCAATATTTTGACACTATAAAAAAAGCAAAAAGCAGATGTGAACAATATGCAGAAGAATGCTTATTCAATAATAGGCAAGTTGCTGGCGTTATATTCAACTTAAAGAATAATTATAAATGGAAAGATGAACAAAAACAAGAATTATCTGGCAATGTAACAATAGGGTTGCCGCCTTCTTTTAATGATGCTAAATTTCCAACATGAATGTAGATTTTTCAACATTGCCACATTGGGTTAATAAAAAGTTTTATCCTCTTTGGTTTGATAGGAATAGATTTATTATTAAAAAAGGTGGCGCAGGATCGGGAAAATGCCTTGCTAAAGGCGCAAATGTAATAATGTATTCAGGTAAATTAAAAAAAGTAGAAGATTTAAAAATAAATGATTTATTAATGGGGATAGATTCAAAACCAAGACAAATTAAACAAATATATAACGGTATAGGCAATTTATATAAAATCATACAAAAAAAAGGTATAGAATATATTGTCAATGAAAATCATATTTTATCATTAAAAAAATCTATTGCTTCTAAAAAAGATAAAGGTAAATTTTTAAAAAAAGATTTTAAAAGACCGAAAGGAAGATATCCTTCTTTTGATGATATTATAAATATAAACGTCATTGATTTTTTAAATTCTTCTAAAAGATTTAAAAGAAATTTTAATGGATATAGAATTGGAATAGATTTTGATGAAAAAGAAATAAATATACCTGCTTATTTTTTAGGTTTATGGCTAGGCGATGGAAGTTCAAGAAGAATTGAAATTACAACCGCTGATATAGAAATTATTAATTATATAAAAGATTATGCAAAGATAATAAATCATCAAGTAAAAATACAGGGTAAAATTAATAATAAAGCTTCTACTTATTTTTTAAATAATGGTCATTATAATAAAGTTTGTAAATTAAGACAATGGTTTAAAGATTTAAATCTAATTTGTAATAAGCACATTCCAGATGTATATTTATTTAATTCAAAAAAAAATAGATTAGATTTATTGGCAGGAATAATAGATACAGATGGTAGTTTGCAAGGCAATTGTTATGATTTAGTTTTAAAAGATAAAAAATTAGCATTACAGATAAAATATTTATGTAATTCTTTGGGTTACAGATGTCATTTTAAAAAATGTATAAAATCAATTAAAAGAATAAATTTTAAAGGTATTTATTATAGAATGAATATATCAGGGAATGTTCAAGAAATACCAGTAAAGATTGAACGGAAAAAAATAAAAAAATTTAATAAAAATAAAGATACTATGATTACAGGTATAAATGTAGAATATTATGGAATTGGGGAATTTTATGGATTTGAATTAGATCAAGATGGATTATTTTTATTGGAAGATTTTACTGTAACTCATAATAGTGTTGATACTTTTAGATGTATGACTTATCGGATGATAGCCGAAAGAGGTCATAATTATTTAGTATGCAGAAAATATGGCAATACCAATTCAATAAGTACATATCCGCTTTTTAAATCTTGTATATCTGATTGGAATTTATGGAATTTATTTACTGAAAACAAAACGAGTCAAACATTTAGTTCAGCAATAGGAAATCAAGCTAAATTTATCGGGCTTGATGATATAGAAAAGATAAAATCAATAACATTTGATAATGGAGTTTTAACAGATATAATAATTGAAGAGGCGAATGAAATTACTGAAAAAGACTTTATAAATCTTAATTTAAGGTTAAGAGGGCAGGCTATACAACCTTTTCAAATAACACTTATGTTTAATCCTATCTCAATTACTCACTGGTTAAAAAAGGTATTTTTTGATAATCCAGGCGAGAAAAGAAGTAAAATAACCATACATGAAAGCACTTATTTAGATAATAGATTTATAGATCAAGCATATAAAGAAGAACTTGAGGCATTAAAATTTCAAGATAAAATGTATTATGAAATATTTGCTTTAGGTCATTGGGGATCAATAGGCAATTTGGTATTTAGAAATATAGAATTTCAACCATGCCCTTATAGTTTATATGATTTTGACGCAGTTTATGCAGGTCAAGATTTTGGATTTAATCATTATAATGCAATTGAATTAGTAGGTTTAAAGGATGGCAATAAGTATTCTTTTAATGAGTTATATACTAGGCACATGACAAATAATGAGATAATTACAGAGAATGAAAAGTTAAATATATTATCAAAAAATCAAAAATGTACAGCAGATTCGGCAGAGCCAAAGTCTATAAAAGAATGGCAAAATGCAGGATATAGTATGAAAGGGGCAAAAAAAGGGAAAGATAGCGTTAAAGTTCAAATTGGATGGCTTAATAGAGGAAAATGGATAATTGATCCTGATAAATGCCCTGGGCTTGCGAATGAAGTATCTTGCTTTAAATGGAAAGAGGATAAAGAAGGCAATCCATTAGACGAAACAGTGGAGTTTAAAAATGATGCTATCGCAGCTTGTAGATATGCGATAGAGGAATTAACTGAACAAAGTTTATCTATCTGGGATGTTTAATTTTATTGACAAATAATATTGAATTATTGTATATTTAATTATGGTAAAAAGAGGGCGCAAAATCAAAAAAGTTGAAGAGCAAGTAAAACAATATGTCATTATTTGTGAAGATTGCGGTAAAACAAAAATAACATTTCAAAAATTAGCATATCAACATTTATATTGTAGTGAATGTATTGAGAAGTATGGACGAAAGAATCAAAAGGGAACATTGTATTTTCGATAAGGGGATATCATGTCTAAAAAAAATAGATCAACAAATAAAATCATAGCAAACAGCCTGGTAGATTTAGCCAGTACTATAAGCACATGGCAATCAATGACAGGAGGGTCAACATTATCAAGCTATGGCACGATTGAGAATTCTAATAATTATGCCATGATGACTATTAACTGGGTTGTATTGTCATATTTATATGCAGGAAATGGGATATTCCAGAGAGCTATCAGATTACCGGTATTAGACGCATTGTCAAAAGGGTTTAAGATCAATTCAGACGAGGCTTCAAAAGAAGAGATTGACGAGGTTATGAAATGGTTTAGAGAGAATAAATTAAAATCAATTATAAAACAGTTCAAGATTTGGTGCAGGTTATTTGGTGGCGGGGCTATTATTATCAATACAAACCAGGATCCGGGAGAAGAATTCGATATAAAACAATTAAAAAACAGTCCTTTAAAATTCTATGCGGTTAATAGGTGGCAATTAGCATCAAGTAATTATTCATTCGATTATATTGAAAATGTTATGTATGATTTGCCGGAGAATGAGTTTTATTATTTGTTTGGCAAAAAGATACATAAATCAAGGGTATTGTTGGACAAAGGCGAAGAAGCTCCGCATTACCTTGCAAGGCGTTTAAGGGGTTGGGGGATGAGTGAAGGTGAGCGAATAATTCGAGACCTTAACTTATATCTTAAAACTCAAGATGTTTTGTATGAGATATTAGACGAAAGTAAAGTTGATGTATTCTATGTTGAAGGGCTTGCAAATAAACTTGCTACGCTTGGCGGGACTACGAATATTCAAAATAGAATACGGGCAATGAATGAGATTAAGAACTATCTCAATGCGGTATTATTAGATGCTACGGATAAGTTTGAACAAAAGACTTTGTCATTTGGTGGGTTATCTGAAGTAATGAACCAGAATAGACTAGGCATAGCAGCTGCGATCAACTTTCCAATGACAAAATTATTCGGTATGTCATCGGCGGGATTTAATTCGGGTGAAGACGATCTTGAGAATTATAACAGCATGATTGAAAGCGAGATCCGAGAGCCATTGAAAGATGAAACATTACCGATGTTAGTTGATATGGCTTTTATGGTTTTACATGGTTATATACCGCAATATGATATTGAGTTCCCGCCATTAAGGATAATGACAGCCGAACAGGAAGAACAAATCAAAACAAGTAAGGCAAATCGAATATTGATGTTCTTTGATAGAGGGCTTATCCAGGCAGATAAGACGATTCAATGGGCGCAGAAAGAAGATATCATTGGCATTGATGTTGGTTATGTACCGCCAAAGGTAGAGCCGAACTTTCCACAAGGGCAGGGACAACCAGGGCAACAAGAGCAATTAGGCATGGATACAAGTCAAGGTAAAACTGTTAATGTTACTAGAAAGCAGCCTCAACAAATAGAGAAGCCACAGACGAAAAAGCCTAAGTTTAATATTTTTAATAGGAAAATCAAATGAAATTATTGCTAGATGATGGTCAAGAAATTGCAATCGAGTCTATTAAAACAAAAAGCATATTGCCAAATCAGGTGGTTGTTGTTAAAGTTGAAAATCTATCTCATATCACTCCTGAAGTTTTGGGATTGATAAGGAATAACTTGAAGATGATATTCCAACCGGCAAGGGTATTGATTATTGATAAGACTGCCGATATAGAGATTTATGAAAAAATAGATGAAAATAAATTAAATTAAAGGAGTTTATATGGCACAAATAATAACAATTGAAAATAATATGCAGGCAACTGTTAATTTTTCAATAGTTGCAAATGGTGATATATTTATTTATGGCGGGAATTTATGTGTAAAGATTGATAAGAATAATCCAAATTATGTTGTTATAAACACGGGAGTACATGGTAAGTTAAATGATACAGATCAAGTATTAATGCCAAATTCGGTATTATTAAAAGTGGAGTAATATATGGGGTACATGGTTTATGATTATAATACACCAGTAGATTATAATTACGATAATACAAAGATTGAAATAACTGGTGGAAAAGCTAAATTAAAATTACAAGAAGCTGATTTATCTTTTACAGAAAATTTTGATGAAGATACTGGGTTTATATATGATAATACAAAATCTGAATTTACAGGAGGGCTAGTCCGACAAAAAGATACAAGACCAGCAAATGCTACTTTTTATGCAAGTTATACAAGTGATATAAATGGTAATTGGGGAAATGGTGTATTAACAGGCACATCATTTGGAGGAGCTACGGTAAGTAATGGAAAATTAGACCTGCGTAATTCTGATAAATATGTAAGATATGATGCAATATCTAATGCAAATATAACTAATGTTGGGTGTATAAGATTAATGTATACTCCTAATTATTCAGGTAATCCTTCGATTCAAAAGACTATTTTTGCTTTTATTTCAGCTATAGGAAGTTCTAATAGTCTAATACAATTGGCACATGATCCATCTGGAAGAATAACTATGATGATTACTAATTCAGCTGGTGTAACAATTATAAATGCAGCTACTAACATTGTATCATTAATAAATGGCACTCAATATGAAATCGAATTAGATTGGGATATTATTTCAGGAGTTACAAATATATTTCTTGATGGCTCAAAAATTGTAACAACATTAACTTCTACAGGCACGAGAGGTGCTGCTGCGTACTTATACATTGGAGCTAATTTTGCAGCTGGATTAAAATTAGATGGATATGTTGATAATGTACTTATCTTTTCTACAATTCAGCATACAGTAAATTATACTCCTGATTGGACAAATATATATGAAACAATTTATAAAGAAAACAGCGTAATATTGCCAGAAATGGAACATATAGGTGATGGTTCTATATTAGCGTTTAATTCTTTTTCAACAATCGAAGTTAACTCTCCAAAATATATATTACAAATAGGCAGGTCAGGAAATTATTTATATTGGAATGGTTCTGCATGGACAACATCAAACGGGGCTTATACGCAAGCAAATGATGAAACGACTTTTAATACCAATTGTGGTTCTCTTGATGTAGATGGCGAAAAGTATGGGCAATTTAAGATAATTTTTCCTGATTCAAATACATTAAGTGCAGTCGCTACATTGACAGCGAATATGCGAGTCAATAATGGCTATGATATTACAAACTCAAGTGTAAAACCTAACACAACATTTAAGGCGGATGGGTTGGAAAATTGGGGTGAAACATCAACAATATTGGGCAGTGATCTATTAAAACGAGTAATAGAATTAAATGGAGTTAATTATTATTGGAATGGTACTGTATGGGCGGTAAGTAGCGGATATGCACAATCAAATACGATTGCAGAGATATTGGCGAATAAAGCAAGCCTTTTAGTTGAAGGATATGGAAAATATTTTAAACCGGTTACATATTTTCATAGTGAAGATGGATCAACAACTCCGGAGTTGGACACAGATAGAATTGATTTTAATTTTTCAGGCATAGAACCTACTTTACAGGAATATATCATTGACGGTTATTTAAGGAATATTCAAAGTGCAGATGTAGGCGAAACAATAAAAGTCAGATGCGGTTGGACAGTTGGGAATAAGGCATTATTCACAAACGAGAATTATGAATATACTACTTTAGTCGATGGCTATTTTGAGATAAGGATAAATGTAGAGGTTGACCATGAGCCTGATTATTTGGAATGGCGAATTATGAATAAGGTTTATAAGACAACTTTTCCAACTGAAGAGGAAAGCGAATTTAGCGAATTGACGATATTGTCTACATGGACAGAAAGGCAATAAGGAGGACTTATGCCAAATGTTAAGAAAGGCGAAAGTGAACAAGATTATGTTTCAAGAGCGATTCCTATATTAAAAAAAGAAGGGCTTTCTGATAAGGCAGCACAAGGTAAGGCTTACGGTATGTATCGAAGTCAAACTAAAAAAAATGAAGCGTGTAATAATGTCAAAGTTTATAGACATAATAAAAAGATATATAAATATAGTGCTAAAAAGGTTAAAGGATTCGAGAGTCCAGAGCCAGGGGGTCTATCAGATAAGGATGCCGATTTATTAGCAAAGGTTTATGCTGATTATAGGTCAAAAGGCATGAGCAAAGAAGAATCAGCAAAACGTGCTTGGGGCGCGGTTAATAAAGGGAGTTAATATGGATATAACAATTTATAGAAAAAAAGTAAAAAATCAGGATGATTCCATTGAATCAAAAATTGTTGGGTTTTTCAGGGAATATCCGAATCCTGCTGATGATCAAGTGCATAATTTTGCGAAAGAATTAAATATTGATCCAAGTCAACTGGAAGCAAAAATATATCAATTGATATCATGTATTATATCAGGTGGCAAGTCAAAGGGTAGAACTGACTTTAATCCGGATCAATTGGCAAAGGGACTGGCAGTCGAGATGGAACATGTGGATGAAATGAATCCTTTTGCAGAGCTGATAGCTGAAAAAATTTCAAAGGATCATCTTAGCGAAATGGATGACTATTATGACAAATTAGCAATGATAGAGAAACAACAATGAGAAGAGTTTTAGTTTATAGAAAAAAGAATAAAACGTTTATTTATAATGCAAAAGAAGTTCCATTAGGAACAGTTCATACATGGGGGGATGGCTCTCAACATAAAAAAATGGAAGAAGGCTGGATTGAAGTAACCAAAGGAAAAGAAAAGGCGAAAGATGAAGATAAACAGGAAGAAAAGCAAAAGGATGAAGAAGACAAGAAAGAAAAAGATAAAATAGAGAAAGAAATAACTGAAGAAGATATTTTATCTCAAGCAGGATTAAATCTTGAAAAGTATTCAGATAAAGCTTTTCTACTTAAAGGCAAAACATACGAAAATCTTGATATAATAAGAAAGATTAAACAAGAGACAGGAGTAGGTATTTGGAATGATAAATTGAAAGCATGGGTATTCCCTTTAAGGCAACAAAATTTAATCACAAAGAAAATGGCTGAAAATCTAAAATTAAAATTAAATGATAAGATAAAGCAAACCGGAGAGATTACAGACGATGATTTGATAGAAGAAAAAAATATTAAAAATATAGAAAAGATGGGGAATTCAATCCCTATAGGTACAGGGATAAAGATAAATGAAAAAGAAGAAGGGAAGATTGAAAATAAGAAAATTATAGATGAAGGTATCGAGTATGATGTCAAAAAGAAAGATGGCAAAGTAGAAAAGATAAAAGAAAATAATATAGAAATCAAACCAGAAAGAGACGAATCCAAGATAGAAGAAATGATGTCAACTGTTATGCCGGAAACTAGAAAAGAAACAGAGAATATATTAACCGGCGGCAATAAGGTTGAATTAGGGAAAGCCTATATTATAAATAAAAAACCTGAAATTGAATTAACAACTTATTTTCAAAGTGGAAGTGCATTTCAAGTTGAAGCTAAAAACATGACGGGAATTGATGTTAATAGATTGTTATCAGATAAAGAACTGGAAGAAAAACACGAAATATTATTTGATATTGATATCGATCATTTTAAAAGAGATAGTTGCCATTTTAATTATATTAAAACAGATGATAATAAATATTTTGTAAAAATTAAAACAGGTATTGATAAAGATCATAAGCCAGTTTATAAATATTATGTTGCTAATTCGGATGTTTTAGAATTAAATAAAGATTATTTTTTAAGAAAAGTAAAAAAGCAACAAAAAAAAGACATTGATGATTTTAAACAGAAATATTTAAAGGAGAATCCAGAACGAGACGAAAAAGATGCAGACAAAATGGCAAAAAAGATGAATAAGGTTAAGATTTTAAAATCAAATAAAATGACCTATGAACAATATTATATGATTGCTGGACAATATGGGCTAAAAGGTAATAGAGAAATATTTGCTAAATATAATGAAATGGAAGAAGAACTTGATTATAAATATAATGATATGGAAGGTGTTAGAGAAGATAGAGAAAATACTTATTCAAAAGGTGAAGAGACAAGCTATGGAGATATAGGGGCAAAACCTATATTAAAAGATAAATATGGAATAATGATAAAAAGACAAAATGGAAAAGAATTATCGCAAGAAGATGTTAAGATATTGGATAATGTTATGGGATATATGAATACTTTTTATGGTGATAAAAAAAAGAAATATAATAATTTCGGATTAAAAATATCATTTTCGGGTAACAAGCAAATGCACGCTAGAGATGCCTCTGGTTTATTTTTTCCTTCATTTAAAGCTATTGGTATTTCTACTAATAGCAATGCTAATATGACCGCATTACATGAGTTTGCTCATTTTTTTGATTATATAAAAGGACAGGCAGGTAATAAAGAATATGCTTCACATGATAATAATTCAAATGAATATAAAATAGCTTCATTATTTAGAAAAGGCATGAAAGATAAAAAGCCAGGCTATTGGACAAGATCGCATGAATGTTTTGCAAGGGCAATATATCAATACCATGAAAGCGAAATGAATAAGGTGCATTATGAAACAGAGGGAGGGCTTCATAAAGATAATAAATATTGTAATAAAGATAAATTTGAGAAAGAAATAAAACCTTTAATAAAAGAATGGTTGAAAGAAAATAAAGAAAATAGTAAAAAAATTATTAAAAATTTTATTTATAATAATAAAGAGAAATAATGAAACTAAAAGAGTCATGGTATCTTGACATCCAAGATAAATTAGAAAAGTATTTCTATGCTACATATTTTCTGCCACTAATTGAATTATTCAAAGAGCCATTATACAATTCAACTAATGATGTTATCAATGCTATCAGGCGAGGTCAAATCGTATTACAGGACGATGAAATATCCGGCGTGTTCAATATCAAGGTATCTAAAGAATTAAGTAAGTTTGCAAAGTTCAATAAGTTTACTCATAAATGGAAAATCGCCGATAAGACTATTATACCAAAGGATATTCTTGCATCTTCAGTTGTTGCCAATGAAAAAGCCAAGCAGTTGCAAGAGAGAATGAAAAGCATCATTGATAATACGGCAAACATTTCTAAGGATAAGGTTAAGGACACTAATTTTGATATTAGCAAGCAGGCAAAGGAAATGGACGCTATTCTTGAAAAAGAACGGGTTGATTTGGGTATTCAATACGAGATGAATGACCGGATCCGGGAAGAGATGACGAAGATTTACAATGAAAACATGCAGTTGAATATAAAAAATTGGGATACTGACCAGATAATGCGATTGCGAGATATGATTGAAAAGTCCACATTGGAAGGGTATAATCGTCAAAAGATGATTGAGGCAATTCAGACGGAATACGAGGTTAGTAAGTCAAAAGCCACGTTCTTGGCACGTCAGGAAACTTCTTTGTTTATGTCAGATTTAAGAGATGAACGTTATAAAGATGCGGGGATAGATATCTATCAATTTTTGACGTCAAATGATATTCGTGTAGTTGGAAATCCAGCAGGAAAATTTCCCGTTGGAAATGAAGGTCATGGTAACCATTTTATTCTTAATCATAAGTACTGCAAATTTTCAGATGATAGCGTTTATGCTGATAGTTTAGAAGATGTTAAAAATAATAAATGGAAAACAAGAGCGTCATTAGGCGCACCAGAGACAAAGCCTGGGCGTGAATTCCAGTGCAGGTGCATTGCCAAGCCGGTCATTTTATAGTTGAAAAATATTAAAAGCGTGGTATAATAATTTATAGTTGACAAAAATTAGATTTAATGATTACATAAGTTAAAACCATCATAGAAAAGACTTTTTATGAGAGTTAAGGTTATTGATGGTTTCCTTGCTTTCATTGAAAAGTCTTTTTTGTTT
>Ga0210129_1000060_pt1 | contig 27542 bp, 24 predicted proteins | sample WestPond_Cattail_2_FD_185582 | JGI IMG/M metagenome (GOLD analysis project Ga0210129, IMG submission 185582) | Wetland microbial communities from the San Francisco Bay, California, USA, that impact long-term carbon sequestration -... | ecosystem: Environmental > Aquatic > Marine > Wetlands ... | reverse complement strand
GCGACACCGTCGGCGTCCACGCCGTAATGCTTGCGTAAGGCTTTTTCGAAGTAGTAATAGGCTTTGGGCACCGCCTCGAACAGGCTTTCCCGCACGTAGTACAGGCCGTTGCGCACTTCGTCGCGCACTTCGAGCTTGGCGGTGCGCAATTCGTCGGTGCGCCACGACACCTGGATCTCGGCGGTAAGCTCGGCTTCCAGCTCGCGCTGATCGTTCACGCCCAGGGTGGGGCTGTAGAGTTCGTCGCAAATCAGGAACACCCTGCGCATGCCTTCCATCACCGCGCGGCGGCGCGCTTCGGTGGGGTGCGCGGTGAATACCGGTGCGTAGTGCAGACGATCGACCATCTCCTGCAGGGTTTCCACCGACATGCCCTGTGCCTTGAGATCGGCCAGGGTGCGGTCGAACGAGCCTTCCCACAGCGGCATGCCGTGCGACAGCATGCGGCGGCGGTTGCGGTGCGCAAAACTTTCTTCCGCCACGTTGACCAGCTTGAAATAGCTGGAGAACGCACGCACCACCAGTTCGACCTTGTCGGCCGACATGGAATCGATCATGGCCATCAGTTCGGTGCGCCGCTGCTGGTCTTCCTGCTGCTGCAGGTCGGCAAAGCCGCGGCGCAACGTTTCCACTGTCTCGTACACGTCTTCACCGGCAAATTGCCGCAACACCTGGCCGAGCAAAGTGCCCAGCAGCTTGACCTGCGCACGCAGGTGGTCATCCGTCAGGAGATTTTCGGGTGCTTTCATGGCAGAGAATTTAGGCCCGACACAGCGGGATTGAGTGCGACAAAGTCTTGCATTTTCTCATAGTCGGCGTGCATCACCCAAGCGCGCGCCGAGCGTTGCGGAACATCCGTAGCCATGGACTGGCGCCGGTCATGCCTTGCGGCTTCCACGACAGCTGCGCGGCACGATAGACCCGCTCCGGGTGCGGCATCAGGATGCTGAAGCGGCCATCCATCGTGGTAAATCCCGTGAGCCCGCCAGCCGAACCGTTGGGATTCAGCGGATAGGTTTCGGTCTGCGCTCCCCGGTGGTCGACATAGCGCATTGTCGACAGCGCCTGCGTGGCATGCGCGGCGTCACGGAAAACGACCCGGCCTTCGCCGTGCGACACCACGATGGGCATCACCGAGCCTGCCATGTCGGCAAAGAAAATCGACGGTGAAGCCAGCACCTCGACCAGCGCAAAGCGTGCCTCGAACTGTTCCGACAGGTTGCGCTCGAAACGCGGCCAGGCTGTCGCACCCGGGATCAGCTCGTGCAACTGGCTCATCATCTGGCAGCCGTTGCACACGCCCAGCGCAAAGCTGTCGGTGCGTTCGAAAAATGCCGCGAACTGGTCGCGTGCACGGGGGCTGTACAGAATCGACTTGGCCCAGCCGCCGCCCGCGCCCAGCACGTCGCCATAGCTGAAGCCACCGCACGCGGCCAATCCGGAGAAGTCTTTGAGGCTCGCCCGACCGGAAAGTATGTCGCTCATGTGCACGTCGACGGCGGAAAAACCTGCGGCATCGAATGCAGCCGCCATCTCGACCTGGCCATTGACGCCCTGCTCGCGCAGAACGGCCATACGCGGCCGCTTGCCGGTCGCGACGTAAGGTGCGGCGATATCGTCTGTGACGTCAAAGCTCGGCGCATAGCACAAGCCAGGATCGCTGGCGTCGGCATGTCGGGCGAACTCCTGTTCGGCGCACGCCGGGTTGTCGCGCAGCTTCGCCATTTCGTAGCTGGTGCGCGCCCAGGCGCTTTGCAGGTCGGTGCGCGCCTCATCCAGGATCAGCCTGTCCTCACGCAGCACCCGCACGCGGTCGGTCTCGTTGACCTGGCCGATGACATAGAATGCGCCGCGCAGGCCTGCATCGATGAAGGCCTGCATCACCGCCTGCGTGTCGGCGCGGCGGACCTGCAGCACCGCCCCGGCTTCCTCGCTGAACAACACATTGAATATGCGTGGGGAATAGCCGGCCTCGTCCAGTGGTTCCGGTTCCGGCTGTCCTTCATCCTCGACTTCATGACGAATCCGGTCGAGGCACAACTCGTCCACGTCCAGATCCAGGCCGCAGTGGCCGGCAAATGCCATTTCACACAGCGCGGCCAACAGGCCGCCGTCGGAACGGTCGTGATAGGCCAGCAGCTTGCCATCGGCATTCAACGTCTGCACGGTATTGAAAAACGCCGTCAGCGCGGCGGCGGCCGGCGCATCCGGGCAGTGGTCGCCCACCTGCTTGATGGCCTGGGCAAAGCTCGATCCGCCGAGCCGGTTCTTGCCCAGCCCCAGATCGATCAGGATGAGATCCGTGTCGCCGCAACCCGTTCGCAGCTGCGGCGTCAGGTGCGCGGTCGCGTCGGGTGTGGTGGCGAACGCCGAGATCACCAGCGAAATCGGCGAGGTCACCGACTTTTTCTCGCTGCCCGCCTGCCAAACGGTCTTCATGCTCATCGAATCCTTGCCGACCGGAATGGAGACGCCCAGTGCCTGACAATAATTCGAAACCGCCGCCACCGTATCGAACAGCGCGGCGTCCTCGCCCGGGTGACCGGCCGGCGCCATCCAGTTGGCCGACAGCTTCACCTGCGTGAGGCCGTCCACACGTGCGGCGGCCAGGTTGGTGATCGCCTCGACGATCGCCATGCGCCCTGAGGCCGGCGCGTCGATCAAGGCCAGCGGCGCTTTCTCGCCGAGGGAAAACACCTCGCCCTGCGTGGTCCGATAGCCCGCCAGCGTGATCGCGCAATCAGCCACGGGAATTTGCCACGGCCCCACGCACTGGTCGCGTGCGGTAAAACCGCCGACGCTGCGGTCGCCGATGGAAATCAGGAACATTTTCGACGCCACGCCGGGCATCGCCAGCACGCGATAGGCGGCCTCCCTGAGTTCGATGCCGTCGAGCACGAGCGGCGCCGGTCTGGCAGTCTGGTGCGCCACGTCGCGCGTCATTTTGGGCGGCTTGCCGAGGATCACTTCGAGATCCACGTCCACCGGCGCGTTCTGGAAGTGGCTGTCGGTCACCAGCAGGTGATTGGCTGCGGTCGCCTCGCCCAGCACTGCAAACGGACAGCGCTCGCGTTCGCAGATCGCGCGGAATTCGCCGATGCGCGCCGGCGGGATCGCCAGCACGTAGCGCTCCTGCGCCTCGTTGCACCAGATTTCGCGCGGCGACATGCCGGACTCTTCCGACGGCGCGGCACGCAACTCGAAGCGCCCGCCGCGGCCGCCGCCGTGCACCAGTTCGGGCAGCGCGTTCGACAGGCCGCCGGCACCGACGTCGTGGATCGAAAGAATCGGATTGTTGTCGCTGAGTTCCCAGCAGCGGTCGATGACCTCCTGCGCGCGCCGCTCCATTTCCGGATTGCCGCGCTGCACCGAATCAAAGTCCAGATCGGCCGTGTTGGCACCGGTGTCCATCGACGAGGCCGCACCACCACCCAGACCGATCAGCATGCCGGGGCCGCCCAGCTGGATCAGCAGCGTGCCGGTGGGCAGCAGCAGCTTGTGCACATGGTCGTCGCGGATGCTGCCGACGCCGCCCGCCAGCATGATGGGCTTGTGATAGCCGCGCCGCTGTCCGGCCACGGTTTCCTCGAAGGTACGGAAATAGCCCGCCAGGTTGGGGCGGCCGAATTCGTTGTTGAACGCCGCCGCGCCGATCGGCCCTTCGAGCATGATCGCCAGCGGGGTGACGATTCGGTCTGGCTTGCCGTAGGCGCCCGCTTCCCACGGCTGGACGTAGCCGGGAATATTGAGGTTGGAGACGGAAAACCCGCACAAGCCAGCCTTGGGTTTGGAGCCGATGCCGGTCGCGCCCTCGTCGCGGATTTCCCCGCCGCTACCGGTAGCCGCGCCGGGGAATGGCGAGATCGCCGTCGGGTGGTTGTGCGTTTCCACCTTCATCAGCACGTGGGTGAGTTCGCTGCTGTAGGCGTAGCTGCCGTCGGTGCGCGGATAGAAGCGCTCGATCTGCGCCCCCTCGATCACCGAGGAATTGTCGGAATACGCCACCACCGTGCCTTCGGGATGGGCGGCATGGGTGTCGCGGATCATGCCGAACAGCGACTTGGCCTGCGCCGCGCCGTCGATCACCCACGCGGCGTTGAAAATCTTGTGGCGGCAGTGCTCGGAATTGGCCTGCGCGAACATCATCAGCTCGACGTCAGTGGGGTTGCGCCCGATGCGGGTGAAATTGTCGACCAGATAGTCGAGCTCGTCGTCCGACAGCGCCAGGCCGAGACTCCGGTTGGCGGCCTCCAGCGCGGCACGACCGCCGGCCATCACATCGACCGTGGCAAGTTCGCGCGGCGGCACGTGCTGGAACAGCACGTGCGCGGCGTCCAGCGAGTTCATCACGGCTTCCGTCATGCGGTCGTGCAGCAGCGGCAACACGGCGGTCAGCGCCTGTCCCGACAGCGCGAGGCCCTGCGAATCGCACAGGCGATAGGCCACCCCGCGTTCGATGCGGCGCAACGGGGTGAGACCGCTGTTTCTGAGAATATCCGTCGCCTTGGACGACCACGGCGAAATCGTGCCCGGACGCGGCGTGACCAGCAGTTCCACCGAGTCAGCCGACGGGTGGTTGGTCGGCGTGCCGTAATCCAGCGTCCGGGCCACTTGCTCTGCGGCCGCCGCGTCCAGATCGGCATCCAGCTCCAGGAAATGCCAGTAACGCGCCGTCAATTCGCCCAGTGCGATTCCAAGCCGGGCGGCCTCCTGGCGAATTTTTTCGATGCGGAAGGCGGACAGCGCAGCACTGCCGGGGAGCGAAACGATGGAAGACATGAGCGTCGTTGCGAACAGGGCAAAGACGCTATTTTAGCCGATCGAAGCTGGGCTAGCCGGACTGCCTGCTGCACAACGCAGCCTGTTTCTGCCATATCTCGAGGCAGTCGAGGCCACAAAAATACAACACATAGTCCTGCGCATCGGTCAGCTTGATGGAATCGGCGGGGACTTCCGTCAAACAGACCGCACAACTGACAACCGTGCAGGCCGCCTCGTCGGAACACTGCGCCACCAAGCCTCCCGCAGGGGTGCGATGCTCGGTATTCATTCGGTTTTCCTGAAAACACTGGAATGCTCTGCAGTGTAGGCTGCCCCGAATGTCTTGCAAGCACCCGCTGTGCAGCATGAGCACCCGCATCGCGTGGCACCCCGACCAGGATTAAGATGCTTCAAGCGCTCATCTCCAGGGTCCCCCGCATGCCGATCATCCTGCAATCCATCGTCTCCCCACCGCTATTCACGGCTGCCGATATCTGGGCCGGCGAACAGCAATGGCTGGCAGGTCACCCCCATGACGCGCTCATGGAAAAGGCCGGTGCCGTCGCCGCAGAACTGGCGGGCACGCTGGCCAGCGAATCGGGCCGGCCTGTTCTTATTTTGGTCGGCCCCGGCAACAACGGCGGCGACGCGCTGGTTGCAGCGCGCCGTCTTACGGAACAGGGATTCCGCGTGATCGTCGTGAGCCGCGCCGACCCCACCCGCCTGCCGCCGGATGCCGCACATGCCTGGGCAGCATGGCGTGAAAGTGGCGGCTCCATCCTGTCGGACATTCCGTCGGCACTGCGACTCAGCCTCGTTATCGACGGCCTGTTCGGAGTGGGGCTGCAACGCGATGTAACCGGTGATGAAGCCCGCTGGATCGCGCAGGCCAATGCGCTGGCCTGCACGAAACTTGCGCTCGACGTGCCGAGCGGCCTGGACAGCGACAGTGGCCGGATTCGCGGCTGTGCCCTGCGCGCCGACCACACACTGACGTTTTTCGGACTCAAGCCTGGTCTGCTCACCGCCGACGGACCCGATCACGTCGGCGAACTTCATCTCGACACGCTGGGCGTCGAAGCGGCAGCGATGCCAGAGACGCCGGGCATCGCACTGACGCAACGGGAAGGCCGCCACTGCTTGCCTGCACGCGCCCAAAACAGCCACAAGGGCCTGTACGGGCATGTCGGCATCATCGGGGGGGCAAGCGGGATGGTCGGCGCCTGCCTGATCGCCGGACGCGCCGCGCTGCAGCAGGGCGCGGGCAGCGTCACCCTGGGCACGCTGGACGAGCGCATCGTGGTGGATTACGGTGAACCGCGCCTGATGTTCGCCACGCCGGAAAGTCTGGTGGAGGCGCACTTGAGCGTGGTTGATGCCAATTCATCGGCTTTGCAACCACAGCCTGCCCTTTTTGCCCTTCAGGGTGCTTGCGGCTGGAGCGTGTTGGCAATCGGCCCCGGGCTGGGACAGGGCACGCGTGCGCATGCCTTGCTGAAAGCCGCCCTGGCGGCGGCCTGCCCGCTGGTGCTGGATGCCGACGCGCTCAATCTATTGGCGATCGATCCCGAACTGTCGAGCCAGGCTGCTCGCCGCAGTCACCCCACCCTGCTCACTCCGCACCCTGGTGAAGCCGCGCGCCTGCTCGGGGTGACCGCTACGGAGATTCAGGCAAACCGCATCGAGTCCGCGCGCAATCTGAGTTCCCAATACCACGCGCACATCGCGTTGAAAGGTGCCGGAACCGTGATTGCCCACCCAGGCGGGCGTTATGCCATCAACACCAGCGGCGGTCCCTGGTTGGCCCAGGCGGGTTCCGGCGACTGCCTCACCGGCATGCTGGCCGCACTACTGGGTCAGGGCATGGCCGGAGGCGATGCGCTCGAAGCAGCGGTATGGCTGCATGGACAACCTCTGCCTGCCCACTGCACGGCGATGGCCGGGAATCCGGGGGCATGAGTTAGGTAGCACAGGGGGTGATTCACTCGCCTGGCAGGATTTCCCGAGACGCTCGCGAAGTTCTGTCCGCGATCGCCAAAGTCAAAATCCGGTCGATTCCATTCTTGATCATTTCCTTGAGAGCATCACTGCAAGGGAAATATCGTGGCCCAGGATCAGCAGATCCGGGATTTGAGATACGTAGCGAAGTCTTTGCTGACTTCGGTGTGCTTCAACGCATATTCCACCGTGGCCTGCAGATAGCCCAGCTTGCTGCCACAGTCGTAGCGGATGCCGTCGAATGCATAGGCCAGTACCTGCTGCTCCTTGAGCAACGCTGCAATGGCGTCGGTAAGTTGCAGTTCGCCGCCCGCACCGGGTTTGAGATGCTCGATATGGTGGAAGATACGCGGGGTAAGAATGTAGCGGCCGACCACACCCAGGGTGGACGGTGCATCCTCGGGCTTGGGTTTCTCGACGATGGCGTTAACCCGCGACACGCGCTCGGCCATGGGACTGGCGTCGACGATGCCGTAGGACGCGGTTTCCTCGGGCGCCACCTGTTGCACGCCGAGCACCGAGCACTGGTAATAGTCGTATTGATCGACCATCTGTTTCATCGCCGCCGGGCTGCCGTCGATCAGGTCGTCGGCGAGAATGACTGCAAAGGGTTCGTTGCCGACCACCGGCTGCGCGCACAGCACGGCATGACCGAGCCCCAGCGCTTCGGCCTGACGGATATAGATGAAGTTCACCCCGGCCGGGCGGATCGACTGCACGCGTTCCAGGTCGCGATGCTTGCCGCGCGCAGCCAGTTCGGTTTCCAGTTCGTAGGCCTTGTCGAAGTGGTCTTCGACGGTGCGCTTGGTTCGGCTGCTGATGAAGATGATGTCGGTGATGCCGGCGTCCATCGCCTCCTCAACAGCGTACTGAATCAGTGGCTTGTCGACGATGGGCAGCATTTCCTTGGGGCTGGCCTTGGTGGCGGGCAGGAAGCGGGTGCCGAGGCCGGCTACCGGAAATACGGCTTTTTTGACTTTTTTCATGTCTCTTCCCTGAAATTCCCCTGATCCAGAAATCAAAAGTGGGCAGGTTTCACGCGTTGTTCGATGCCAGCAAGTTCAGCAGGCCGTCCTCGTCGAGAATGGTCACGCCGAGTTCCTGCGCTTTCGCCAGCTTGCTGCCCGCATCCTCGCCCGCGACCACGTAATCTGTCTTCTTTGACACCGACCCTGCGACCTTGCCGCCAGCCGCCTCGATCCTTTCCTTCGCGACATCGCGTGTCAGCGTCGGCAAGGTGCCGGTCAACACCAGCGTCTTGCCGGCAAGGATACCGGCGGATTGTTGCAGGCCGGTGGATTCTGACCAATGCACGCCCGCCTCGCGCAACTGTCCAACCACCCCCAGATTATGCTGCTCGGCAAAAAACTGGATGATGGACTGCGCCACGATGGGGCCGACATCGCGCACCGCCAGCAGATCGGTTTCATTCGCGGCGATGAGTTTATCGAGCGCGCCGAAATGCTGCGCCAGGTCCTTGGCAGTAGCCTCCCCGACATTACGGATGCCCAATGCAAAAATGAAGCGCGCCAGTGTGGTCGATTTGCTGGTCTCGATCGCCGCAAGCAGATTGGCCGCCGACTTCTCGGCCATGCGCTCCAGCCCGGCGAGCGTTTCCAGACTGAGACCATATACATCGGCAGGCGTGTGAACCAGTCCGCGATCGACCAGTTGATCGACCAGTTTGTCGCCCAGCCCCTCGATGTCCATCGCACGGCGCCCCGCGAAGTGCAGCAGAGCCTGCTTGCGCTGGGCTGGGCAATACAGGCCGCCGGTGCAACGCGCGACCGCCTCGCCATCCAGGCGCACCACATGCGAGCCGCACTCGGGACAGACCGGATAGCTTTGCAGAATATTGAAACGCGGCGGTGCTGGTTCTGCGCGGCGGTCGATGACTGCAGCGACCACTTCGGGTATGACATCGCCGGCTCGCCGCACGATCACGGTGTCGCCCACCCGCACGTCCTTGCGGTCGATTTCATCCTGATTGTGCAGCGTAGCGTTGGTCACGGTGACGCCGCCGACGAACACCGGTGCCAGCCGTGCAACCGGGGTCAGGGCGCCCGTACGTCCCACCTGCACTTCGATGCCGAGCACCGTGGTCAATTGTTCCTGCGCCGGATATTTATGCGCCACCGCCCAGCGCGGCTCGCGTGTGACAAATCCCAGCTCGCGTTGCAGATCGAAGCGGTTGACCTTGTAGACCACGCCGTCGATGTCGAACGGCAACTGATCACGGCGCGCGGCAATATCGTCATGGAAGGCGATCAGCGCTACCGCACCCCGTCCGGTGATGCGCTCGCCACACACCGGCACGCCCATGTTTGCCAGTGCATCAAGCGTGGCACTGTGGGTCGGCGGGGCGTCCTTCCATCCCTGAACTTCGCCCAGTCCATAGGCAAAAAACGACAGCGGCCGCTGCGCAGTCATCGCCGGATCGAGTTGCCGGATGCTTCCCGCCGCACCGTTGCGCGGATTGACCATGGCTGGTTTGCCGGCCTCGCGCTGCTTCGCGTTATAACGCTCGAAATCGTCGCGCCGCATGTAGACCTCGCCTCGCACCTCGAGCACGGCGGGCGGAGGTTCGGCAAGCAGTCGCAACGGAATGGCATGGATGGTCCGGATATTCCGGGTGACATCCTCGCCGGTTTCGCCGTCGCCTCGGGTGGCGGCCTGCACCAGCACGCCACGCTCATAGCGCAGGTTGATCGCGAGTCCGTCAAACTTCAATTCGGCAGAATATTCGACCGGCAGATCGGTATCGGTCAGTCCCAGCTCCTTGCGCACCCTTGTGTCGAAGGCCTGCGCGCCGCTGGCTTCGGTGTCGGTTTCGGTGCGGATCGACAGCATCGGCACCGCGTGGCGCACCGATGCGAAGGCGTCGAGCGGCTTGCCCCCTACGCGCTGGGTGGGCGAATCGGGGGTGACGAGTTCGGGATGCCCGGCTTCGATCGCCTGCAGTTCGCGAAATAGCCGGTCGTATTCCGCATCGGGAACCGTCGGCTGATCGAGAACGTAGTAGGCGTAGTTGTGGCGGTCGATTTCCTGGCGCAGCGCGGTCACGCGCGCCAGTAAATCGGATGACGACATCAGGAGAACAGACGCAGCGCCCGCCGGGATCCGGAAGGCACGCCGCGCGCTTCCATGCGTTCGTAGATTTGTGCGAGCTGGGTGCGGATTTTTTCGATACCGACATCGGTCAGAGGACGCAGATTGTCATCCACCAGGATGCCGCCCACTTCATTGGCGAGCTTGCGGCCGAATGCCACCATGCCATCGAATACCTTGAGGCCATCCGGCACGCGCGGCACATCGAACTGCAGCGTTACGCCCTGCGAGGTTTGTCCCTCGACCACCATGGTACTGAACGGCTCGGCATCATGGTTGCACAGTGCGTAGAGTGGCTCGCCACGGTTGTCCACCAGCTGAAACACACCGTCCGTCCCAAGTACCATGCCGCAGCTTTCAGCCTCGCGCACGATACGCGTCAGATTCACCGCACCTTCGCCTCGCGCCACCACATTCAAGCCAATCAGCACATCGACGTCGACGCAGAAACGGTCGATGGCCTGTGCACGCTCCAGTGCATTGACCTCATCGTCGCAGGCAACATGCAGGCCATGGGTTTGCGCCGCGGCCTGCAGCAAGTTGCACAGAGCTGACAGCTGATCTTCCTGAACCGCACCGTTGCGGTCGGCCAACTGCATGGTGACGACCACCTGCTGATAATGCACGTCGCGCCAGGGCTGAACTTCTTCCCATTCCGTGGCGCCAACCGGCAGACCCAGCCAGCGCACCGCCTTGCCCAGGGTGCGCGCATGATTGAAGGCATCGGAAAACACATTCGCGAGGATCCCATCGCCGCCTATGCGGACACGGTATTCGACCAGTTCGTCGTAGGGTGCCGGAGGGGTAGCCGCCGGCGGGCGCGACGGCATGAATGGGTTGGGCGTTACAGCCGTGGGGCTTGGGCCGGCTGCCGACGCAGGGCTCGGGGCAGCCACCCCATGCTCCGGGACAGGCACCGCGTCCGCCAGCGGAAGATCTGCATCGATGTGCAATCGGGGCTCGTTGCCTTCGTCGACTTGACCCACCCTGTCTGCATCGAAGACCGGCTCCCGCAATACAGGCTCGGACCGGTTGTGCATGACACGCGGCATCGCGGTCTGCTTCAGTGCATCCCCTACTGGGGCCTGAAATGCTGCTTCCGCCTGCTTGCGGAAACGACGCTCCTGAATCCAGTTGAACACCACTACCGCCACCACAATGGTTGCGCCGATTACCAACAGCCAGATTTGCAAATCACTCATTTATCTTCCCGACTGATCGGAGTGTGCTGGCACCACACGGACGAACCATTCGTCCGGTGCGATCATGCCCAGTTCATTGCGCGCACGCTCCTCGATGGCATCGTGACCCTGTTTGAGGTCACCGAGTTCGGCCAGCAAGCCAGCATTGCGCGTTTGCAGACGCTGATTCAGCGATTGCTGCGTGTCGACTTTTTGCGCCTGCTCACGCACTTTCATCCAGCCGCCTTCTCCCAGCCACAGCGGATATTGCAGCAGCACGATCGCAGTAGCCAATACCCAGGTGAGTCCCTGGGTTCGTATGCGCGTGGCCCACTCAGCCGCGCTGACGGAAAGCATCGCGTCCGGGGTAGCTCGCCGTGTCGCCAAGTTCTTCCTCGATGCGCAGGAGCTGATTGTATTTTGCCATACGGTCGGAACGCGACAGCGATCCGGTCTTGATCTGCCCCGCGTTGGTCGCCACCGCCAGATCTGCAATCGTGGTGTCCTCGGTTTCGCCCGAACGGTGCGAGATCACCGAGGTGTAACCGGCCTGCTTGGCCATCTCGATCGCCTGGAAGGTTTCCGACAGCGTGCCGATCTGGTTGACCTTGATCAGAATGGAGTTGGTGATGCCCTTTTCGATCCCCTCTTTCAGGATCCGGGTGTTGGTCACGAAGAGGTCGTCGCCGACCAGCTGCACACGGCGGCCGAGCTTCTCGGTGTGAATCTTCCAGCCGTCCCAGTCGGCTTCGGCCATGCCGTCCTCGATGCTGATGATCGGGTACTTGTCGCACCAAGCCGCCAGGTAATCGGTGAACTGGGCTGAGGTCAGTTTCAGGCCTTCGGAGTCGAGGTGGTAAAGGCCGTCCTTGTAGAATTCGGACGCGGCACAATCGACGCCAATGGCTACATCGATGCCGGGTTGCAGCCCCGCTTTCTCGATTGCCTGCACGATCAGCTTGAGCGCCGCCTCGTGCGATTCCAGGTTGGGCGCGAAGCCGCCTTCGTCGCCGACAGTCGTTGCCATGCCCGCATCGTCGAGCAGCTTCTTCAGCGCGTGGAAAACTTCGGCGCCGTAACGCAGCGCTTCGCGGAAGCTCGGTGCGCCGACCGGAATCACCATGAATTCCTGCATGTCGATGTTGTTGTTGGCGTGCGCGCCGCCATTGATGATGTTCATCATCGGCACCGGAAGCCGCATCGGCGCGGCGCCGCCGAGATAACGGTAGAGCGGCAGCCCGGCCTGCTCGGCGGCGGCGCGGGCACACGCCATGGACACTGCCAGGATCGCATTGGCGCCGAGCCGCGACTTGTTCTCGGTGCCATCGAGTTCGATCATGGTGCGGTCGATGAAGGCCTGATCTTCGACATCGAGGCCGATGATCGCTTCGCAGATTTCCGTGTTGATATGCTCGACGGCCTTCAGCACGCCCTTGCCAAGGTAGCGCGCCTTGTCGCCGTCGCGCAGCTCGATGGCCTCGCGGCTGCCGGTGGAGGCGCCCGACGGCACGGCGGCACGGCCCAGCACGCCGGATTCCAGCAGCACGTCGGCCTCAACAGTAGGATTGCCGCGGGAGTCGAGAATTTCCCGGGCGACGACATCAATAATTGCGCTCAATTTCTTTCCTTACGTTTTGATTCACACAGAGGGCGCAGAGGAAACAAAGCACACTTGTTTCGGTAGGCCTCCAATCCCTCTCTGTCAAATGTTTAACAACTTGTTCTCAATAAACCCGCGCTGCTTCACCAGCACGTCGATTTCCTTCAGCGTTTCCAGCAATTCCTTCATCATGCCGAGCGGCCAGGCGTTGGGGCCATCCGACAATGCACACTCCGGGTTGGGATGGGTTTCGGCAAAGAGTCCAGCCACCCCTGTTGCCACCGCCGCGCGCGCCAGTACCGGCACGAACTCGCGCTGGCCGCCGCTGGTGGCCCCCTGTCCGCCCGGCTGCTGCACCGAGTGGGTGGCATCGAATACCACCGGACACTGCGTCGTGCGCATGATCGCCAGACCGCGCATGTCGGACACCAGCGTGTTGTAGCCGAAGCTCACCCCGCGTTCGCACACCATGATCTGGTCATTGCCGACCTCGCGCGCCTTGTCGACGACGTTCTGCATGTCCCACGGCGCGAGGAACTGGCCCTTCTTGATGTTGACCGGCCGACCGGTGCGCGCGACGTTCTGGATGAAATTGGTCTGGCGGCACAGGAAAGCCGGCGTCTGCAGAACATCGACCACGGCCGCGACCTCGTCGAGCGGGGTGTCTTCATGCACGTCGGTCAGCACCGGCACACCGATCTTGGCCTTCACTTCGGACAAGATGCGCAGGCCTTCGTCCAGTCCCAGCCCGCGGAAGGACTTCGTCGACGAACGGTTGGCCTTGTCGAACGAGGATTTGTAGATGAAAGGCACACCGAGCGCCGCGCACATTTCCTTCAGTTGGCCGGCGGTGTCCATTGCCAGTTGTTCGGATTCGATCACGCAGGGCCCGGAAATAAGGAACAGCGGCTGGTCTAGCCCTGCCTCAAAGTGACATAGTTTCATTGTGGGTGCTCCTTGCGATTGGCCAGCGCCGCGTTGACAAAGGCAATGAACAGCGGATGGCCGTTGCGCGGGTTGCTGGTGAACTCGGGATGGAACTGGCAGCCGACGAACCAGGGATGCACCGCGGTAGGCAGTTCAACCATTTCGCACAGGTCGGTGCCCGGCGCGCGTCCGGCCACCACCAGACCTTTGACTTCGAGTTCGGCCAGCAGAGTGTTGTTGACTTCGTAACGATGGCGGTGACGTTCGGTAATGCTGTCCGCACCGTACACCTCGCGCGCCAAGGTGCCGGATTTCAGGTTGCACGGCTGGCCGCCGAGGCGCATGGTGCCGCCCAGATCGGACAGTTCGCTGCGCTTTTCAAGCTGGCCGCCGCGATCCAGCCATTCGGTGATGAGGCCGATCACCGGGTGCGTCGTGGCCGGCTCGAATTCGGTGGAATGCGCGTCGGCCATGCCTGCGACATCGCGCGCGTATTCGACCACTGCCAGTTGCATGCCCAGACAAATCCCGAGATACGGCACCTTGTTTTCGCGCGCGTAACGGATGGCGGCAATCTTGCCCTCCACCCCGCGCTTGCCGAAGCCACCGGGCACCAGAATGGCGTCCATCTCCGTCAGACACTCGATGCCGGACTTTTCGATCTGCTCGGAATCGATGTAATGGATCTTCACCTTGCTTCGGGTATGCATGCCGGCATGGATCATCGCTTCGGACAGCGACTTGTAGGACTCGGTCAGGTCGACATACTTGCCGACGAAGGCGATGTTGACGGTGTGCTGCGGGTGCTCCAGCGCATAAACCAGGTTCTTCCACACAGTGAGGTCGGCCGCGCGCGCCAGGATGTTCAGCTTGTGGCAGACGATCTCATCGAGCATCTGGTCGTGCAGCATGGCCGGGATCTTGTAGATCGAATCGGAATCGCGCACCTCGATCACCGCTTCCGGACGCACATTGGTGAACAACGCGATCTTGCGCCGCTCGTCCAGCGGAATCTCGCGGTCGGCACGGCATAACAATATGTCAGGCTGAATGCCGATTTCGCGCAATTCCTTGACGCTGTGCTGGGTCGGCTTGGTTTTCAGTTCGCCGGCCGTCGCGATGTAGGGCAACAGCGTCAGATGGATGAAGCAGGTATTTTCCTTGCCATCCTCGAAGCCCATCTGGCGGATGGCCTCGAGAAACGGCAGTGACTCGATGTCGCCCACGGTGCCGCCGATCTCGACCAGCGCCACATCGGCATCCTTCGCACCTTCGCGGATGGATCGCTTGATCTCGTCGGTGATGTGCGGGATGACCTGCACCGTGCCGCCGAGGTAGTCGCCGCGGCGTTCCTTGTCGATCACCGACTTGTAGATCTGCCCGGTGGTGAAGTTGTTGCGCTTGCTCATCCGCGCGCTGGAAAAGCGCTCGTAATGGCCCAGATCAAGGTCGGTTTCCGCGCCGTCGTCGGTGACGAACACCTCGCCGTGCTGAAACGGACTCATGGTGCCGGGGTCGACGTTGATGTACGGATCGAGTTTCAGGAGGGTGACACGGATACCGCGCGATTCGAGCAGCGCAGCGAGTGAAGCGGAGGCGATCCCTTTCCCGAGGGAAGAAACCACCCCACCAGTGACAAACACATACTTCGTCATGTTATGAGCGGGGGCGGGTGATGGCGGATTCTACTCCATCCCACCTTGCCGCTCAAATGCGTGACCGGTTTGTCAGGACCGCGGCCCTGCTCATGGCTTGACCTGATCGATCACCACCTTGACGCCGGTGGCGCCCACCTTCACCTGCGGCACCGACCCCTCCAGGTCGCCGGCCTGTGCCATCGGGCTGCCCGATTTGGACACGCGCGCCACCAGCACCACCTGCTGGTGCTGCGAGAGCGTATTGCTGGGATTCATCGCCATGCTGTCGTTCAGCTCAAACTCCAGCGGAAGCTTGCCGGCGCTGGCGCGGATGGCTGCCACAGGCGGACCGCCCTGACCTGTACGTGCAAACAGAAACAGCACGTCCGAGGCAGCGAGCCTGGACTTGAGCGCCGGGGCGATGTCGATGCTGCCCTTGATGGTGGCCCCGGGTGCCGTCGACGCCGTTTTGTCTTCGGCAGGCAGCGGATTGGCCAGATTGTCCAGGCCTGACAGTCCTGATTGGGTCAGCCGTTCAGCTTCTTTCTGCGCAGCCAGAATGTCCTTGGCATAGGGTGATTCCGGCGGCATCAATTTATACAATTTCTTGAAAAAATAGTTGGCCTGGGCGAAGTTTTTCTCCTGATAGGCGTAGATGCCAGACAGTTCCAGACCTTTCATGTCATCGGGATTGATCTCCAGCGCCTTCTGCACCAATTCCATCGACCTGCCCGCGAGCACCCGGTTGTTGGTGATGGCCAGAGCCTCTGCGTAGCCCGACAGGACCGATGCATTCTGCGGCAACAGTTTGTTTGCCTTTTCATAAGCCTGTATCGCTTCGGGCCAGCGCTCGACCGCAGCGTAGGACTTCGCCAGCATGGCCCACGCCTCTCCATCATCGGGATTGGCCCTGGTCTTCTCCTCGACCTTCTGGATCAGCTTCGCAAAGTCATGATCGGGCGATGCGCCGGCCATCTCGGAATGGGCGGCACTGGGTTTCGCATCGGCAACGGCGATCAGGGAAGCCGGATTGCCGAGCCAGAAATAGAGACCAAAAGCGGCAATTGGAAGAGCGGCGCCAAGGGTAAAACCCAGACGGCGGCTACCGACACGACCCGGTTCCGGGGCATCGTCCGTCATCAGTGCATCATCGGCCAGACGGGCTTCCAGTTCCAGCTTTGCGCTTTGGTATTGTGCCTCGGAAAGCAGGCCATTGGCCCGATCGGCATCCATCTCCTTCATCTGATCCCGGTAGACGGCGATATTGACGTCGCGCCGGGCAGCCTGACTGGTCCGGGTCCGGGTGCGCATCAGCGCGGGGAGTACAAAAGCCAGGGCAATCAGCACGCATACCACAGCGGCCCCCCAGAACAGGCTGACAGTCCAGAACGGATTCATTGATCTTCTTCCAAAAGTTGGGCGGCGGCGGCGAGTTTTTTCTCGTCGACGGGCACGGCTTGCACAGCGCGACGACGACGCAGCGTCATGACCCAGGCAGCGCCCCCGATACCCAGAAAAAGCAGAGGGCCGAGCCACAGCAGATAGGTCACCGGCTTGAACGGCGGACGATACAACACGAAGTCGCCATAACGGGTGGTGAGATACTCGATCACCTCCTTGTCATTCTTGCCCGCCTTCATCTGGCTGCGGATTTCCCGACGCAGGTCTTCCGCCAGTTCGGCATGCGAACCGGCGAGGGACTCGTTCTGGCACACCAGACACCGCAGATCATCGGCCAGGTTGACCATGCGTTGTTCGATGACGGGATCGTCCGCGTTGGGGCGCGCCTCCTTGAGTGCATTGGCAGGAACGCTCGTTGCGTCATTTGCCAATACCGGCAGGGCGCACACCAGCAGCAAGCCCAGCAGGCCATGTTTGATACGACAAGGCTTCATGCGCCCAACTCCTTCAGCTTCGGCTCGATCTTGCTCTTCCACACTTCCGGGTCGATGGGCCCGATGTGCTTCAGTCGCACAATGCCTCCCTTGTCGATGATGTAGGTTTCCGGGGTGCCGGTCACGCCGTAGTCGATGCCGACGCGGCCGTCCAGATCATCCGGCACCGCCATGTAGGGACTGCCGGTGCGTGCAAGCAATCCTTCCGCCTCGCGATCCTTGTCCTTCCAGTTCAATCCGACGATGGGAACGGTCTGCGCCTGCGCCAGCTGCATCAGGAAACCGTGTTCCTGCCGGCACGACACGCACCAGGGTGCCCAGACATTCAGCATCCAGACACGGCCCTTCATCTCGGCCGGACTGAAGCTCGCGTTCGCGTCTCCCACCAGCGGCAAGGTGAAAGCCGGCGCCTGACGGCCGATGAACGGCGACGGCACCTCGCGCGGGTTGAGGAACAGGCCCTTGGCGAAGAAGCCGACGAGGGCGACGAAGAGGATGAGCGGCAGCCAGCGCTTCATAATTCAGGCCCCTTGCGCCGCGATGTGCTTCGGCATTTCGCTGCGTCTGAGCGCAATGCGGTAACGTTTGTCCGAGGCAGCAAGGAAACCGCCCACCACCATGAACACGGCGCCGAACCAGAGCCAGTTGATGAACGGCTTGTAGAACAGACGCACCGTCCAGGCACCGCGGTCATCCAGCTGCTCGCCCATGGCAACATAAATATCGCGGTAGATATTCGGATGGATGTCAGCCTCGGTCATTGCCATGCCGGAAGCGTTGTAGAGGCGTTTTTCAGGATGCAGCGTGGCCACCTGCTTGCCGTCCCGGCTGATCTCCAGCGTGCCGCGGGCGGCGCGGTAATTGGGCCCCTCGTGCTCGGTGGTGCCGCGGAAGGTGAAGGTATAGCCGGCGAGCTCGGCGTAGCTGTTGACATCCATGCGCACGTCGCGTTCGGTCTGGAAATTGGCCACAACGGCAATCCCGGCGACACCGACCGCCATTCCGAAATGGGCCAGTTGCATGCCCCAGAAACCGCGCGGCAGTCCCGACAATTTCTTCATCAGGCTGCCCTGACCGTGCTTGAGCCGGTCAACCAAGCCGGCCAGCACCGACAGGGCAATCCAGGCCGCGAGGAAAAACCCGAGACTCGCCCACGGCTTGAAGCCACCTAGCGCCAGCGGCAGCAGCAAGCCGACGGCCAGGGCCACCCCCAGTGCCCACTTCAGGCGCGTGACGATGTCCGGCAGACTGGCTTCCTTCCAGCGCGCGAGCGGACCGATGCCCATCAGGAACAGCGCGGGGGCCATCAAAGGCACAAATACCGAGTTGAAGTAAGGAGGGCCGACAGAAATCTTGCCCAGTCCTATGGCATCCATCAATAGTGGGTACAGCGTGCCGAGCAGCACCGAGCCCAGCGCCGCGACCAGGATCACATTGTTGGCCAGCAGCAGTGATTCACGCGAGAACCAGGTGAAGCCGCTGCCGGTGATCATCTTCGGCGCACGCCAGGCGTAGAGCACCAGCGAGCCGCCGATTACCACCGCGAGGAAGCCAAGGATGAAGGCGCCGCGCGCCGGGTCGGTAGCAAAGGCATGCACCGAGGACAGCACGCCGGAGCGCACCAGGAAGGTTCCGAGCAGCGACAGCGAGAACGCGATCAGCGCCAGCAGCACCGTCCACGCCTTGAACGCGCCGCGCTTTTCGGTTACGGCCAGCGAGTGGATCAGCGCGGTACCGGCAAGCCAGGGCATGAAAGAGGCGTTTTCGGTCGGATCCCAGAACCACCAGCCGCCCCAGCCCAGTTCACGATAGGCCCACCAGCTGCCGAGCATGATACCGAAGGTGAGGAAGGCCCAGGCCACCGTGGTCCAGGGCCGCGACCAACGCGCCCAGGCCACGTCCATTTTGCCGGACAGCAGCGCCGCAATGGCGAAAGCGAAGGCCACCGCGAAGCCGACATAACCCATGTAAAGCATCGGCGGATGGATGATTATGCCCCAGTCCTGCAGCAGCGGGTTCATGTCGTTGCCGTCCATGGCTGCCGGCAGCAGGCGCTCGAACGGGTTGGAGGTGGTGAGCAGAAAGGCCAGGAAACCGGTCGATATCAGGCCCATGACGCCGATCACACGCGCCGCCATGTCCTCTGGCAGATGACGCGAGAAAACCGATACCGCGGTAGTCCAGAATCCGAGGATCAGCACCCACAGCAGCATGGAGCCTTCGTGCGAGCCCCAGGTGGCGGTAATACGATAGACCTCGGGCAGTTGCGAGAACGAGTTCTTCGCCACGTTGAGCACCGAAAAATCATTGGTGAGGAACGAATAGGCCAGACAGGCGAAAGCGAGGGCGACGAACACGAACTGCCCCTGCGCGGCAGGCCGCGCCACGCCCATCAGTGTGAGGTTGCCGCGCTGCGCGCCATAGAGCGGCAGAATGGCCTGAGTGAGCGCCAGCAACAACGCAATAATCAAGGCGAAATGGCCGAGTTCTGGGATCATGTTTTCTCCTGTCTTGCTGCCTAAAAAGACGCCGGCCTAAACCGGTTCGGCGTCCCGGACTGTCAAAATTACTCCACCACCGTCTTCTGGGCTTTTGCTGCCTGCTCCAGCGCGTGCGCCGCTTCCGGCGGCATGTAGTTCTCGTCATGCTTGGCCAGAACCTGCGTCGCGGTGAAGACGCCATCGCTGCCCAGTTTGCCTTCCGCAACGACGCCCTTACCTTCCTTGAACAGGTCGGGCAGGATGCCGGTATACGTCACCGGGATCGACTTGGCGGTATCGGTGACCACGAAGGTGGACGTCAGTCCATTCGCCTGCCGTTTCAGGCTGCCCGCCTCGACCAGGCCGCCGAGGCGGAATGCACGGCTGGTCGGGGCCTCCCCGTTGACGATCTGGGTGGGCGAGAAGAAGAACACCAGATTGCTGTTGAAAGCATTCAATATCAGAGCCACCGCAACCCCTAGGATTGCGACGACCAGGGTGATCAGGGCAAGTTTTCTGTGACGCGATTTCATAGCCATGTCATTTCCGGAGTGTGGATTATTGCGAATCCCATGATTTCAGGCGCTTGAGCCTTTGCCAGGTTTGCAGGCGATGGCGGCGTAGCAGCCAGAGCTCACCCACGACGCAGAGCAACGTCATGCCGAACGAACCCCAGACATAGAGGCCATAGCCGCCCATGGCCCAGAAGGCTTCCCAGCTTTCCCAATTCATGATTTTGCCTCCAGCAGGGCGCGGACCCAGTCGGTTTGCCGTTCCCGCTCGAGGATCAGCGAACGCGCACGCACCAGCGCAACCGCGATGGCATACATCCAGGCGGCGAGCGCCATGATCAGCATCCCCCACAACATGATGTGGGCCATCGACGGCGCGCGGGTAAGGTTGACCGACGATCCCTGGTGCAGGGTGTTCCACCATTTGACCGAGAAGTAGATGATCGGCACGTTGATCACACCGACCAGATTAAGCAATGCGCCGGCGCGATCGGAGCGGCGCGGATCGTCAATCGCTGCCTGCAGGGCCATAACGCCCACATAGAGAAAGAACAGAATCAGCTCCGATGTCAGCCGCGCATCCCACACCCACCATGCGCCCCACATCGGCTTGCCCCAGAAGGCGCCCGTCCATAGCGCGACAAACGTGAACATGGCGCCAGTGGGCGCCAGTGCCCGTGCCATCACGAACGAAAGCCGGGTGTTCCAGGCCAGTCCGATGGCCGACCAGAAGGCCATGACGACATAGATGAACATCGACATCCAGGCTGCCGGAACGTGAATGAATATGATGCGGTAGCCCTCGCCCTGCTGGAAGTCGGTGGGGGCCACGAAGAAACTGATATAAAGCCCTGCAGCCGTCAGAACAAGTGCCAGGGCCGCGAACCATGGAATCAGTCTGCCGGCCAGCGGGTAAAAGGTTGACGGTGATGCGTAGTAGTACAGATTCAAATGCTTACTCCACAGAAACTTTAAGGGCCATCGCGCTCACCCAGGGGGCCAGCAACAGCGACATCATCAGAAACGCACCGAGCAGCGAAAGGTGCGCTTCCGATCCCGTGCCGGAGATTACACCCTCCACCGCACCTGCACCAAAAATCAGGGCCGGAACATACAGCGGCAGAATCAGCAGGGTGACCAGCACGCCGCCGCCACGCAAACCCAGCGTCAAGGCCGCACCGATGCTGCCCAGCAGGGAGAGGATAGGTGTCCCGATGGCCAGCGACAGAACCAGAATCCACAATGCCTCGGGCGGCAGATTGAACTGAATCCCCAGCACCGGCGCAATCAGCAGCAACGGAATGCCGTTGATGATCCAATGCGCCACCGCCTTCCCTAAGGCCAGCAGTGTATTAGGATAGGGAGACAGCAGCATTTGTTCCAGGGTGCCGTCACGATAATCGTCGGCGAACAGGCGGCCCAGCGACAGCAGTGAGGCGAGCAGCGCCGCCACCCACACCACCCCGGGACCAATGGTACGCAGCATACCCGGCTCGGGGCCCACGCCCAGCGGAAACATGCTGACTACCATGACAAAGAAGAATTGCGCGGTCAGCCAGTCGCCACGACGGCGCGCTGCCAGCAACACATCGCGGCGTATGACGGTGAACAGGAATTTCAGCATTGAAGCCCATGCACATGCACATGCACGCTCAATCTTGAAGCAATAGGCCGTAGTTGCATAGCCGCTGACGCCCTAAACGACCCCCACCCTCTACGCGCAAAAGCGCGTGAAGAGACGTATGCGTCAACAACCACGCTCATTCCCCGACCGAGAGGGATCTAGGCGTCACCCCGTCCAGCGCCAGCGGTTGATGGGTGGTCATGATTGCCAAACCGCCCGCCACGACGTGATCGCGAATCAATTGCTCCACCATGGCGACGCCATGCACGTCGAGTCCGGTCAGGGGTTCGTCGAGGATCCACAGCATGGCACCTGCCGTCATCAGTCCCGCCAGCGCAACCCGCCGGCGCTGGCCGAAGGACAGGACGCGCGCGGGAATATCCAGACAGCGTGACAAGCCCAACTGCCCCAATGCCCGCGTCGCTTGCGACACATCCAGTTCTCGGCCGCCCAGCGCGGCCGCCAGGCGCAGGTTTTCCACAGGAGTCAAGTCATCCTTGATGCCGTTGGCATGGCCAATATAGGCCATCTCACGGCCAAACTGTTCGTGCGCCTGGCTAATGGGCCGGTCTAGCCAGCGCACCTCGCCCGCGGCAGGCGTGGACAGGCCGCAGAGAATACGCAACAGGCTCGTCTTGCCATGGCCATTGCCGCCCCGAATCATCAGGGCTTCGCCATTATGCAGTTCAAAACCCAGGTTCCGGAATAACAGACGATCGCCGCGCTCGCAGGCAAGATCATGAGCAGACAACATACTTGGGGTCATCAAAAACAGTTATGAAACAACAGCGAGGAGAGTATCTGAATCCTGCGCATTTGACACGCATTTCCGCAATATTGCACAGCCATTTTCCAACCGGATCGGTATCTCCTTACCGCACGGACAGGCATAAAAACAGGGGAATGCGGCTCTCACCGATTCCCCTGGAACTGGAGGAAACTGGGCTTCAGTCAGCAATAGGCGCTGCCCTGTCAGTGCTTCTCCGGAGCCGCGGCCGGCGCTGCAGCCGGAGCCGGCGTGGCGGCACCGAGCTTCATCTCGCCCATGACTTTCTTCAGCATGGCGACACCCTCCTTGGAGGCATCGACCGAGCGGGTCAGCGACTCACGTGCATTTTCCGGATTATGGAAGCCATCCGAGTTCTCGGCAGTCCACCATTCCCAATACAGGTTGGCGTCATACTGGTAGTCGTAGGCCTTCTCCAGCACTTCCTTGGCCACGCCCGCTTCCTTCGCCTTGACAATTGCATCGATCAGGTTGGAAAGCCAGAATTCGGCGTCAGCCATATGCCCACGCGTGTAATTCTGGATGGCGTTCATGTTGTAGATGGCATCATGCTCGGTCCACTCGGTGTGGCACTTCAGGCAGGTCTCCTTGATCCGGTAACGGGGGGACATCTGCTGGTGCGAAGTGAACGTCTTGCCCTTTGCATCCTTGACCTTGGGCATATGGCAATCCTTGCACTGCACGCCAGCGCGCTCATGCTTGGAACCCCAGTAGGTCTCCGCTTCCGGATGCTGGATCTTGGGCAGGAAAGCTCCGGTGGAAGCATGCCTGAAGTCCTTGTACTTGTAGTCCTCGGTCATGACCTTCTTGTAGCCGAAGACGTTGGTCCACGGGAACAGGTTGGTGCGTGGATCCTCCATGGTGACGGAGTACTTGCCAGAGGAGTTGTCCTTGGTGATGTCGAATCCGGGGCCGCAGTTGTATTCCACGTGGCACTGGGCGCACATCAGGTTGGAGTCGGCCTTGTTCAAGAGGCCAATGGCACGGAACGGCTTGCCGCCACGATCGAACATGACCTTGGTCATGGTCGTCTGCTTGCTCTTCTCCGCATCCATCGGATAGGTGCCGAGATTGCGATCCACCACCGCCTGGATCAGCGCATCACGCACGACGCGCGGGCCAGCGGAATGCGGGTCGTGGCACATGAAGCAGTTGAGAGGATGCTTCACTGCACGCGCGAACTCGACCGGCTTGGAGGTGCGATCCCACTCGGCATTGGGGTCCTTGTCGCCCATGTACTTCCACTTCAGGATGTGGTCCTGCGTCTTGCAGTTCATGCAGACGGGGTTGACCGCCGTCACCGTCTGGCGCATGAATTTCTTCTGGTCGGACGTTGAGGGCTCCTTGTCGACTATCACATCCCAAGCGCTGTTGGCGGCGGCCTCGGCCTTGGTATTGTACGTCCAGTTCTTGAACTGGAAGCGGCCACCGAAGCCACGATCGACCACCCACTGGTCAACCAGCATGAAGGGATGAGAGCGCGGCTCGCCGTGCTCGAAAGTGAATCCATAGCCTTCCATCAGCTTGTCGAACAGAGGTGAACGCCCCTTGAACGTCGCCTTCTCGAGACGCGCAGGCGATTCATAGTTCATCGTCACGAAGGAGTCGTATTGATCCTTGTGGCAGACGGCGCAGGCGCGGTGATCCATATTGGTCACCGGCTTGACGGCCTTCTTGTCCTTGCTGGCCAGGTGTTCATCGGTACCCGAGTGGCAACTCACGCAGTTCACCTTGGCGTGCTTGCCCTTGGCATGGAATTCCTCGATGTTGTCGTGACACGAATAGCATTTCTGCACATCGACAGGCTTGACTGCAGGCGCAGGCGCCGCAGCGGCCTGCACCCCCAGGGAAAACAGGGCCAGGCACAGGCCCGCAAGCCAGCGACAGAAAACATTCGGATTATTATTCATGGCAACCCCCTCTAAGTTAAAGCTCTCTCCTACTCGTTGAATCCGGCGAACGCCTCCCCCATAACGTTCTTGAACCACCCCACCCAGCACTTGGCGTCGAACTTGCGCTGGATGGGGGGCACCATGTGGTGCCTTCTTCTCGTTAAATCAGGCGAACGCATCCGCCATGACGTTGTTGAACCATCCCACGCAGTACTCGGCCTCAAGCTTGCGCTGGATGGCGGGTACCGGTTGCGGTGCCTCCTTGGTGCCCAGGGTGACCGGCGAGACGCCGCCGGCGTCCGTGACGTAGACGAACTTGTTGTCCGTCACACGGTAGACGTGCACCACCGAAAAGCCGTACTCCGGATTGATCGTGCTGTAGCAGGTGTTGACGTAGTAGGGCACCGGCGCGGCCTGGCCGTTCATTTTGGCGAGAATCGCGCCCACCGCGACCTTGGCCTGGGTCATGGCCATGTGCGCCGACTTGGGCATGGGATAGACCGGCATCTCGCCGGCGACGCAGGCATCGCCGATGGGATAGATGTCCTTGTGCACGGCGGACTCCATGGTCATCGGCACCACCTCGCACCAGCCCTTGGCATTGGTCAGCCCGGTGTCCTTGGCAATCTTGCCCGCGGTGTGCGGCGGGATGATGTTCAATACATCGCCCTTGTGTTCACCGAAGTTGGTGTAGGCGGTCATGGACTTCGCATCGACCTTGACCACCTTGCCGTCGGAAGCACCCGGCACCCATTCCAGCATGCCGCCGGCCTGGTAGCCGAACATGTTTTTCCACGCCTGCTCGAACAGACCCTTTTTGGAGAAGGAGTCGTTGGAGTCCAGGATGATGACCTTGGATTTGGTCTTGCCATTTTTGGTCAGATAGTCGGCCACCTGGGAGGCACGCTCGTAAGGCCCGGGCGGGCAGCGGAACGGGCCGGGCGGCACCGCGATGATGAACTTGCCGCCATCGGGCATCGACTCCAGCTGTTTCTTCAACAGCAGGGTCTGCGGGCCGGCCTTGTAGGCATGCGGCAGAACGGTATTGGCCAGTTCTTCGCTGTCGCCTTCCACGGCGGCATAGTTGAACTCGACACCAGGCGACATCACCAAGGCGTCATAGGCAAAAGTCTTGCCGCCCTGGGTGGTGACGGTTTTCTTGGCGGGGTCCACCTTGGTGACGGTGTCATGCAGCACATTCACCCCACGTTTCTTGAGGCCGTCGTAGCCAACCTCCAGACTCTTGATGTCACGGTGCCCGGAGATGACCTCGTTGGACAGCGGGCAGGAGGTGTATGTCTTGTTGGGTTCGATCAGGGTGACCTCAACAGAGGGATCCATCAACCTGAGATATTTGGCAGCGGTGGCGCCGCCAAAGCCGCCGCCGATCACCACGACCTTGCCTTTGGTGCCGGCCTGGGCCGTCCTGGGAATGGTCAGTACAGCAGCAGAACTGGCAGCCGCAACCAGTTTGAGAAATTCACGACGATTGATCTGGCTCATGCTTGTCTCCTTTATTTTTTCTGGCTGGCGTAAAACTCGGCCACGGCTTTGACTTCTTCCTCGCTCAATTTCTGGGCGGCCTTGCGCATCTGCTTGTTGGGCATCCCCACCGCGTCATCGCGATACTTCATCGCCTCCAGTTCGAGGTATTCAGCCCACTGACCATTGAGACTCGGCGTGTCGGCGTCGCCGGAAGCGCCGGTTTCACCATGGCAGCCCGCACAGCGTTTGGTCACATCCTTGCCGAGTTTCACCAGCTTGGCATCGGTTTGTTGAGCAACCGGCGTCCAGGGCTTCTTGGAATAGTAGGCTGCCAACGCTGCGAGTTGCTCGTCCGAATAGCCCTTGACCAGGCGGCCCATGGTGGCGGAATAGCGTGTCCCGGCTTTCCATTCCATGAGGATGTTCTTGAGGTAGGCCTCTGGCAGGCCGCCGATGGAAGGCATGCTTTTGCCGACGGAAACGCCATTGACGCCATGGCAGTTGTCGCAGGTGATGGCAAGCCCGTCGATTTTCTCCTCGGCATGAGCCGAACCCAGCAAGCCTGCCAGAACGACTCCTAATATGACCCGGTAGCGCATGGTTTTCCCCTCTCGATTGTTGTTGGCCAAGTGAAATTACTATTCGCCGAAAAATACGCGTCCGGCGCTCAATGTTCCTTGATGTAAATCAAGAAATCATGAATATGTAAGTCTTAATTAATCACCCATCGCTTCCGGATGCGCCGACTGGTGATTGAATCACGCTGCACAAGCTCAGATATCCCCATTGGCTCCCGCCTGCATGATGTTTTCCATCTTGTTGCGAAGTTCCATGGCGCCCTTGGACAACTCCGGCGTGATGCCCATCTGCTGGCTATAGCCGGCAACCCAGTCCATGTTCCAGTCGATCATCAGGACCCAGATGCTCTTGTCGGCGTCCTCCATGACCGCGATGCGGCAGGGCAGGAAGACGACGAATTCCGGGCTGATCTTAAGAAGCTCCCGGCCGACGGCGATGTCGCAGTAGCTATGCACCTCGATGCGGGGCGCATCCTTGTCATTCAGCACGGCCTGGAAATCCTTGTACATCAGGTTTTCGCCCACATGCTTGAAGTTGAGTTGGTTGGCGCGCAGGTTCATGGATTGCACCACATCGTCGAAACTGACGCCCGGCTTTACCTTGAGCTTGTGGGCCATCCAGTTCATCGCGTCCGGCATGGACATGCGGAACATGTTGTTCATGATCGGCATCATCATCTGCATCATCTGCCGCTTGACCTCCGGGGGGACGGCCGGACGCATGGTGTAGGGCTTCCGTGGGCCCATCATCGCCTGGGGTTGCCCAATGAAGGGAATCGGCATGCCGGCGAAGGGCAACGTCGGCATGGTGGGGGCCGGCACCCACTGCAGATAGGGGTTGACCATGACCGGGGCAGGCGCAACAGGGGCAACTTGCTGGGCCCATGACGGCAGGCTGGCAAGCAAGGCCATTGCAGGGATTAAACGTATCCATGTGCGCATGGCGTCTCTCCGGATAAATGTGTTTATTAGACTAATTTTGCGCATCCAGACGTACAGTCATAGCGACCACTGCAAGGTTGGAGGGGTAAATAAATCACCCTCTTTCCACACAATCTTTCTATTGACCGTTGCCTG
>Ga0210129_1000059_pt1 | contig 27708 bp, 26 predicted proteins | sample WestPond_Cattail_2_FD_185582 | JGI IMG/M metagenome (GOLD analysis project Ga0210129, IMG submission 185582) | Wetland microbial communities from the San Francisco Bay, California, USA, that impact long-term carbon sequestration -... | ecosystem: Environmental > Aquatic > Marine > Wetlands ... | reverse complement strand
GGGAGAGCAAAAATAGAGTTACTCAAAAGAAAATTGGTTTTAGATAAAATCTTTTTCAACTAAATTGCAAAAGAACCACCTTTTTCAGGACGATACAAATTGTCCGGCTGAATGTTTCAAGTATTCAGCAGTTCAGCTTATACAGTCAATAATAATAGGCAATTTGAAACATGAATAGCATATTGCAATTTATTTGTACAGAGAGTATTTTGGAGGTATCATGTTATTTATTTAATGATTATTTTAAACAGCCTGCGATTGTTATTATGCTGTTACTTTGAAAAAAAAGATTTTGCAAATATTTTATTCATAATCCGATTTTATGTTTAGCTTTGTAAGAAAATAATCAATATGAAAATCAAGATTTTGTTTATTATTATGGCTACAACTTTATTTTCATGTCAAGCCTCAAATAATAAGGCGGACAAAGATGATTCGTTCAAAACTCCGAAGGGAGATATAATAAGCATACATTTTATTAAACATGCCAGTTTAATGATAATGTTCAAAAACCAATCAATAGAAATCGATCCCGTTGCCGACTTATCGCCGAAGACCGATTATACACAAATGCCGAAGGCAAAATATATTTTTGTTACGCACAGTCATTACGATCATTTCGACACCAAGGCTATTTCCGATCTTAGCACAAAAGACACGAAGATTATTTTAAATGAAGATTGCTTTCAGAAATTGCATAAAGGACTTGTTATGAAAAACGGTGACTCATTGATATTGGATAATGACATAAGCGTAAAAGCCGTTCCGGCATACAATATCACTCCGGGACACTTGCAATATCATCCTAAGAATAGAGGCGATAACGGATATATCATTGATATTGAAGGATTTAAAATATATATTGCCGGCGACACAGAAGATATTCATGAAATGAAGGATATTAAAGATATTGACATTGCCTTTTTGCCGTGCAACCAACCGTACACCATGACACCGGAACAACTAATCCGCGTGGCAAAAATCATCAAACCGCACATTCTTTATCCATATCATTACAGCGAAACAAACCTCTCATCGGTATCGCCAGCACTGAATGGAAGCGGTATAGAAGTAAGAATACGTAATTTGGAATAAGTGAATCAAGGCTTTTCTACATTCTCAACTATTCCCATTCGGAATGTGCCGCGACGTGTGATATTACCGTTTTTATCATATTCAACAAAAGGTCCGTCCTTTTTCCCATCATGGAAGAAGCCTTCGTAACGTGAGCCGTCGGCATTGGTAAGTATGCCCTTGCCTTCCTGAAGACCGTTACCGAAATACCCTTTATAATGCGAACCGTCGTCAAGAGTCAATGTTCCATAGCCGTTGTATAAATCATTTTTCCATTCACCATCGTATGAATTACTTTTGCCCCAAGTGTATTTGCCATGTCCGTTTCGCTGGTTGTCGGCCCAGTCGCCGGTATAATTACCATTGCTTGTAGTTACAGTACCTTCACCGTTGCGCAAGCCGTCTTTAAACTGCCCGATATATTTGTCACCGTTAGGCATTAAATATTCACCCTGCCCGGTACGTTCACCGTTATGATAATCACCTACATATTTTTCTCCGGTTACAAATGTATAAGTTCCCTTACCGTTTTGCACGTCATTTATCCATTCACCGTCGTAAGTATCTCCTGAAGCATATTGGTATTTGCCGCGTCCCCAGCGAACATTATTTTTCCACTCACCGACATATTTCGAACCGTCGCCCCAAACCAATGTACCGGCACCGTTCTTTTTATCGGCTTTCCATTCACCATCGTAATATGCACCGGACTTCCACGTATACACGCCTTGTCCTTCGCGTTTGTCGTCCAACCAATTACCTTTGTACGTATCGCCGTTGTAATAGTACATTATGCCGTTACCGTCCTGGTAATCGGTGTACCACATGCCGACATATTTATTATTATTCATAAAATAATAAGTACCGAAGCCATGCTGTTGGTCTTGAAACCATTGGCCTTCATAGCGTTCTCCGTCGGGGAAAGTAAACACACCCTGCCCCTGGCGCTTACCCTTGACGTATTCGCCTTCATACTTATCTCCGTTCTGAAACACTGTAATACCCTTGCCGTTAGGCTTTTTGCCTTGCATTTCACCCGTATATACAGAACCATCTTTAAATTTATAAGTACCGATTTTAATTTCCTGAGAAAAAACAAATGATGTAGAAATTAAAATAAATGATATAGTACTTATGATAAAATGTTTGATATTCATTACTTATGTTTTTTCGTGGACAACAAAGATAAACAAATTCTGCTTATCAATACAAGTATTTTATAATTTGTTATTAATTCCCGGCAACCACTTCAATCATCTTATTACTGTCGAAATACCTTTGTGCAAGCTGTTTCAGCTCATCCGGACGTACACTGCGTATTGCTTCCAGTGAGAGTTGAAAATAATCTTTATTCAGATAATTAGTATCTATAAATATCCACGCATCACTTTGTGCAAAAGCACCTTCATAACTCCGGCAGAGGTCGCCGGTCATATAATTGCGCACCATATTCAACTCCGAATCCGATATTAATTCATTTTGCAGTAAGTCCATTTCATGATAAACTTCCCTTATCAAATCATCAACATGTTCGGTGGCTGTTTCGCTTGATATTATTAACACTCCTGTATCCGGGAAATTGGTGATTCCGCCAGCTATGCCATAAGTGTACCCTTTCTCTTCGCGTATATTCTGAACCAATCTGCTGCCGAAATACCCGCCTAAAACAGTCATAAGCACTTTCAATTTATATGAATCGGGATGAGCATATCCGATAATGGGATAACCCATAATAACACAACTTTGCATCGTGTTTGCCACACTTACCAGTCTTCTCTTATCTTTTGTGGTATGAATTTCGTGAGACTTGTGTTCATTCACGACTGTTGTATCGCCCCAAGCATCAGTACCTAGCACCTTTTCTACATGCGAAATAATATTATCTGTTACATTGCCTGCCAGATATATGCTGCAATTGCCGAAATAATAGTTCTTTTTGAAGAAATCAAGCAAACACTCGCGTGTAATATCGTTATAGGATTTATCTGTTACTATAACACCGTTAGGGTGGTTATCGCCGAAAATGCAATTACGGAATGCACGATGAGCCATGTAATTTACTTTGCCCATATTTATGTGCATCAGTTGCAGGTTGTTGCCAATAACAGTTTCAAGCCGCTTTTCATCGAATGTGGGTTGAAGCAGTAACGATGACAGAACGGCAAACGTCTGCTGAAAATATTTATTCAAAGAATATAAAGTGATGTAAGAATGCCGGCTTCCTACTGTCAGTTCAAGCCACGCACCGTAAAAATCAAGTTGCTCGGCAATTTCGGAACTTGAATACCGTGCACTGCCCTCACGCAGCATACGATTACAAAACAACGCTTGCATGGGTTGTGCCTCGTCCCATTTGCCTGAGCCGAATATAATATCCACACGCACAACATCCTCCTTGCCGGCGCGTATTACTTGGCAATGTATTCCATTCGGCATCACAATGCTTAACGGAGTAGTAATATTAATTTTATCTATTGAACGAATTTCAGGTGCTAACGAACGATTAATCATCTAAATTATTTTTTAAATATTCCTCTGCTCTGACCAAATCGTCAGGAGTGTCAATGCCAATTGTGTTTACTTGTGTGATTCCGACTTTAATCTTATACCCGTTCTCAAGCCAACGAAGCTGTTCAAGCGATTCGGTCAGTTCAAGTTCGGATTGAGGTAATGAAGTTAATTGCTTCAATACGTCAGGACGGTATGCATACATACCGATATGCTTATAATAAACATGGTTGCTTATCCATTCACGCTTATCCTTATTCCTATAATAAGGTATTATCGAGCGACTAAAATACATGGCATGCATATCCCTGTCAACAACGACTTTCGGCGTATTCACGTTTGCCAATGCTTCCCAACCGTCAGCTGCCGTAAAAGGCTTAACAAGCGTGGCTATTTGTGTGCTTTCATCATCAAAACAACCCTTAATGGCATTAATTTGTGAGACGTGGATAAACGGTTCATCACCTTGTATATTGATAATCACGTCAAAATTCCTGCCTATTTTGGTATAAGCCTCATAGCAACGATCCGTTCCGGAATGATGGTCGACGGACGTCATAACTGCCATTCCTCCGAAACCTGACACATAGTCATATATTCTTTTATCGTCAGTTGCCACGTATACGTCATCGAGCACCTTTCGGCACTGTTCATACACGCGCTGAATGACAGCCTTGTCACCCAATGTTGCCAAGGGCTTGCCCGGAAATCTACTTGAACCGTATCTTGCCGGTATTATTCCTACAAACTTCATTTATTATTTATGTATCTTTCTTTTCAAAATATTGTGTTTCCCTACCATTTATTGATATGAATCTTGTGAACTTCATATTTGTCTTTAGGTTTTTCATTGCCGTTGGGATAACCTACCGGAACTACGGCAAAAGGGATGATGTTTGAAGGCAACTTATATAATTGCGACACCACTTCCATACGTTCTTTATACGGATAAAGAGCCGTCCATACAGCACCGAGTTCCAACGATTCGGCTGCTAAAAGCAGGTTTTCGGTAGAAGCGGACGCATCCAGCATCCACAAGTCGGGATTTACATCACTGTCACCGCAAACGATTATTGCCTGTTGCGATTTTATCAACATCTTGGCATACGGCAACTGCTTGCCCATCGTGTCAAGTTCATCGCGGTTTGTGGAAATGATATATTCTACCGGTTTCATATTTTTTGCCGACGGAGCAGCCATGGCGCAACGTATAAGAGTCAATAACTTCTCTTCGGAAACTGCATCCGGCATATAGTGCCTGACACTTTTTCTTTCAAGAATATTTTTTATAACTGAATTATTTTTCCCCATAACCTATAAATATTATAAACTAATGAACAAAGATAAAAACATTGTCACAATAAACAAACTAATGGACGATGATTTGTTCTTTGCTATTTCGGTGGAATGCTATCTTTTTTGGATGATTTCTGTTCGTTGTGCGTTGCATAACGCTTTTCACAATTCGACAATTCGCCTTGTGGAAATAGAGTCTTTTCATCATACGGCAATGAACCGTCATTATAAACCTTTCTCATGAATATTCCCCATATAGGCAATGCAGTGGCAGAACCCTCTCCTTCTCTCATAAAGTCAAAGTGTATATCACGATCCTCACCTCCTACCCAGCATCCGGTAACCAAATTGGGAACAAAACCTACGAACCAACCGTCGGAATTATTCTGAGTGGTACCTGTTTTTCCACCAACGCGTGCCGAAGTATATTGTTTTACTCTTGAACCAGTACCACCATTTGTAACGGCAATCAACATCGAAAGCATATTCTGTGCGCTCTGAGCAGATATAACTTCATTCATTTGCGAATGGAACTTGGATATGACCTTGCCATCACTGTTTTCTATCTTTGTCACCAACATAGGCGCGCAACGTATACCCTTATTAATAAATGCCGTATAAGCGCTGACCATTTCACCTACAGATATGTCACACGTTCCCAAACAAAGTGAAGGAGTAGCCGAAATTCGGTTGTTGGCTACACCGAACTTATGAATCAAATTAACCAAAGCAAACGGACTCAGTCGACTCATCACCCACGTTGCTATCCAGTTGTTAGATTGTTGCAGCGCCCATTTCAAAGTTACCATCTCGCCATACCGTGAATAAGACGAATTATGCGGGGTCCATCCACCTATTGAATAAGGATGATTCATAACAGATGTGCACGGAGACAATCCGTTCTCCATTCCTAATGAATAAAGGAAAGGTTTGACAGACGATCCCACTTGCCGACGCCCCATCATAGCCATATCATATTGGAAGAATGCATAATTAGGTCCGCCAACATATGCTTTCACTGCTCCCGTCTGAGGATTCATCGCAACCAAGCCAGAACGTAAAAACGATTTGTAATATCTTATTGAATCCCAAGGCGTCATCACAGTATCTTTCGGACCGTGCCACGTGAAAATAGTCATAGGTTGACGATAGTGGAACGAGCGTTCTATCTCCGCATCAGACAACCCGTCGGCATGCATAATCTTATAACGGTCACTGGCACGCATTGATTTCAGCATCAATTGATGTACTTGCGCCTGACTTAGATTTGCAGAGAAAGGAGCATTTGAGCGCCCTGCCTTTTCTTTGTCAAACATAGGTTGCAGCTTATTACCCAAATATTCTGCAACCGCATCCTCGGCATATTGCTGCATGCGCGAATCAATTGTAGTATATATCTTTAAACCGTCGGTATACAGATTATACGGGCTACCGTCACTCTTGAAATTCTTGTTGCACCATCCATACAAAGGATTGATGACCCAAGCTAAAGAATCCTCGGTATATTTGTATTTCATATCGTATGGATAATCCGAACGCTTAGGTTTTTTAGCCGTCATAATAATACGCAAATATTCTCTGAAATACGTTGCAGGTCCATCACGGTGGTCAACTAAATGAAACTTTACAGTCAATGGCTTCTCCTGTAAATCACTGCATTCAGAGTCCGTGATAAAGCCGGCCTTGCACATTTGTGAAAGCACTACATTGCGGCGTTGCCGCGTTTTATCATTACGACGTACCGGATTAAATAAAGCCGAATTCTGGCACATACCTATTAATGTGGCCGATTCATCAATAGTCAAATCTTTAGGGTCTTTTGAGAAATATGTCATTGCAGCCGTTTTTATTCCAACAGCATTATATCCCCAATCATATTTATTAAGGTACATTGTCAATATTTCTTCCTTCGTGTAGTAACGTTCAAGTCTCACAGATATTACCCACTCTATCGGTTTTTGGAAGAAACGTTCCAGCGCATTGTCGGCACTAGGTGAATACAATTGTTTGGCGAGTTGCTGAGTAATTGTAGAACCTCCACCGGCATTCTTCTGGCTGAAAAGTCCCCTCTTTACAAAAGCACGAGCCAAAGCCTTAGCGTCAATTCCCGAATGTTTGAAAAAACGCACATCCTCAGTAGCCACCAAAGCTTCAACGACACTTTTGGGAATTTCATTATATGTGGCATATATACGGTTCTCCTTATTAAGAGAATAGGTGCCAAGCACCTTTCCGTCAGATGAAATCACTTCCGACGCAAACTTATAATGAGGATTCAACAACTCATCTATCGGAGGCATATACCCGATCCACCCCATCGCTATAGCTGAAAATAAAAAAACAGTAAGTAGGATAATTAATATATATCCCCCCCACATCGTATGAATTATTTTACGTACTACCCACGGCGTATTTTGCGTCCGATTATCGGGTTGAGTCTCATTTGTTGCCATTCTGTCAATTATTCTCCATGTTTTGATAACGTGCAAATTTATAATAAAAGTTTTAATAAAAACTCATCTTATAACCATTTTTTGTTTATCTTTACGCTCCGAGTTATAAGTAAATATCTAAAAAAACATATTAAGTATATGGGAAACAGAAGTTTAGTTACAATTGCGGATCTTACCAAAGAAAAGATTTTATATCTTCTTGATATGGCAAAGGAGTTTGAGAAAAATCCGAACCGTAAAATTTTAGATGATAAAGTAGTAGCAACTCTTTTTTTTGAACCGTCAACACGCACGAGGTTAAGTTTTGAAACAGCCGTTAACCGTTTGGGAGGACGGGTTATAGGGTTTGCAAATCCGGCAAACACGAGTACTTCAAAGGGTGAGTCATTAAAAGATACCATTAAAATGGTGAGTAATTATGCCGATTTAATTATTATGCGACATTTTCTTGAGGGAGCTGCTCTATATGCAAGCGAGGTTACTAACGTACCTATTATTAATGCGGGTGACGGAACACATCAACACCCTTCACAAACGATGCTCGATCTTTATTCAATTCAAAAGACACAAGGTACGCTTGATAATCTGAATATATATTTGGTCGGAGATTTAAAGTACGGGCGTACGGTACATTCGCTGATTATGGCAATGCGCTTCTTTCATCCTACATTCCATTTCATAGCTCCGGATGAATTGAAGATGCCCGACATCTATAAGGAATATTGCGTAAAGAACAATATCAAATATGTGGAGCACAGCGATTTCAACGAAGATACAATAGCCAATGCCGACATATTGTATATGACACGTGTGCAACGGGAACGCTTCACCGATTTGGTTGAATACGAACGTGTAAAGAATGTTTATATCCTACATGAGTCAATGTTAGGCAAAACAAGACCTAACATGAAAATATTGCATCCGCTGCCACGCATCAATGAAATATCCGATGATGTTGACAACAATGAAAAAGCATATTACTTTCAACAGGCACAAAACGGATTATATGCGCGTGAAGCTATCATTTGCGATGTTTTAGGATTTACACTTGATCAAATTAAACAATAATAATGGACACAAAAAATAAACTTTTGGTTGCGGCAATCGAAAACGGTTCCGTAATCGACCATATACCTTCAGATAAATTATTCACTGTCGTATCTTTGTTGGGATTAGAAAAGATGAATTTAAAAATAACCATAGGCTTTAATCTCACAAGTAAGAAACTAGGCAAAAAAGGTATTATCAAGATTGCCGATAAATTCTTCACCGACAACGAAATAAACAAAATATCTTTAGTCGCTCCACATGCCGTACTAAACATTATTCGTGATTACGAAGTGGTTGAAAAGCGCGACTTGTCATTGCCTGATACATTGATAGGCATCGTCAAATGCAACAACCCCAAATGCATAACGAACAATGAACCGATGAAAACCGTTTTCCATGTTGTTGATAAAGAAAAAGGAGTTCTTCAATGTCATTATTGTGAAAAGGAACAAACCAAAGAAGAGGCTGTAATCTTATGAAAGAGGATTGGAAACCGGGTACAATGATATACCCGTTGCCGGCAGTGCTGGTCAGTTGCGGTTCTTCGCCCGAAGAATACACATTATTTACAGTAGCATGGACGGGCACGATATGTAGCGATCCACCTATGTGCTACATATCTGTGCGTCGCGAACGCAATTCTTATCCTATCATTAAGAAGAATATGGAATTCGTCATCAACCTGACAACACGTGATTTGGCTTATGCCACCGATTGGTGCGGAGTGCGCTCCGGACGCGATTACGATAAGTTTAAGGAGATGCAACTGACACCGGCATCGGCAAAAGTGGTGAAAGCACCTATAATAAAAGAATCACCGGTAAACATCGAATGCAAAATTAAAGAGATTATTCCGTTAGGCACTCATGACATGTTTATTGCTGACGTGGTTAACGTGAAAGCTGATGATAAGTACATTGATCCTAAGACAGGCAGATTCAATCTCGAACAAAGTCGCCCATTAGTTTATTTCCATGGAGAGTATTACGATTTGGGTTCCAAGATCGGCAATTTCGGTTGGTCTGTGAAAAAGAAAAAGAAATAAAACAATATGGCAGTATTGTTGCACTTTATAACAATACTGCCATATAATTATCTTTTGTTATTCTTCTATTTCTGAAGAGGCATTAAACGGGCAATATATTTACCGATAATGTCAAATTCGATATTCACTCTACTTCCTTTTTGAATAGCATGAAAATTAGTGTTTTCATGCGTATATGGAATTATATTAACTTCAAAAGTGTTATCGGTAGGATTGCAAACAGTAAGGCTGACACCGTTAACCGTAACCGAACCTTTATCTACAGTCATATAACCGCGTTGCGCCATTTCTTTATTAATTGGATACTCAAAAGTATAAGTCCAACTGCCGTTGGCATCCTTAACATCCGTACAAACGGCCGTTTCATCAACATGTCCCTGAACAATATGACCGTCAAGCCGGCCGTTCATCATCATACTACGCTCAACATTCACTTCGTCACCAATTTTCAACAAGCCTAAATTACTGCGATCAAGCGTCTCTTTCATGGCGGTTACCGTATATTTATCAGCCGTTTTCTTAACAACGGTAAGACATACGCCGTTATGTGAAATACTTTGATCTATTTTCAATTCATTTACGAAAGGTACTTTCAACGTAAAATGAACATTATCCTTGTCATGAACAATATCCGTAATAGTTGCCATACCTTCTACTATACCTGCAAACATACTTTTTCCTTTCTTAATTATTTATACTAATCTTCACTTGTTTATTAATACAACTCTTCTTTATTTTGTTTAAGTTCTTCACTGTCAATTTGTTTGGCATTCATTTTGCGCCAAACATAAAAAATATACACCAATACTATCGGAATCAATACCGATACCCAGCTCATCACTTTCAGCGTGAAAAAGCTACTACAGCTGTTTTGCAATGTCAATGAACTTTGTAAATCTGTGGTTGACGGATAATAAGGTGTATTATTATATCCCGCTAAAAGTAATAATCCAAATACTGTAAGAACGGTTCCTATACCGCTATACCATATTCCCTTATTAAAACTTTTATTGTAAATTGTACCTAATATACCGAACAAAACACCTATTACACCTATTATAAATATAATTGAAACAACAGGCATGGCAATCATATTATGAAAATATTTATATGATTCCATTGCAATTTCTCCGGACGGCATAACTGTGAAACCGATTGTGCGTAATATACGAATAAAAAAGCTGAGGAAGAAGATAAGGAAAATAACCGTTTCTATCGGAAGGTTTTTACGTATATGCTTTTCCAAATCAATGTCTTTTATGTTATTTACAAAATATAGCATACCTAATATGCGTGATAAGAACAAGACAGCCACACCAAGCAATAAATTATTCAGTACTTCTACCAGTTCCAGTCCATGCAAAGGATTTGTCCATTGACTGATTACAGGCATTTGCGACTCAATAAAATTGGTTTTATTCACAATAAATTGCGAACCGGTGAAGAAACTTGCCACTGCAACGCCTACGAATAAAGGGCCGATAACACCGTTAATTGTAAGAAATATACGATATGTCTTAGTACCGAGCAAATTACCTATTTTGTTTTGAAACTCGTAACTGACCGCTTGAAGCACAAAGCTGAATAGAATAATCATCCACGCCCAATATGCTCCACCGAAACTCGTACTGTAAAACAATGGGAATGATGCAAATGCAGCACCACCGAACGTTACAAGCGTTGTAAACGTAAATTCCCATTTGTTACCAGTTGAATTGACAATCAATCTGCGTTGTTCTTCAGTCTTGCCTAAAGAGAAAATCATTGTATTTCCACCTTGAACAAAAAACAGAAAAACAAGCAAGCCACCTAACAATGATATAATTGCCCACCAATAATGTTGTAATATTTCGTATGTACTCATAATGTCAATTATTTAATGATTGCGGTTCCGGTCCTTTTTTAATTGCCTTCACCATAATACATATTCCGGCTATCAATAATACCGTAAATATCGTTAAGAAAATAAAGAATGAAGCTTCAACATTGCCTATGTTCAATTTTGATATAGACACAGCCGTTGGTAACAGGTCTTGTATAGACCACGGTTGACGACCGGTTTCAGCTACTACCCAACCGGCTTCGCCACCGATATATACCAGAATGATGGAATAAAGACCTACCCACATTAACCATCGCTTTTCGATAAAATTCTTCTTAAATAATAGAACCGTAAACACTATGAAGAACAATATGAAGTAAAATCCTACACCGACCATAACACGAAAAGCATAAAAGTTCAACGGTACATTAGGCACTAAATCATTCGGACTTTTGATAAATCCGTACCCGAAGTACGGCATTGTCTTCTCCATTACAACCTTTGCTATCAATGCACCATCCTTATCACCGGCTTTACTTGCAGCACGATAAGCATCCAATGCTTTAATTGATGTTTTACCGATAGCTATCTTGTCTTGTGCCGACAAAGCCTTCGATCCGTTAGGCAACTTATAGCCACCGTTCAACAAATCATTTATGCCGGGCACATAAGCATGCAACTGGTGCATGGAAAGTAGAGATAATAACTTTGGAATTTCTATCTTGCAAAGATATGGATCGACTTTGTCATTAGGAGCTTTCTTATTAGGATTAAAGATACCGAATAGCACAAACGGACGATCGGCACCTCCTTGATATTCACCTTCAAAGGCTGCCAGCTTCATCGGTTGTGTTTGGGCTATCTCATATCCTGAACGGTCACCGCTATATAAAGAGAACAATGCTGCCGCCAGACCTACTATAGTTGCAATTTTCATACTTCCAAGAGCCAACGGTTTTTCACGGTTCTTCAGTAAAAACCAGCAACTGATGCCGACTACAAAAACAGCACCCAGCAACCAACCGCTTATTACAGTATGAAGAAACTTATTCACCGCCGTAGGAGATAAAGCTACGGCAGCAAAATTATACATTTCATTACGCATTGTGTCCGGATTAAACTTCATCCCGACAGGATGTTGCATCCATGCGTTAGCCACCAATATCCACCAAGCGGACAAAGTAGCTCCAACCCATGTTAACCACGTTGAGGCCAAATGGAATTTCGGTCCGACTTTCTTCCAACCGAAGAACATTACTGCGATAAAAGTAGCTTCCAAAAAGAAAGCGACAATCCCTTCAATAGCTAATGGAGCACCGAATATATCACCTACGAACCATGAATAATTACTCCAATTCGTTCCAAACTCAAACTCAAGTATTAATCCGGTAGCTATACCTATGCAGAAATTAATACCAAAAAGTTTCATCCAGAACTTCTCGGCACGTAACCACATCTCATTGTGCGTACGATAATACAATGTTTCCATTACACCTAAAATAAGACCTAAGCCTAATGTAAGAGGAACAAAAATCCAATGGTACATGGCCGTCATTGCGAACTGTGCCCGTGACCAATCTACGAATGCAGGATCAAGAATGTCAAACATAGCAATATTTTTTATTTATTTTGAATACTCAATTCTTTGCCAGCTGTTCCTGAAAATATCCTTACCTATTATATTTACACGAGAACATTTGGCTATAATATGAATCAATTTATCACAATCTAGAAAAGCACCGTCATCAATATCTGCAATACTTGATGGTAAATAAAGTGTACTGCCTAAGTTTATGCAACCACTGAAAGCCCTTTCCCCTATACGAAGTAACCCACTTGGTAAATCAATATGCATAAGATTCTTTTTCTGTGAAAAAGTATACTCAGGAATGGATATGGCATTAGTATTTTTAATATGTACAATGACTAAGTTTTGCATAAAGTCACGAATTAATTTGAAATCTTCATCATTCATCTGACCTGATACAGTCAAATAATTGACTTCACTAGGTTGATGTCCAATCTTTAATAATTCATTTCCAAGCTCTCCTCCTTTTTGTAAATTCACCGTAACACTTACCGGATCACCTTCGAGAATAGAAAAACCGCTCCAACTGTTATGTGAACGATAATGTTCCCTGCTACCGGCCGGTACATAAACAGCACTTATCGTGTCATTCAAAGCTCCGGTTTCCAATCCAGGCCCATAATTAGACTTCATAATCACCACCTTCAAGTTATTACAGTTCTTAAAAGCATATTTCCCGATATTAATCAACTCAGACGGCATGACAATTGTACGCAATGATTGTTTACCTATAAATCTACCTGTATTGTTGTTACAAAAAGCATACGCAGGAATTTCTTTCATTACCGTTATTGCGAATTGAGATAAAGTACCGTCTTTGCCTGCATAAGGCTTCAATCCTACATTTGAAATATCCAAATTGCGTAGAGATGGCATGCTATCACGCATGAACCGAAAATCTTTTGCATTAATATAACCGGTTACTATTAAATCGGTAATATTATCGGCTAGACTCTTTTCCTTTATAACCTCATTCTTTAATGTTCCTGGCTTATCGACATATACTACACATTTGTTGTTTTGGGCATTCAGATGAACAGAACATACTGATATTAAGACAGATGTGAGTAGATATTTATATTTCATGGTGTATTTTTTATGTGTTTACAATAGGCAAATATAAAACTTTTTAGATTATATTTGTATCCCGAATAATAAAAAAACATTAACATAAGCATAAATAATTGTCTTTCTCTATTTATATAAAAAAAATGTTGTAACTTTGTGAAGTTTAAAAAGACATTGTTTTCTTACATTCAAAACATTTTTTATTCAATATCACATATTATTTAAACATTAAACAATCCACATATTTCCAATATGTATAAAATTAATCAATTGAACGACAAAGAATTGTCGGATTTAATAATTATTGCCAAAGATTTAGGCATAAAAAAGCCTGAATCAATGAGCAAGGAAAACTTAGTTTACGGTATTCTTGATCAACAGGCTATTGCTGGTGCAACCCAAAAGAATAACAACGTTGACAACAACAATAAGAAACGCACACATACAACAGCAAAGAAAACAGCACCTACGAATACAAAACCTAAAAGTGCCAAAACAATTAATGCGGAGGCCAATAATAAGGGAGGAGTATCGGAAAGCACCGATACTAAGACCGATGTAAAAAAAACAACAACTAAAAAAGCTCCTAAAAGACAATTACACAAAGATGTATTAGATGACATCCCGGAGGAAATCTCAAAACGAGTAATTGCTAAAAAGAAAGAAAAGGATAAAGTGGAAGAACCAATACTCAATTTTGAAAATAGCGATTTCATTCCTATAGAAAATTTGCCTATTGTGGACGATTTAAGCGACTTTCCTAAAGAATTATTAGGTAAAATCAAAGGCTTCGCCAAGGCCAAAATGAATAACAACAAGCCCGAGGAAAAAGAAAAAGTTGTTAAAGAACCAAAGAAAGTCGTTGAACCATCACAAAAGGTAGTTGTAGAACAGAAAATTAATAAACCGCAGATTGAACCTCAACGTAATGCTGTGCCACGAACGGAACAACCTAACATTGAACAAAATCAACGCTTTGATCAACCTCGCCCGATACAGAATCAAAACTTTCAACAAAAAGATCGTCCCCGTATTCATTTGCGCAATGATAATCCTGCCCCTCAACCACAGCAGCAACAGCAACGCCAGACACAACAAATGTCTTCCACCCAACCTTCACAAAATCAACAGATAAATAATTATCCTCAAAATAACAATAATAATCTCCCGAATGTCAATAATAATAACCCTCAACAAGAAAAGCCTTTTGATTTCGAAGGTATTTTAAGTTGTGAAGGTGTTTTGGAAATAATGCCTGACGGTTACGGTTTTTTACGTTCTTCGGATTATAATTATTTGTCATCACCTGATGATATATATGTATCACAGTCACAAATAAAATTGTTCGGATTGAAGACCGGTGATGTAGTTGAAGGCCCTATTCGTCCGGCAAAAGAAGGAGAAAAATTTCTTCCGTTAGTTAAGGTTGAAAAGATTAACGGATGTGATCCGTCTATTGTTCGCGACCGCGTGCCTTTTGACCATTTAACTCCTTTATTCCCTGATGAAAAGTTCCAACTTTGCAAAGGCGGATACGGTGACAGTTTATCTGCTCGTGTTGTAGACTTATTTGCTCCTATAGGTAAGGGCCAACGCGGATTAATTGTGGCACAACCTAAAACAGGTAAGACAATATTATTAAAAGATATAGCAAATTCCATCGCGGCAAACCATCCGGAAGTATATATGATAATATTACTTATAGATGAACGCCCGGAGGAAGTTACGGATATGGCACGAAGCGTAAATGCGGAAGTTATTGCTTCAACATTTGACGAACCAGCCGATCGCCATGTGAAGATTGCCAGCATAGTTCTTGAAAAAGCTAAGCGAATGGTTGAATGCGGGCACGACGTGGTAATATTGCTTGATTCAATTACACGTTTGGCAAGAGCGTACAATACAGTTTCTCCTGCAAGTGGAAAAGTACTTTCAGGAGGTGTTGATGCAAATGCATTACACAAACCCAAACGTTTCTTCGGTGCCGCACGCAATATAGAGAACGGCGGTTCGCTTACGATTTTGGCCACAGCATTAATTGATACCGGCTCCAAAATGGACGAAGTTATATTTGAAGAGTTTAAAGGTACCGGCAATATGGAATTACAATTAGACCGCACGTTGAGTAACAAACGTATATTCCCTGCTGTCAACATCGTAGCAAGCAGCACGCGTCGTGATGACTTGTTGCAAGACCGTCAGACTCTCGACCGTATGTGGATTCTCCGTAAATATCTTGCCGATATGAATCCGATAGAAGCAATGAACTTTGTAAAAGACAGACTTGAACAAACTAAGAATAATGATGAATTCCTATTAAGCATGAACTCATAAACCATATACAAAGCCTCATAACCGTGAGGCTTTATTATTTTATATTATGGGAGATAAATTTGAAAACGATAAAGAGATGTTTCCTTTGGTCGATGAAAAAGGAAACATTATCGGTGCGGCTTCTCGTGCAGAATGCCATGACGGCAGCAAGAAATTACACCCCGTTGTACACCTCCACATATTTAATTCAAATGGAGAATTATTATTGCAAAAACGCCCGACTTGGAAAAAAATTCAACCGGATAAATGGGACACTGCTGTAGGCGGGCACGTTGATTTAGGTGAAAACATTTCTCAAGCACTGAAACGTGAAACTCTGGAAGAAGAAGGAATCTACGATTATATACCGGAATTTATCACTTCATATATCTTTGAATCGAAAATTGAAAGAGAGCTGGTATTCGTTTATAAAACAATATATGACGGAGAAATACATCCTTCGAAAGATGAACTTGCCACTGCTCGTTTTTGGAATGAAAATGAAATAAAAAACAACGTCGGCAAGAATGTTTTTACTCCTAATTTTGAACAAGAATTAAACAGAATAAAACTATTCGAATAGTTTACAATTTTTCATCCAACTGGTTCAGTAACTTCTTATAAAGAAACAAATCATAAAAATTCATGTTGCGATGGATCACAATATCCAACGGGCAAATGCTGTTGTGATAAGCTTGTAATTCATTGTTGAATTGTTCTTCGGTACGTGCCAGGCGTTTAATCTCATTTTCACGTTCACGACGCAATTGCGTACACACAGGTATCAACAATTTCATCACAACTGCATTCATTAAATAATGTCCCTGTACAAACAAATAGGTATTATCAGGACGTACGCCCAACTGTGATAAGTCATCTACTAAGCCACGCACCTTTTGTGTGAGCATCTGGTAGTTATAACATAAATACTGCAACTTGTCATCCACTCTTGCACGAACAGAATTAAAAGCTCCATCAATATTATTTAAATCCACTTCACCAAGACCAACGCAGTCATTAAAATCGGTAATTGAGAATTCCTTTTCGCGATGTTCACGATAAAAGAATACATTCCATAAAAATAATGGATAAATAATTTCAGAATATGTCTTTAGAAACAATGAAAAATCAACAATTCTTTTGTCGTTCAACGTTGCATCGGTGCACACTCCTTGAAGAGATTCAGCATAGCAATGATAATTTTCTATAGCATAAGTGTACGTCTGAAAGATATACGGATCGCTATTCATCCGGTGTGAAAAGATAGAGGCATGTTGCATAAGATAATCATAATCGCTGTCGACACATGCAATCATATTTGAACCGAAACTAATATTTCTGAACACGCTCATTAATGCCATTTTCTTTCCCTTGGACAAAGCATCTGCGTTTGGCAGCATTATCTGGAAAGTACGTGTTTCATTTTCTAATCTATTAAGTATGCCATGCCAAAAGGCAACATCTTCATAACTCTCGACATAAGCAATAATCTTACGCCGGGCATGTCGTGAATAAAGGTGCTGTGCAGCACCCCAATATTCAGTATTGACATTATTTTGTAATCGTTTATCCATCGTCTTTATCCAATAAGGGATCTTCACTTATATCGCTAACTTCTGTCACTTTATCCATCCATCCGTTCATTATCACAGCCGGAGAATGGGTGGTTAAGATAACCTGTACATTAGGATTTATTTTGCGAACCAACGTAATAAGTTGCTGCTGCCATTCAATGTGCAGCGACACTTCTGGCTCATCCATCAACAGGGCGCAATGTTTGTGATCCTGCACTAATACGGTGAGCAAAATAACAAGAATTTGTTTCTCGCCCGAAGACAAGCAATATGGTTCAAGCCTGTCATCACCCTGTATAAGTTCTATCTCGTTACTCTTCCTGTCAATAATCTTATGTGTATCGCTAAACAATTCATCAACAATGTCCTGAAACTGTATTTTTGCTTCAGACAATTTTGCCGCTTCCGCTTGTACTTCAGGTATGCTGCTTTGCAGTACCTCTATTATACGGTTGCCTATGTTAACTTGATAGTCAAGATATTGGCGTTGCAGTTGATAGAGTTGCCAGTCCAATTCGGTCTTTACGCGGTTATCCGCCAATTTATCCAATAAATCGGAACGAAGCAACGGACGATCAAAACTCCGAATAACATTGAATGGGATATACGTGGCATCTTCAGGCGAAAAAGTAATCTTGACATCAGCATCATCTTTCTCCAACAATGATAAATTCGTCATATGTTGCAATGAACCTATAGCCGAATTGATAATAGTACTTTTACCGATACCATTAATACCTGACAATATATTTACATCCGGATTTAGCGTCCAAAGAATATTTCTTCGTCCCCATAAACCATCTATTTCAATCTTAGCAATATAATCAGCTCTTTTACTCATTTGTATATTTTTTGTTTTCCTCTTTCAAAGATAAAAATAATTACTACTTTTGCAAATATGTATTATGTTAAAAAAGATATAGAAATATCATCGTGCCACCATCTTAACCTGAGTTACGAGAGTAAATGCCAAGAACCTCACGGTCATGACTGGCAAATTACGGTATACTGCAAGGCAAAAACATTGAATGTTGATGGCATGGTTTGCGACTTTACGCAAATAAAGGAACTTGTTCAGGATAAGCTTGATCATAAAAATCTTAATGATGTGTTCGATTTCAACCCTACAGCAGAAAACATTGCCAAATGGATAGTAGATCAGATAGATACATGTTATCGTGCAGATGTACAAGAATCTAAAGACAATTTAGCTACCTATGAAGAAGATTAATGAGATTTTCTACAGCCTGCAAGGCGAAGGGCACAACACAGGCACTCCTGCTATCTTCATTCGTTTTGCAGGATGCAATTTACATTGTTCTTTTTGCGACACTGATAATGACCACGGTACATTGATGACAGATGAAGATATTTGCAAAGAAGTTTGCCGGTATCCTGCCAGGTTGGTAATTGCTACCGGAGGAGAACCCGGGTTATATCTTGACGACACATTAATATATATGCTGCACAATGGAGGTAAAAAAGTGGCTATAGAAACTAACGGTACACAGACTTTACCGGCTACGGCGGATTGGGTAACTGTGTCGCCAAAAGATTTATATATACAGGAGGCAAAAATTGTGTTGAAGAAAGCCGATGAAGTGAAAGTTGTATTTACAAAAAGAGATTTGGATTATGACCGTTATCTAACTGATATTAAGGCAGATTATTATTATCTGCAACCGTGCGACACTGATGATAACGAGCAAAATGCGGTAATCGTTGCCGAAACGGTAAAATATATAAAGTTACATCCGCTATGGAATTTATCATTGCAAATGCACAAATACATCAACATACCATAGAATATTTAATATAACAACAATAATGGATAACAAACAAATAATCGAACTTGCCGACAAATACGAAACAAAAGAGTTCATCAATGATGATCCAATTCAATTTCCTCATCGGTACAGTTCCATTCAAGACATTGAAATAAGTGGTTTTGTGACTGCATGGCTGTCGTTCGGCAACAGAAAACTTTTCATTAGAGTTTGCAACATTATAGATGATGCTTTTCAAAAAGCCGGTGGCCCATATAAATACATACTGGGCGACAGTTGGAATGTTTATAAAGATTCCAATGAAACACTATATCGTTGGGAAAAGAAGAAAGACTTTTATGATATGTGCTTCAGCCTGCACAAATTATACATAACCTACTCCACAATGCAAGAAATGGTAGTGAAAACTTCTTCAAAATTCAAGCCATATTATCAAAATGTATATGTACAGGCTCTATACAATTATTTTGATAATTGCGGGAAAATAGGTTCAAAAACTTCAGCCTGCAAGCGATTGCACATGTTCCTGCGTTGGATGGTTCGCAAGAATTCTCCAGTAGATATAGGTATATGGAATGACATTGATGCCGAATATATGCAGATACCTCTTGATGTGCATTCGTTCAACACTGCACGTGAATTCGGATTTACAAGATCCGCAACACCATCGGCAAAGGCTGTATTTGAGATTACATACAACTTCAAAAGCATATTCCCCAGAGACCCTTCACGTGGTGATTTCGTTTTATACGGTTATGACTTGTCTAAAAAAGCAGAACAGAAATGAAATATTTGATCATTTCCGATATACATGGCTCTATTACAGCTCTGAAACGTGTACTTGAATATTTTGACAAGTGGCATTGCGACAATATTTTATTGCTAGGTGACATACTTTATCATGGTCCCCGCAATGATTTGCCTGAAGGATATGCACCAAAAGAAGTTGCTGCCATACTTAACAATATAAGTGATAAGATATTGGCTGTCCGCGGTAACTGCGAAGCAGAAGTAGACCAAATGGTACTGAACTTCCCTTGTATGGCCGAATATGCTTGGGTCGTCGACAACGGAATACGTATATTCATGACACACGGACATCATTTCAATCCTGACAAATTACCACCGATAGGCAATATAGATGTATTCATGTACGGACATACACATCTTTATCAGATAGAAAAGAAAGACAACATAATGTTATATAATCCGGGATCAATATCAATACCCAAGGGTGGAAATGTGGCGACTTTCGGTTTATGGAATAACGGAAGGCTCAGCATATACAACCTTGACGGTGAAGAGATATTTACCGAACATTATTAATATTATAATAAAATAATCCCGCGATCGAACTAACGATCACGGGTTTCATAATTATGAACTTAGGTATATAGCGGAGTGGAAATTCGATTTATGTATTATTTCCTCTTTTATGCGGTAAAGATATGGCGGCAATATTCCTCAAAATTGTATTTATTCCTAATGTTTCATAGGTAATTCCCTATTTATGCCTTACTTGAAATTCATCTAGCCTATATGTAAAGCATCTTACCATATTATTTAATATTTCAGATATTTTTATGTATCTTTGCCGCCGACAATATTACAGTATGGAATTTTCAGAATTAAATTTAGATGACGACGTATTAAGAGCATTGCAATCAATGCATTTTAAAGAATGTACTCCGGTACAGGAAAAGTCAATCCCTTGTATTTTAGAAGGACGCGACGTGGTAAGCGTAGCTCAAACTGGTACAGGCAAAACTGCCGCTTACATTTTACCGATATTAAGCAGGCTGTTGCACGACAATCACCCTGAAGGTAAAGTCAATTGCCTGATAATGGCTCCTACGCGCGAACTTGCACAACAAATAGATCAACAAATGGATGGTTTCTCATATTTTCTGCCATTCAGTAGCGTACCTGTGTACGGAGGAAACGACGGTTCGCGCTTCAACCAGGAAAAAATAGGACTGACGGAAGGTGCGGATGTGATTATCGCCACGCCGGGACGACTCATTTCCCATCTCAATTTAGGTTATGTCGACCTATCCGAAGTATCATATTTGATACTTGATGAAGCCGATAGAATGTTGGATATGGGATTTTATGACGACATAATGCACATCGTAAAGTTTCTTCCTCAAAAAAGGCAAACAATAATGTTTTCGGCAACAATGCCGGCAAACATAAAGAAATTGGTATCCAATCTTTTGCATGATCCAGAGGAGATAATAATAGCAACATCAAAACCGGCTGACAAAATATCACAAAATGCTTGCATTTGCTATGATAATCAAAAGTTGGGAATGATACAGGAGTTGTTCAAGACTCGCCAAATAAACAAATGCATCATCTTTGCTTCTTCAAAGCTGAAAGTGAAAGACGTGGCAAAAGCATTGCACAGAATGAAATTGAAAGTTGACGAAATGCATTCGGATCTCACACAGGAACAACGCGACGAGGTTATGCATAAATTCAGAAACGGACAACTGAATATCCTTGTAGCTACCGACATTGTTGCGCGTGGAATTGACATTGACGACATACAACTAATCATCAATTACGACGTGCCTCATGATTCGGAAGATTATGTGCACCGTATAGGACGTACGGCACGGGCAGACAAAGACGGCTTTGCCATTACTTTTGTCAATGAAAAAGAGCAAAAGCCTTTTTCACTTATAGAAAAGTTTTTGGGCAAAGAGATACAAAAAATACCTGTACCGGAAAAATTCGGCAAAGCACCGATATATAACCCTGCTTTTTCGCATAACAATAACAAACGTCATAACAACAACAGACATTTCTATAAGAGAAAACAAGATATATTTGCAAAAAAGCAACAACATGATTGATAAAGATACGATTTGTGCCATTGCAAGTTCACAAGGCGGAGCAATTGGAATAATAAGAGTATCCGGAGTAAATGCCTTTTGTGCCGCTGAATGTATCTTTAAACCTGCAAATAAAGAAAAGATACTTCACGAACAAAAAGGTTTTACGCAACTGTATGGAAACATCATTGATGCAAAAACAGGTGAGGACGTTGATGATGCTATCGTATCAATATACCATGCCCCCCACTCTTACACCGGTGAAGATTCGGTGGAAATCAGTTGCCATGGTTCTTCATACATTCTTCAACGTGTTGTTGAGCTGCTTATTTCATCCGGTTGCCGTATGGCTAATCCAGGAGAATACACCCAACGCGCTTTCCTAAACGGCAAGATGGATTTGGCTCAAGCTGAAGCCGTAGCCGACATTGTTGCTTCATCTTCGGCAGCAACGCACCGCTTAGCTGTAAGTCAGATGCGAGGACATTTCAGTAAAGAAATAAACGACTTGCGCGATCAATTACTCAAATTCACTTCAATGATAGAGCTTGAACTTGACTTCAGCGAAGAAGATGTAGAATTTGCGTCACGTACCGACCTCAGAGACTTAGCCCAACATATAGACAGAATACTGGCACATTTAGTAAATTCTTTTCACCTTGGTAATGCCATCAAAAACGGTGTACCTGTTGCAATCATAGGTCAAACGAATGCCGGTAAAAGCACATTGCTTAACTATCTGGTTGGTGAAGAGCGGGCAATCGTCAGCAACATTCACGGCACAACGCGCGATGTTATCGAAGACACTATAAACATTGACGGAGTGTTGTTTCGTTTTATCGACACAGCCGGCATTCGCCACTCAACAGATGATATAGAGAAATTAGGTATTGAACGGAGTTTTCAAAAGTTGCAACAGGCAAACATAGTCCTTTGGATTATAGATGTAACTTCGCAAATTGATAAATTGAACCAACTCAAAGAGGAAATATTGCCCAAGTGCAAAGACAAAAATCTTATTATCGTATTCAACAAAATTGACTTGATAAAAGACATAAAACCTATTGAATCTGTCTTTGCCGATGTAACAGCACCGCACTTAGGAATATCAGCTAAAAACCAAATAAATACTGACAAACTGCGTGAACTACTATTAAAGACAGCTCGCATTCCTGAAATATCTCAAAGTGATGTTATCGTAACAAATGTTCGCCACTATGAAGCTTTATCAAAAGCTTTAACGGCAATAAAAGCGGTTGAGGACGGACTTAAAAACAATATACCCGGCGATTTATTGGCAGAAGATTTACATTCTTGCCTTAATGAACTTGGTGAAATAACCGGAAAAATAACCAGCACGGAGGTTTTAAATAACGTATTCAAACACTTCTGCATTGGTAAATAGATTGATTTTAATCTTTTATCTATCTAAAACGCATCCTTAAGCCGACTTCAGCCAATCCTTCAGTACCTGCACCAAATTCTGTAAACGCACAAATAGCCTTACCATACTCAAAACCGAAAGAACATTGCGTTGTTAATCTAACTAAATTTGAATGTGTATTATCGTCGGTACAAGTACGATGGTCATATGTTGCTCCAATACCACCCTTACAATAAATGCGCCATGTCTCTTTAGTTACAAAATTCACTTTTACAGCCGGCACGATTGAATAATATTTATCACGAAAATTGCGGTCAAACTTATGAGTGTAAAAGCTTGTATCTGAGTTCCTTGATGTTTGATAGCATAAGATTGCTCCTACAGCAACTGTCTTATTGATGTAGTGAAAGTAATTCGTATTTATACTTGCCGAATACTTAGCATCGCCAATACTGTATAGCCCGAATGATTCCACGGTACGTAATCCCTTTTTACTCAAATCATATATTTGATGTAATGTAATAGCACCAGCACTTACTGAAAATTCATCTTGTTTATAATCACGTCTTTGAGCAAATGAGAAACTGTTTATGACAAATAAAAGACAAAATAAAAGTGATAACCTTTTTATATTTTTCATTGTTTTTATTTATAAATGCTGAAAATCCATGAATACTGCACGAGAATAAAAAATATTTTTATGATATGTATTGATAAAGCTAATATAAATCGTGGTTCTGAAGGCTGAAACATATATACACATTAAGCTATATGATATACTGAAGAAGCCCGATTATAATAAAACGGATTCTTCATTATTTGATATATCAAACTATTTCTATGTCCATCGAGTATAAAAGAGACATCGCTTCAGGCAAAGAGAATTTAGCCTTATGCAACTTGTTCGCACCGGCATTGATATTATAATTTTTTGCAGTTGACAAATCAGTTTTCGTCAAATTGGTGTTATTGAATGTAGCCGATGTCAAATCAGTATTATGAAATATTGCCTTCTCCAAATCAGCATCTTCAAAACAAGACTCTTTCAATGAACACTCGTTGAACATTGCCTGATACATATATAAACCGATAAAAATTGAATAATTCATTATGCACCTTACAAATGTGACTGTAAACTTGTATTGCCTTTTCATAGTCCTTTTCGGCCATTGCATAGCAGTCCAGTCAAAACCCATCAGATTACAATCGGTAAAACTGACATCGCGAAAACGTGTACCGCTAAATTTTGAAAGAGACAAATTGCAATTCACAAAGTCACAATCATTAAAGGTGCAATTGCTTATTTCACTATTTGAAAAATCGCAATCAACAAATGTGGATGAAACAAACATCTTATCATTAATGCTCAGGCCGTTATCCAATCTTATTGATTCGAACCGCACATTATCAAAGTCTGCATTTTCATCAATATATTTATTATCGGTTATTGTCATTCGGTTTATATTACTTGCTATCTTTTCAGCAACAACAACTTATCTGCAATATACTCAAAAATCACTTAGCACAGCCATCATTGTCGGACGACGTTTGTATTTTCTGCGAAAATCCCTAACCAAATGATTCATTGCGTCTTCTCCCTTGTTAAGCTTTTTCATGCAAAGCAAAGCACTGGCTATAAGTTCATAGCTAGTACGCCCAATATTATTTTCAGCATAATCCTTCAAATCGGTAACATATTTTTTCACCAATTGTTTTGAATAATCGTCTTTCAAATAATAACTATATTCCATCAACATATTCAACTTGTCACTTTTGATGGACGACAATAATTTAAACAAACGCTTATCTTCTTTTTCTTCCGCATATATTTCTGCTTCAATACTGTAATGAGAACTACGTTTATTAAATTTGGTTTCTTGCATCATTTCATCCAAAAAGTCTTTCCATTGTTTCGGAGGAACGAGCGTTTTCAACTGACGATAATAATCAAACATTCCATTATTAAGAACGAATAACCGGCGATATGTGGCAATAATGTTATCTGTATCGTCCAGACTTTTATAAATATCAAGCTTCATCTCTGTCCAATCTATTTCGTCTGAAGTATTATCTTCCTGATATGAGAGTTCTATTCCTTCATTTAATATGTTTACAGCTTCATCATACCGATTATTTTCAACAAGCCGTAAAACTTCCGCTTTTCTTATTTCATAGATGTGAATATATTCATGCATCGTCTCATCAATCTTTTCCGGCTCATTCATCTTCTCCAATAAAGACGTCTTTTGAAGCACCAATTCGCAGGTGTTGTAAGAATCTTCATTTTTCACCAACAAATCGTCTATCAACATCAATCTTTTGCCAATCGGTTGAGTGTATGCGTTAATTTGTGCCACAAGATCATCAATATTATACAATTTATAATTGCTAAAACATTTTATATTTGCTATTTGGTTAAGTTTAAGAATAATTTCTTCCAATTGATCTTGCGAAACATCCGGACGATCTGCTGCCTTTACAATAATAGTTCCAAGCATTTCACAATAGTCTGAGAGGCAATCACTTTCATAATCTGTGAATTTATCGTACACCATTCCCATTGAATGAATAATTTGTATAGCGATGGAAATCGTCCCCATAGGGTTACCGCACTCTTCCAATAATTTTGCCTTAGTAATCAATGCACTTACATTATTTATAATCATATCCCAATCATAATCATCTGAAAGATTAAATGTTGCATCAACGATGGAATCTTCAAAGGCCATCGTCACTTCTTCTTTATAATCTTCCTCAGTATCTGAAGGATTTAAGTGCTTATCCATAAGATATTCAAATAGAACTTTCTTTAGTTTTTCATCCAAAGAAACATATTTTGAGATGAATAGCTTAAGTTCGGCAGGCGTGGCTAACATAAGCATTTGATCAAAATCTACTTTTTTAAAATCATACTTAGAAATCTCATTTATGCAGGCAGTACTATCCGCTTTTTGCTTTGCAACAGTATTCACAACTCCATTAGCCAGATAATCGCGAATAGCAAACAAAACTGCCACTTCATGCTTACACATTACTCCTTCAAAAGGGCAATTACAATTCCATGATTCAATGTTATCGCTTCGTAATGAAACATTTACAGAATAATTGAATGTACCTTTTACTACCGCCTTCCATTCATCAGGCGTTTCTTCCTTTAACTCAGTTACCGCTCCAGATTCATAATAATTTTTTCCTCGTTTTAGAATCTTATAAGGAACACTACTTTCAAAATTACTAATCGTAACCATATATATACTATATTTTTCCACTTAGTTCAAGCAACAATGACACCCTATATATTAGGCCTTTTCGTAATCAATTAATAAATCCATTCACCATTTTTACATAGACGACCAGAAATTATCAAATCACTACTTAAGTTAAACTCTTATCTTATTGGGGGTGCAAAGTTATATAAAAAATCTTATACTCGTTCACATATAACAACTTTATTAAAGATATATGGTAAAAGAGTGCTCGATAATTGTATTATAGTAAATGTAAATTGCAGGGAAGAAAAAGCAAATAAGAAAAGCTATATATCAGATATAAATATATTTTTGACTATCTTTGCGCCCCATAAAGGAGAGAAAGTTTTAATAAAAATGAGCAATTTAAAATCATTATTTAAGGATACGGTTATATACGGAATGAGTAGCATTCTCGGCAGATTTCTTAATTATCTGTTAGTTCCGATTTATACTCACAAAATGGCTGCATCATCAGGGGATTACGGTGTAATTACCAACGTATATGCATATACAGCTTTATTGTTAGTCATACTAACATTCGGTATGGAAACAACTTTTTTTCGATATGTCAACAAAAGCGAAAAGCCGATGCAGGTATATTCAACCGTTCTTATTATGGTAGGTACGGTTTGTGCATTGTTCGCTGCTTCAACAT
>Ga0210129_1000058_pt1 | contig 27868 bp, 29 predicted proteins | sample WestPond_Cattail_2_FD_185582 | JGI IMG/M metagenome (GOLD analysis project Ga0210129, IMG submission 185582) | Wetland microbial communities from the San Francisco Bay, California, USA, that impact long-term carbon sequestration -... | ecosystem: Environmental > Aquatic > Marine > Wetlands ... | reverse complement strand
CGGCGGCGAGGAGATGCAGGTGCTGGCCGAGCACGGCATCGACTTCGAGGTGGTGCCCGGCATCACCGCCGCCTGCGGCGTGTCCAGTTATTCCGGCATTCCGCTGACGCACCGCGACCATGCGCAGTCCTGCCTGTTCGTCACCGGTCATCTGAAGGACGGCAGCGCCGACCTCGACTGGGAGGCGCTGGTGCGGCCACGCCAGACGGTCGTGATCTACATGGGTTTGAACGCGCTGGCCGACATCTGCCGCCAGCTTGTCAAGCATGGCGCACCGCCGAGCAGGCCGATCGCCGTGGTCCAGCACGGCACCATCGCCACCCAGCAAGTGCTGACCGGCACCCTGGCCGATCTGCCGCAACGCGTGGCTGAAAGCGGTTTCACCTCACCCAGCCTCATCATCGTGGGCGATGTCGTCCAACTGCACGGCTCACTGGCCTGGTTCAACCCGGTCGCCAGCCAGGAAAAAACCGAGGCGGCGCTCAGCGCGTAGGGGGTTTGCGGCTGGCGTCCTCGGGCGCCGGAGAACCTTCGACCGTACCCCGGTGCTCGAAGGCGAACACCGCCGCTTCCACCCGCGAGTTCAGATCGAGCTTGGCCATGATGTGGCGCACGTGCAGCTTGACCGTGTTGTGGCTGATTTCCAGCGCCTGCGCAATCACCTTGTTGCTCTTTCCCCGCGCCACATGGTCCAGCACCTCGCGCTCGCGCTCGGTGAGGGTGGAGGCCAGGTCTTTTTTCAGCGAGCCCTTCTGCCCGTTTTGCCACAACTGGGCCAGCTTGATCGCCATGCTGGGCGCCACCACCAGTTCGCCACGGGCCGCCCGGCCAATGGATTCGATCACCTCGTCGGGCTCCATGTCCTTGAGCAGGTAGCCCTTCACGCCGGCCCGCAGGGCCGCCGTCAGGTCGTCCTCGTCCGCGCTCATGGTCAGGATCAGGGTGGGGACCTCGCAGCCTTCGGCGCGAATGCGGCGCAACAGGCTCAGGCCGTCGGTTTCCGCCAGCCGCAAATCAAGCACCAGCAAGTCCGGAAGATGTTCGCGCAGCATGGGCAGGACCAGCTCGGGGTTGCCGGTGGCACCGATCACCTTCATGCCGCCGCGGTGTTCCAGCAGTTCGGTCAGGCCGCTGCGGCACAGCGAGTGGTCATCCACCAGCATGATGCGTACCGGCTCCGTCATGGCGCCCCCTTCGCGCCCTGGCCGCCCAGTTCCGGCACGGTCAGGCAAACCCGGGTGCCGCCGCTGGCGCGCGGACCGATTGCTATCGTGCCCCCCAGGCGCTGCGCCCGCTCCTTCATGATGCCCAGGCCGAAGTGCGAATCACCGGCCGTCTCACCTTGCGCAAGACCCCGGCCATCGTCTTCGATCAGGAATTCGAGTTGCCCGCCCTCGCGCCGCACGCTCAATCGCGCCAGCCGCGCCTGGGCGTGCCGGCTGATGTTGGCCAGCGCTTCCTGCACGATGTGGAACACCTGCACCTCCTGCTCCACGGACAGCCCCAGATCCGGGACCTCGCAGACGCACTCCAGCGTTATTCCGGTGCGATGGCTGAACTCGTCGGCAATGCCCTTGAGCGCATGCAGCAGCCCCTGCGGATCCATGCCGGCGCGGAAATTCGTCATGATCTCGCGCAGATTGGCGTGCACGCTCCCCACCGCCTGCTTGACGTCGGAAAAATACCGCAGCGAGCGCTGGTCATCATGCGCCAGCATGGCGTCATGCAGCAGCGGCAGGCGCATGTTGACGTACACCAGGGTCTGGGCAATCGAATCATGCACCTCGCTGGCCAGGAAACGGCGCTCGTTCATGACGGTGGAGCACAGGTTTTGCCGCTCCAGCCGGGCGTTGTACAGCGCCAGGCCCAGCAGTTCGCCGATCGAACGCAGCACCGGCAGGATGTCGGCGCCCAGTTCGGCCTCGGTGTCGAAAAACAGGTTGTAGACCCCCAGCAGTTGCTCGCGGTGCCGCAGCGGCACGGCCAGCATGCGCTTGCAGTGCTGCCCGAAATACTGGCCGCTTTTGTTGTGCTTGGCGCAGGATTTCAGGTCGACGGTCCAGGTCAGGGTGTCGCTGTCGGCCGCGATGCCGCAGGTGCCGCAATGCCGGTCCACCGACAGTTCGGCCAGGCGCACGTCGGCGGGCAGGCCGATCTCCCCCACCAGCCGCATGTGCTGGCCATCGTCCGAGAGGATGCGAACCAGCCCCGCCTGGGCGCCGGCCAGGCGAAGGATGGGGCCCAGGAACTGCCCCAGCATGGATTCGAGTTGCTCGCCATTGGACAAGCCGGCCGTGATCTCGGCAAAAAGGCCCGCCACAGGCACGGCCGGGCCGCCTGAGGCGGTCACAGACCTCCCTACCGGATCAACAGCCATATTCATGCCAGCAACCTCTGTTCGCAAGAACCCTATCTTCCACCTTGGCCACCCTTTTGTCTCTCCGCACCATGTTGGACACAGTGTCTATGTTTATATATTCAGTAATTGCTATAGTAATTCAAGCCCCTGCCGGCAGGAATGGATGTTTTCCCGAGGCCGGGGCGCGTTTTCCCGGCCCTCGCCCCTGACCCCCCCCTGCCTGTAAACCCGGACATTCCCCATTACCCATATGGGTTAGAGGTGAATCACCCGTGTCGGTTATAGACGATTTCGCCCAGACTTGCGGTAATCCAAGGATGTCCGCCACTCCGATACACGACCCTACGGCCGCCCCGCTGGAAGGTGCCAGCACCGAAACCCGCAACACCACCTGTTATATGTGTGCTTGCCGCTGCGGCATCCGGGTGCATCTGCGCAATGGTGAGGTGCGTTACATCGAGGGTAATCCCGATCACCCGCTGAATCAAGGCGTGATCTGCGCCAAGGGCTCCTCGGGCATCATGAAGCAGTATTCGCCGGCGCGCCTGACCAAGCCGCTCAAGCGCAAGGCCGGCGCGGAGCGCGGCGAGGGCCAGTTCGAAGAGATCGAGTGGGACGAGGCTTTCTCCCTGCTGGAAGAGCGGCTCAGAAAAATCCGCGCCACCGACCCGAAAAAATTCGCCCTGTTCACCGGCCGCGACCAGATGCAGGCCCTGACCGGCCTGTTCGCGCGCCAGTTCGGCACCCCCAACTACGCGGCGCATGGCGGCTTCTGCTCGGTCAACATGGCCGCCGGCATGATCTACACCATCGGCGGCTCGTTCTGGGAGTTCGGCGGCCCGGACCTGGAGCGCGCCAAGCTGTTCGTGATGCTGGGCACGGCGGAGGACCACCACTCGAATCCGATGAAGATCGCCATCAGCAAATTCAAGCGCGATGGCGGGCGCTTCATCTCGATCAACCCGGTGCGCACCGGCTACTCGGCCATCGCCGACGAATGGCTGCCGATCAAGCCCGGCACCGACGGCGCGCTGCTGCTGGCCCTGATCCACGAACTGATCGCGCTCGGCCTGTACGACCGCGAGTTTCTGGTGCGCTATACCAACTCCGGCCAACTGGTCAACATGGACGACGCCAACGACGAGTTCGGCATGTTCGTGCGCACCGAAGTGCCGGAAGAAGAAGGCTGTTTCGATCCGCAGAACAAGCTGTGGTGGGACCGGGTCAGCAACAAGGCCGTCGTCACGCACACCGAGGGCTGCGATCCGTTCCTGCTGGGCGAGTTCCAGCTCTCCGACGGGACCAAAGTCAAGCCCGCGTTCCAGTTGCTGAAGGAACGGGTCGAGGCCTATACGCCCGACTGGGCCGCCGGCATCACCGGCATTCCGGCTGAGGCGATCCGCCGCCTCGCGCATGAGATGGGCATCACGGCGCGCGACCAGAAGATCGAGCTGCCGATCTCCTGGACCGATTCCTGGGGCAAGGAGCACGACACCGTGACCGGCAACCCGGTCGCCTTCCACGCGATGCGCGGGCTGGCCGCTCATTCGAACGGCTTTCACACCACGCGTTCACTGGCCATCCTGATGACGCTGCTGGGCACCATCGACCGGCCCGGCGGCTTTCGCCACAAGGCGCCGTTTCCGCGCCCGATCCCGCCCTGCGCCAAGACGCCCAACACGCCGCTGGCGATCAAGCCCAACACGCCGCTGGACGGCCTGGGCCTGGGCTGGCCGGCCGAGCCGGACGACCTGTTTGTCGACGATGACGGCCAGCCGGTGCGGATCGACAAGGCCTTCTCGTGGGAGTACCCGCTCTCGGTGCACGGCATGATGCACAACGTCATCACCAACGCCTGGCGCGGCGATCCGTACCCGATCGACACCCTCCTGCTGTTCATGGCCAACATGGCGTGGAACTCGACCATGAACACGGCCGAAGTGCGCACCATGCTCAATGACAAGCGCGAGGATGGCGAGTACAAGATCCCCTTCCTCGTGGTCTGCGACGCCTTCCAGTCGGAAACCACCGCCTTCGCCGACCTGGTGCTGCCCGACACCACCTACCTGGAACGGCACGACGTGATGTCGATGCTGGACCGGCCGATCTCCGAGTTCGACGGCCCGGTCGACGCGGTGCGCATCCCGGTGGTGCCGCCCACCGGCGACTGCAAGCCGTTCCAGGAAGTGCTGATCGAACTCGCCAGCCGTCTGAAATTCCCGGCCTTCGTGCGTCCCACGGGCGAGCGCAAGTTCCGCGACTATCCCGACTTCATCATCAACTACGAAACCGAGCCCGGCTCGGGCATCGGCTTCCTGGCCGGCTGGCGCGGCAAGGGCGGCGAGAAATTCATGCGCGGCGAACCGAATCCGCGCCAGTGGGAGATGTACGCGCAGAACAACTGCGTCTATCACCACAAGCTGCCGGCCTCCTACCAGTACATGCGCAACTGGAACCAGGGCTACCTCGAGTGGTCGCAGCGCAACCGCATCCAGCGCTATGCCGAGCCGATCATCATCCACCTGTACTCGGAAGTGCTGCAGAAATTCCGCACCGCGGCCCAGGGCAAGGGCCTGTCGCGCAAACCGCCAGAGCACTTGAAGAAACGCATCGAGACCTACTTCGACCCGCTGCCCTTCTACTACGAGCCGCTGGAAGCGCAGCAAACCGATGTCGTGAAATACCCGCTCAATGCCGTGACGCAGCGGCCGATGGCGATGTACCACTCGTGGGATTCACAAAACGCCTGGCTGCGCCAGATCCACACCCACAACCACCTGTACGTCAATCCGCTGACGGCCCGCGCGGCCGGGATCGAGGATGGCGGCTGGATGTGGGTCGAATCGGAATGGGGCAAGGTGCGCTGCATGTCCAGCTATTCCGAAGCCGTCGAGCCCGGCACGGTCTGGACCTGGAACGCCATCGGCAAGGCGCCGGGCGCCTGGCATCTGGCGCCCGGCGCCAACGAATCACAGCGCGGCTTCCTGCTGAATCACCTGATCAGCGAGGAGCTGCCCGGCAAACCGGGCGAAGGCAGCATGTCCAACTCCGACCCGGTCACCGGCCAGGCCGCCTGGTACGACGTGCGCGTGCGCATCTACAAGGCCGAGGCGGAGGAGCCCAAGACGACCTGGCCGCAGTTCACGCCGGTGCCGGCGGCGCCCGGCACGGGGACGACGCGCTCCTGGCAGGCCTTTTTTGCTGGCCGGGGGGAGTGGAAGAAATCATGACGCAACTCGAAGATAAGGAGCGCTCGCTGTGACACAGCTCGCGTTGGTCATCGACCTCAATGTCTGTGTGGGTTGCCACGCCTGCGTCACCAGCTGCAAGCAGTGGAACACCTCGGGCACGGCCGGGCCGCTGGCCGATTTCAATCCCTACGATGCCGACCCGACCGGCACGTTCTTCAACCGCGTGCAGACTTTCGAGGTCGGCGAGTACCCGAACACGCAGACCGTGCACTTTCCGAAATCCTGCCTGCACTGCGAAGACCCGCCCTGCGTGCCGGTGTGCCCCACGGGCGCCAGCTACAAGCGGGCCGAAGACGGCATCGTGCTGGTGGACTCCGAAAAATGCATCGGCTGCAAATACTGCTCCTGGGCCTGCCCGTACGGCGTGCGCGAGCTCGACGAGAAGCGCAAGGTGATGACCAAGTGCACGCTGTGCGTGGACCGTATCCATGACAGCGCGCTGCCCGAGCGCGAGCGCAAGCCGGCCTGCGTGCTGGCCTGCCCGACCAGTGCCCGCCTGTTCGGCGACATCCACGATCCCGAATCGGTGGTCTCGACGGCGATCCGCGAGAACGCCGGCTACCAGCTGATGCCGGAATGGGGCACCCAGCCGTCGAACCACTACCTGCCGCGGCGCAAGACGGCGATGCGCATCCACAAGGACGAGCTCACCCGCACCGACAACCCCTTGAAGATCGACGGCCTGCTGCCCAAGCCGGCCAAGACCGAGCCGTCGCTCGACGATTCGACATCCTGGTAAGCAGGTCAGCACAGAACACCATGAAACCCGCCTTCTCGGTTATCTTCCTCACCACCCTGATCGGTGCCGCGCAGGGGCTGTTCCTGGCGCTGTTCACGGCCCAGTCCTACGCCCTGTTCAATCTGCTGCCGGTGCAAAACAGCCAGTCGTTCTACGCGCCCGGCGTGCTGCTGGTGCTGGTCTTGAGCGCGCTGGGCCTGTTCAGTTCGTTCTTCCACCTGGGCCGGCCCGAGCGCGCCTGGCGCTCCGCCGCCATGTGGCGCACCTCGTGGCTGTCGCGTGAAGTCATCGTGCTGCCCGCCTTCATGGGCGTGGTGTTCCTCTACGGCGTGGCCCACTTCATGGACTGGAAACCGACGATTGCCACGCTGCCGTTTGGCATCGTGATCGACGCCACCCTGGTCCTGGGTGTCCTGGGCACCGTACTGGCCTTTGCGCTGTTTGTCTGCACCGGCATGATCTACGCCTGCCTGCCCTTCCTGCGCGAATGGCACAGCCCGCTGACGGTGCTCAACTACACGCTGATGGGTGGCGCCTCCGGCTTCACGCTGGCGGCGGCTTTCGCCGCCGAGCGCGGCCCCGGACTCACCCGCTTCTACGCCATTTGGGCCCTGATCCTCACGCTGCTGGCCCTGGCCGGCCGCAGCGCCTCGCTGCTGCGCAACAGCCGCCTCAAGCCCAAATCAACGCTGCAGACGGCCCTCGGCATCAAGCACCCGCGCATCGTGCAGAAATCGGCCGGCTTCCTGGGCGGTTCCTTCAACACGCGCGAGTTCTTCCACGGCGCCTCCCGCGCCACCCTGCGTTCGGTCAAATGGGTGTTCCTGCTTGCCGCCTTTGTTGTTCCCGTGCTGCTGCTGCTGGCCGGATTGCGCGGGGATTGGCCCCAGGCCCTGCCACTGGGCTTCGCCGTCCAATATGTGGGCTTGCTGTTCGAGCGCTGGTTCTTCTTTGCCCAGGCCAACCACCCGCAAAACCTTTACTACCAGGCAATCACGTGAGCTTGCGTTTGATCAAGAAAATTGATGCCTCGGCGCGCTTTTCTTTATGTAATATAGTTATTAGCATATTTATAAAACGACATAAGGAATCCTGCAGCCACAGGGTGTGGGCCAGGGTTTCCAACAATGAGGAGACGGATAGTCATGTCTTTGGTTGATCCCCACGGCGGCGGTGGCTTGGTCCCGCTGCTGCTTGAAGGCGATGCGCTGGCGCTCGAGCGCAAGCGCGCCGCCACGCTGCCCGCATTGCGCGTGAGTTCGCGCGAAAAAGGCGATCTCATCATGCTGGGCATCGGCGGCTTCACGCCCTTGCATGGCTTCATGACGCACGCCGACTGGGCCGGCGTGTGCGACAACATGAAGATGGCCAACGGCCTGTTCTGGCCCATCCCCATCACGCTCTCGGCCGCCAAGGCCGCGGCCGATGCGATCAAGATCGGCGGCGAGATCGCCCTCACCGATCCGGACGACGGCACGCTGCTGGCGACCATGCGCGTCACCGAAAAATACGCCATCGACAAATCGCACGAATGCGCCACCGTGTTCCAGACCACCGACCCGGCGCACCCCGGCGTCAAGCTGGTGATGGAACAGGGCGACGTCAATCTCGCCGGCCCGGTCAAAGTGCTCTCGACCGGCGGCTTCCCGGAAAAATACGGCGAGCTTTTCAAGACCCCGAAGCAGACCCGCGAACTGTTCACCTCGCTGGGCTGGTCCAGGATCGCCGCCTTCCAGACCCGCAATCCAATGCACCGCTCGCACGAGTACCTGGCCAAGGTGGCCATCGAGACCTGCGACGGCGTGCTGATCCACTCGCTGCTGGGCAACCTCAAACCCGGCGACATTCCGGCCGAGGTGCGCGCCGAAGCCATCGGTACCCTGGTGGACAACTACTTCGTCAAGAACACCATCGTGCAGGCCGGCTACCCGCTGGACATGCGCTACGCCGGCCCGCGCGAGGCGCTGCTGCATGCGCTGTTCCGGCAGAACTACGGCTGCTCGCACCAGATCGTCGGGCGCGACCATGCCGGCGTGGGCAGCTACTACGGCCCGTTCGACGCCCACCACATCTTCGACCGCCTGCCCCCCGGCGCCTTGCAGACCGAGCCGATGAAGATCGACGTGGCCTTCTGGTGCTACAAGTGCGGCGGCATGGCGTCGGGGCGCACCTGCCCGCACACCGATGCCGACCGGCTGCAGGTCTCCGGCACCCAGTTGCGCAAATCGCTGTCCGAAGGACTGGACGTGCCGCCCGAATTCAGCCGCAAGGAAGTGCTCACCATCCTGCGCAAGTACTACGCTTCGCTTGAACCGAAATGAATCCCGTTAGCCCTAAACCTTGAAGAGGCGATGAGAAATGCCAACCTATGTGAGAACCTACAACTTTTGAGGAGAACCTAATGTTCACGAGCAACCCCTTTGCCGTACTTTCGGCATCAATTCCAACCGTCGTCATGCAGTGGTACATCATTTTGATGATCTTGCTGGTCATCGGTGGAACCATACTGGACATGATTCATAAGAAAAGCGCCCAGTACTTTTTCGAAAACGCAAAAAAAGCTCAGAAAAGCGCAAAGCGGACCGTAGGTGGCGGAGAAAAAGCGTCGATTGCCATTCAAGTGTTAGCGAAAGAAGTTTTAACGTCGGGTGAGTTCTGCAATGTGAGACGTCGGCTTTCGCACTTGTTAACTATGTATGGTTTCATTATTTTTGTCGTAACGACCGCCGTTATGATTTTTGGCTATCCAACTCCCGCAACGCCTGCACCGGCCATCCTGCCACAGCTCTGGCATATCGGTGCGCTGATGCTTTGCATTGGTGGCTACTGGTTCTGGTTCTTTATCCGCGTGGACGTGGCAGCAGAAGGTCTGACCTGGTATCGCTTGGAGCGTGCGGATTTGTTCATCCTCTCGCTGCTGACCACCGCGACGTTCAGCTTGATCTGGTCCTATACACAGTCGCAAGGTTCTGCTTGGTCAATCCTGTTCTTCGTGTTGTTCATCATTTCAAGCACAACATTGTTTGGCGGCGTATTGTGGTCCAAGTTCGCGCATATGTTCTTTAAACCAGCTGCCGCATTTCAAAAACGTGTCACGCGTGCAGATGGTTCAAGAGAGAATTTACCTGCTGAGTACGATCTGACGGATCCTGCCGTACAAGAAAAATTCCCCGATATCCCGGCATATATGGGCAAGAACCCGGCTTACATGGGGCTTGGTATCAAGCGTGAATCACCCAACCACTACTAACATCAATTCAACCATTACTCAAGTAAAGAGAGAATACTATGCCAACTTTTGTGTATATGACACGTTGTGATGGTTGTGGGCACTGCGTTGATATCTGCCCATCTGACATCATGCACATTGATAAAACGCTTCGTCGTGCTTACAACATTGAACCCAACATGTGCTGGGAATGTTTCTCCTGTGTCAAAGCCTGCCCGCACCACGCCATTGATGTGCGTGGTTATGCAGATTTCGCGCCACTGGGCCACTCGGTCCGTGTAGACCGTGATGAGGAAAAAGGAACGATTGCCTGGCGCATCAAGTTCCGCAACGGGAAAAAAGACTTGGAGTTGTTGGCGCCTATCACGACAAAACCGTGGGGCACGGGGATTCCAAAATTTGCCGAGATGCCTGCTCCAAGCAAGGAAATGCGTGACAGTGAGCTATTGAGTTTTGAGCCGAAAGATATCCGTAAGGATGATGGCGGCTTGCGCACACTCAAGGCGGCCGGGCTGGAACTTAAAGAAGGAGTTTACTACTAATGGCTTACCAAACTATCATCGAAGACGATATCGATATTCTGGTAGCAGGTGCAGGCCTTGGTGGCACCGGTGCTGCGTTTGAAGCAAGATATTGGGGCAAGGACAAAAAAATTGTCATTGCCGAAAAAGCAAACATCGATCGTTCCGGCGCTGTCGCCCAGGGCTTGTACGCGATCAACTGTTACATCGGCGCACGCTTCGGCGAAAACAACCCGGAAGATCATGTGCGTTATGCGCGTATGGATCTGATGGGCATGGTGCGTGAGGATCTGGCTTTTGACATGGCGCGCCACGTTGACTCCACGGTGCACCAGTTTGAAGAGTGGGGCCTGCCGCTGATGAAGGATCCTAAGAAGGGCACCTACCTGCGTGAAGGGCGTTGGCAGATCATGATTCACGGTGAATCCTACAAGCCGATTGTTGCCGAAGCTGCCAAGAAGTCTGCTGACAAGGTATTCAACCGTGTCTGCGTAACCCATCTGTTGATGGATGATTCCAAGGAGAATCGCGTCGCGGGTGCCGTAGGCTTCAATGTCCGCACGGGTAACTACCACGTCTTCAAGTCCAAGACCGTGATCTGTGGTGCCGGTGGGGCCTCTAACATCTTCAAGCCGCGTTCAGTCGGCGAAGGTGCGGGTCGTGTCTGGTATGCACCATGGTCATCCGGATCTGCGTATGGTCTGATGATCGAAGCCGGCGCGAAGATGACGCAAATGGAAAACCGTATCGTGCTGGCACGATTCAAGGATGGTTACGGTCCGGTCGGTGCCTACTTCCTGCATCTCAAGACGTATACCCAAAATGGTCTGGGCGAAGAGTATGAATCCAAGTGGTTCCCGGCTCTGACGGAAATGGTAGGTAAAGAATACCTGGATACAGAAGGTCAGCATTTATCTCACAAGCCAATCCCGACCTGTTTGCGTAACCATGCCTTTATCTCCGAGGTGAATGCCGGTCGCGGTCCAATTCAGATGGTGACCATGGAAGCATTCCAGGATCCGCATCTTGAAGAGATCGGCTGGCACAACTTCCTGGGCATGACCGTAGGCCAAGCGGTACTTTGGGCGGCGACTGACGTTGATCCAAAATACGAAAACCCGGAATTAACAACTTCCGAACCTTACGTCATGGGTTCACACGCAACGGGTTGCGGTGCATGGTGCTCGGGTCCGGAAGACGTATCTCCTCCGGAGTACTACTGGGGCTATAACCGCATGACCACGGTTGAAGGTCTGTTTGGCGCGGGCGATGCGGTCGGTGGTACACCACACGCCTTCTCATCGGGCTCATTCACTGAAGGTCGCCTGGCGGCCAAGGCGGCGTGCAAGTATATTGATGATGGCAAGGCAGAAGGCATCCGTGTTTCTGAAAAGCAGATTGAAGACCTTAAAACCAAGATCTACAAACCGTTAGAAACATACACTGTGTATAAAAATGAGGTCGTTGCGGGTTCAGTCAATCCCAACTTCATCAATCCAAGACAGGGTCTGGATCGCTTGCAGAAACTGATGGACGAGTATTGCGGTGGTTTTGGTGTCAATTACATGACCAACGAAAAACTTCTCAATATTGGTCTTAAGAAGATCAAGCTGCTCGAGGAAGATATGGAGAAGATTGCAGCATCGGATATTCACGAGCTGTTGCGTGCATGGGAATTACATCACCGCATGCGTACTTCTGAAAGTGTGTTCCAGCATACTTTATTCCGTAAGGAAACCCGTTGGCCTGGTTACTACTACCGTGGCGATGCGATGAAACTGGACGATAAGAACTGGCATGTGCTGACAGTTTCTCAGCGTGATCGCAAAACAGGTGAGTACACCATGGAGAAAGCACCTCTTTACCACCTGGTAGGTGATAAATAGGCCAAGCAAATAATGGCCTGATTTTACAAGCAGGTTAAATTTGTTTGCGTTTAAAAAGGCCAACATTTTTCATATGTTGGCCTTTTTTCCACGGTTTATGGCATGCAGCCTATATGTGATCGACAGTCCTGCAGAACCAATACATGTATTAGGTGAACAATAAAATCGTGAACATTATTGAAAAAACAGATGAAGAGATTTTGGCGCTGGCGACCCCCATGTGGGCGGATCTTGTCAAATACTCGAATGAACAAAACTACGGCGCCTTCACCCGGAATTTCGCTACGGCAATGATGCTGGGTGCAAATGAGATTGAGATGGGAAAACAGTTTGCAAGAAGCGAGCTGACGAAAAACCTGTCAACAAATTATGAATATCTTGGCATGATACGCCGCGGTGAACATGTCACGGTTCTGTTTAAACAGCGACACACCAAGAAAGAGGGCGAATGGCTGGGCAGACTGGTGCTGGGATATGAAAAGGACAGGGTAAAAATCTTTGGTGCGACGCTGTTCTAAGACAGCATTATCTATAACAGGCTTCTCGGGTCATGTCAGACACAATACAAAACGAAAAATTCGTCGAACTGAACTACAAGGTTATCGATGAAAAAACCGGTGACGTACTTGTTACCGTTGATTACCCTTTGGGTTACGTTCATGGAGTGAATGATGTTCTGTCTGAACAGGTGACAAAACAACTGGACGGCAAAAAAGTCGGTGACATCATCGAAGTGCCGGTCGACACCAAGCTGTTGTACGGTGAGAGAGACGAATCCCTGGTGTTTACCGATCGCGTCGAAAATGTTCCAGAAGAATATCGAGAGATCGGCATGACCATCACCATGGAAAATGAAAAGGGTGAGCCCAGAAACTTTATCGTTACCCGATTCGATGACAAGACATTAACCGTCGACGGTAATAACCCTCTGTGTGGCAGAGAAGTTCTTTTCAGACTGGAAGTTTTGACGGTACGTGAAGCGACAGATGAAGAAATTGACCTTGGTGGAGCCGTTGGCGCCGACCCAGATATCAATGAAATTCTCAGTCGGGCATAAATGAACTTCTCTCACCCTTATCTGTTTTACCCCGACAATAGGGCCTTGGAACGTGCAATCGCCCGTTCGATCGGCCTGCTTAGTGAAGCGCTAGCCGAAGCGGCTACTCCGGATACAAAGGTAACGGCGGTGGATAATTTTCTTCACACCCGGGGAAATTTTGAACAGCACCGTTTCAGTTCCAATATTCTTGAAAGTGCGCGCGAGGCACTTGAGATTGCACTGACTGACGATTATCGTAGTCAGGAGCCAATCGCCTGGGCGAAGATGCAGAATAGTCTTGGAAACATTCTTGCGGCACAAGGGCAACAGCTAAGAGATACTGAATTGTTTGAAAAGGCCATTCAGTGTTTTAACAACGCGCTGGATGCAGTCAGCCAAGAAAAGTCCCCCCTTGACTGGGCAGCAACCCAATATAACCTGGGAACGGCAAAGCAGGCTTTGGGCCGGCAATTGAGTGACGCGACGTTATTGAAGGCATCCATCGATGCTTATACGAACGCGTTACTGGAATGGTCTCGAAAAGAGACGCCTGAAGAATGGTCGTCCGCCATGCATCAACTTGGCGCCACTTTCCATACGTTTGGCAAACTTCTTAAAGGCAACCGTACTTTTCAAAAGTCCGTCGTTGCCTATAAAAACGCACTGACAGTACTCGATGCTGATAATTACGCATTCGAACTAGCCGCTGCGCACAATAATTGTGGTGCAGTCCTGCACAATTCGGGTGAGTCCGAGGAAAACTCGGATCGCCTGGAAGAGTCAATACGTTCTTATGAGACGGCATTGACAGTATGCATGGAGCAGCAACTCCCTATTCATCTGGCAGTACTGTGCAGGGTAAACAGGTCTACGGCCCGATGCGTTCTGGCTGAACTAACGAAAGACACCAGACTTGCAGACGAAGTAGCCGACGAGTTTGAATTGATTGTCGAATGTTTTCCGCATGCCCTTCAGCCCCTTTGTTTAAAGCATTGCGAGGAACAGATGAATAAGGCAAAGTCGCTGGCACTTGTGACAAGCGCTCAATGATGAATAGCCGCGGGCAACACAATGCGATCCAAAATATTTTCGCTTCAATATTCGAAGGGTGCTGAGGCTTGACGCTAGAAGAAAAACAGGGGAAAAAGCGGGACCCCAATAATCCATGTCTGTTTTGTACAGACCCACAAGGGTCGTCCCTGAATAACGAGCTGGCGTACAGCGCGCGCGATTCGTACGCGGTGAGCCCGGGTCATACGCTGGTCATCCCGCGTCGCCATGTTGCCAGCTTTTTTGAGTTGGCTCCCGAAGAGATCAACGCCTGCATGGCGCTGATAAACGAGGAGCGAAAGTTGCTGGACGAAGAATTTAAACCCGACGGCTACAACATCGGTGTTAACATAGGTCCAGCGGCTGGACAGAGTATCTTCCATGTCCATATTCACATCATTCCCCGTTATAAGGGTGATGTTGAAAATCCCCAGGGCGGTGTGCGGCATGTGATTCCCAGGAAGGGACATTACAAGAGATAGATAGTGTAGTTACGTCAGTTCAGTGGGAGACGCTGGCGTACCTGTTTATATTCCTCCCGTTTCAACCATTAAGGAGTTATGACTATGAGCGAAGCACCTAAAACCAGGCCCAAGGTTCCCGAAGGCAAGAGTCGTTTTCTGACAACCCGTCAAAAGCCGGCAAATGAAAAGGGCTACATCGGCTATGACACCATCTGGGAACCTTTCCAGAAAGAAGTTCCCTACAAAACCCCGAAGAAACCCTAAAGCAGTCGTCCGAGCGTCACCTCGATGTTCGCGCGGCTACTAAATTCAGATTTATTTTGTGACAAGCACGCTTTTTATAGCGTGCTTTTTTTTGAAATACGAAAAATCAACAGCAATTATATTTCGGCAAATTCAAGAACAAGAAGAGAACCCTGACACTTACAGAAATTACCCGGAATTCAAGGCTTAAATATGCTCTGAAAGTTTATATTCAACATTTATAAATGCGCCAATATCCGCAAGAAAGCGAATTGTTCTGGCGCCAAATCCGATATCGGGCACCGATTCATTTTTATCAACAGACAAAACCAGTACCACGCCGATTCTGGGCGATAAGTTGTGGCTCTTAATTACTTGCAGGATTTTTTCCTTGGCCGGTTCTATTTTTTTAATGATGATCTCCGTCATCTTATAAACGTCAATATTGTCCGTCATCGTTTCCGTTGATAACTCCCATGAACTGATCACGGGTTTATCCAGGCCACTGCGCGCGCCGGATGCATCAACTGAGGTAGGTTCGATGCCAAGCAGACGCGTAATGTCATCAGGATTGAAATGGTAACCACTAAGTGTGAAGTGGGCGCGTGCTTTATTCGATGCCAAGTCATTACCTCATCAATTAACTATAAATGGGGCGAGGGATCATAGCGAAGATCAACCGGACTCCTCACGGTGAAGTGTACAGGCGGCGTCCCGAGGCGATCGACAAAAAAATCCATGGCGCCATAACCTGAATGAATTCAGTCGGCATTCAATTCAAGCGCACGGGATTTGAAAGTGGCCAGGAGTCTCGGCGTCTGGCACCGCTGGACCTGCCGACACCCACAGTGATCTTCAAGTCGGCACCGGAAGCACCTTGAACTGAAGTTGCTCCAGGTCGGCAAGCATCCAGGTCGCAGGACCGCCCAGGCCCGCCACCGTACCCGGGTTGAGCACCCAGGTCGCGCCACCCTTCACCGTGACTTGCTGCACGATCGACGCCGTGTGATCGTGTCCGCAGCAGACGATGTCGTAGTCGCCAGTGCAGGCCAGACCGCGCGCGTAGTGCGGGTAGTGGGTTGCGAACAAGCGGCGCCCGGCCAGCAACAGAGTCGCGTCCGCGCCGTGGTATTCGATCTGGCCAGCGGATTCGCGGCACAGGTTCCAGAGCGCCCGCATATCGCCCAAGTTGTTGCCATGGACAAGATGCACCGGCAGGCCGAAGGCCAGCAAGGGGCGCAGCGTCATCGCGCCGATCAGGTCACCGCAATGCAGCACGGCCTGCGCACCGGCGCGCACGCCTTCGGCCACGGCGGCCGCCAGCATCGGCGCACGGTCATGACTATCGGAAACGATGCAAAGTTTCATTGGGAACCCAGGCGCATTGCGGCGCATTGTGTCGTTCGCGGCCGGCCTGCGCCTGTAGCCACGTCAGCGCGCAGCGGTGAAGCGCTCGATTCCGGGAACGAAATACCAAACGTCGTCACATTATGCCGCGTGCCTGCTGGTGCTTGCAGCATGCACGCTGCCTACGGCCAGTCCAGCAACGCGGCTCTGTTGATGGACGCGACGGAATGCGCCGGAGTATGGATCAGCGCGTTTCCGTCAGAGCTGGCGCCAGGGCAGACCCCGCATGCGCCAGCCGCCCAGCGTGCCGCGGTGGTGCTCCGGGTCCAGCTCGCCCTCGAAGCCCTCGAGCACATTGCGCACATGGGTGAAGCCGTGGCTCTCCAGCGCCATGCCGGCATCGACAGAACGCTTGCCGCTGCGGCAGATCAGGATGATCGCGCGATCCTTGTTCCCGGCCATGCGCAGGGCCGCATCGCAGAAATGCGGGTTGACCTCGAAATCCGGCTCGGTATTCCACTCGATGTTGACCGCATCGACCGGATGGCCGACGTAATAGAACTCGGCCTCGGTGCGGCAGTCAATCAACAGCGTGTTCGGCTTGGCCTGAAGCTCTTCAAAAGCCTGTTGCGGGGTGAGGTGTTCCATGCTTGACTCCTTGGCGCTGTATTGTGCCGCCGTGGTCGGGGATGGTAAACGACAACTTGGTTATATGCATATAACGCCAGCCCTGATCCGTCTGCCCCTGCGTGACTCGCCTCCTCATAACGACGGGAATGCGGATACCTGATACCGAATACCCGATGCCGGACACCCCACGCGGCGCTTGGCCAATCCAGGCACGGTATATTGGGCTGCACCGCAGACCACACGGTCGTCCTTGCGGTGTGCCATTCGGAGAAACGTTGATGCGCCTTTGGTCCTTGCACCCGAAGTACCTGGACCCCAAAGGTCTGGTGGCCCTGTGGCGGGAGGGCTTGCTGGCGCAGGCGGTACTGGCCGGCCAGACCCGCGGCTACAAACACCATCCGCAACTCGCCCGCTTTCTTCAAACACCAGCGCCCCTCCAGCACATGGCGGCCTACCTGCAACAGGTCCACGCCGAGGCTGTGACCCGGGGCTACCACTTCGACGAAACCAAGATCAGCCCGACCGGCCGCGTCGAACCCATGTCGGTCACAAAGGGCCAGCTCGACTATGAGTGGCAGCACCTCAACAACAAACTCAACACCCGTTCGCCCGCCTGGCTTGCCCAGATGGGGCCAGTCAAACAGCCCGCACCGCATCCATTATTTCGAGTCGTTGCCGGCGGCATCGCCGAGTGGGAAGTGCTCACCGCCCAACCAGGCGTTCCAGCCAAGGCGCCCACGCGGAAAAGCAAATGAACGCCAAGGTGGGACATCAAACATCCCGCTGCGTTGCTCGCCTCCTCAATTCCCGGGGCGATTCATAATGCGTCACCTACCCATTCGGAGTATGGTTTCGCCGGTATTTTTCGTGTGCAATCGCTGTTGGCTCAGCATCAGACTGGCCCGTTCCGCTTTTTCCAGGCCCAGCGACAAGAAACAATCCCGCATGAGTCATCCCGTAACTTACTGGCAGTCCGCCACGTCCTCCTTCATGCCATGGCACCGACTGTGGCTGTTGCTGCCCTTGCTGCTGATGCTGGTCGCCCCCGTGCAGGCCGACGAGGTCATGCAGCTCATGCCCGCGCAGTCCAACGAAAGCGCGGCCCCGGCCAGCACTCTGCCCTGGTGGTTCTGGCCGCTGGCGCTGTTCGTCACCTGTTTTTTCATCGGCATCGTGGCGGTGCCGGCCGGCATTGGTGGCGGCACGCTGTTCGTGCCCATCGTCGGCGGCTTCTTTCCCTTCCACCTGGACTTCGTGCGCGGCGCCGGCCTGCTGGTGGCACTGGCCAGCGCGCTGGCTGCCGGCCCCATGCTGTTGCGCGGCGGGCTGGCCAATCTGCGCCTGGCGCTGCCGCTGGCGCTGCTGGCCTCGATCAGTTCCATCGCCGGCGCCATGCTCGGGCTGGCGCTGCCGGCCAACGTCATCCAGATCGCACTGGGCGCGATCGTGCTGGGCATCGTGGCCCTGATGCTCTCGGTCAAGAAATCGGAGTTCCCGGTCGTCACGCAACCGGACCGGCTGTCCTCGATCCTCGGCATCCATGGCGTTTTCATCGACGGCGCGTCGGGCCGCTCGATCGACTGGCAGGTGCATCGCACGCCGATGGGGCTGGTGATGTTCCTGCTGATCGGCGTCATGGCCGGCATGTTCGGCATCGGCGCGGGCTGGGCCAACGTGCCGGCACTCAACCTGTTGATGGGCGTGCCGCTCAAGGTCTCGGCCGGCACCTCGGGCCTGGTGCTCTCGATGGTCGATTCGGCTGCTGCCTGGGTCTACATGAACCGCGGCGCGGTGCTGCCGATGATTGCGGTGCCGTCCATCGTCGGCATGATGCTGGGCGCGCGCATCGGTGCGCGCCTGCTCAACGTGCTGCCGGGCTCGGTCATCCGCAAGATGGTCATTGCCCTGCTGCTGTTTGCCGGCCTCCGCGCTTTCATGAAAGGAACCGGATTATGGGTATGAAGGAATCCTTGCCGCCGCAGGCCGACGCCCAACGCTATGCCTTGCTGCTCGGCTGGGGCACGCGGGTCGGGCTGATTCTTCTGATTCTGAGCTTCGCCGCCTACGTGACGGGCGCGCTCTCGCCCCACGTGCCGCTGGAGCGCCTGCCCAGCCTGTGGAACCTGCCGGTCGACGCCTACCACGCGATGACCCACACCCCGGAAGTATTTGACTGGATGGCCCTGATCCGGCATGGCGACCGTATCAACATGATCGGCATTGCCGTGCTCGCGGGCTGCTCCCTGCCGCCCCTGCTGGCCCTGATCCCCTTGTTCTTGAAGCAGCGCAACGGCATCATCTATGCCGCCATTTGCGCACTGGAGGCGGTGGTGCTGCTGCTGGCCGCTTCCGGCGTGCTGAGCGCCGGCCATTAGTGTGAACAGGCCCCAAAACCCGGAGCAAGCAGCATGAGCACCGTCTTCCAGCGCCTCCTTCTCGCCACCGAGCACACCGATTTCGATGCCGGTGCCGAACGGCTGGCGATGGAGCTGGCCCGGCGCTGCGGTCTGCCGCTCAGCGCCGTTCTGCCGCTGGTGAGCAACCCCGAATTCGAGGCGCTGGCGCCCGAAATCGCCGCCCGCGCGGAGCAGGATGCCGCCACCAAGATGACGCAACTGCGCGAGCTGGCCCAAGCTAGCGGGGTGGCGCTGGAGGTACGGGCCCGGCGCGGCCAGGAGCCCTACCAGGAAATCGTGGACGAGGCCCGTAGCCGGGCCAACGACCTGATCGTGATCCGCCGGCGCGGCAAGCGTGGTTTTCTGGCCAATCTGCTACTGGGGGAAATGGTGGCCAAGGTGGTGGCCCACGCTCCCTGCAATGTGTTGATCGTGCCGCGTGACGCCGGCATGTGGCAGCGCCGCGTCCTGGTGGCGGTCGAGCCCACCAGCCGGGGCGGCCAGATCGTGAAACGCGCGGCCGCCGTGGCGGCCGACTGTGCCCTGCCACTGAGCATCGTCAGCGTGATCCAGCACGAAGATCCGACCCTGCGATGCCAGGCGGATGCCTTTCTGGAGGCGGCCATGCAAGGACTGCGGCCAACCGGCATCAGCATGCAAGGCCGCACGCTGGTCGGCCGGCCCCATCAGGAAATCATGGAGACCGTCCAACGCGAGGGGGCCGACCTGCTGGTCATCGGCAGCCGCAATGACAGCCATATCAAACGCGCCCTGATTGGCGGCGTGGCGCAAAAAGCGATCGGCCTGGCGGAGTGCCCGGTGCTGGTCATCCAGGTTGCAACACAGGAACAGGTAACACCATGAGCGACGCCCTGAACTACCTCCTCAAAGCCCGTCCCGAGGCGATGGGGCACTACTTCAAGTTTCTCAAGGACGCCGGCAAGCACCTCGACCCCAAGACGCGCAACCTGATCTCGGTCATCACCAAGGTGCATGCGCAGACCGAGCGCGGTTTTCGCCAGTACCTGGGCCGCGCACTGCGCGAGGGCTGCACGCCGATGGAGGTGCTTGACGCCCTGCTGATGGCCTTTCCCGCGCTCGGGCTGGCCAAGATCATCTGGGCCACCGACATCATCCTGGACATGAACCTGCCCGGCTTTGCCCCCGAAGCCCTGCTCGGCGAGCCCCCGGGCTGGCACGATGTCATGGCCACCGCCGACCTCAAGAGCGGTGAAGCCCGCCGGGTTGAATGCGACGGGCGTGGCCTGTTCGTCTACCACGACAAAAAAACCTGGCAGGTCTATGACAGCCGCTGCCCGCACCAGACCACCGACATCCCGCACCTGGCGCTCTCGGGCACCACCCTGACCTGCCCCAAGCACCAATGGGTTTTCGATATCAAAAGCGGCAATTGCATCGAAAAAGGCAACAGCCCGCTCAAACAACTGGAATCCCGGGTCGCCGGGGAGCGCCTGCAGGTGCTCTGGTAGCACGGCCGGCCGTCAACCCCGGTAGCCGGGATGCTCCCCCTGACTAACCCCACTACCCACATGGGTTACAACCCATTACCCTTTGCGGTAATAGACGCTACCCTGGAGCTATTAAAGAATGTCCTCACGCGACGGGTAAAGGTTCGGCGCAGCCAGCGGTTCCGCATGCCATTCACCACTTTTGTATCAGCCAGCCATTGGAGACCACGATGAACTTCGACAAGGAATATGACGCCTCCGGACTTTCCTGTCCCCTGCCCATAGTCAAGACCAAGAAAGCCCTCAACGACATGGCCTCCGGCCAGGTGTTGAAGGTGCTGGCCACCGATCCGGGCTCGGTCTGCGACATGGCCGCGTTTGCCGAGCAAACCGGCAACGCCCTGCTGGAGCAGGGCAGCGAGAACAACAAGTTTGTGTTCTATCTCAAGAAGGCCTGAACCAGGCGCCGACCCCAACTACAACCCGAGGAGACAACATGGCAAAAAAGATGGCGCTGATCGCCACCAAAGGCACGCTGGACATGGCCTACCCGCCCTTCATCCTGGCCTCCACCGCCGCCGCGCTGGGCTGGGAAGTGCAGATTTTCTTCACCTTCTACGGCCTGCAACTGCTGCGCAAGAACCTGAAAAGCATCAAGATCAGCCCGCTGGCCAATCCGGCCATGCCAATGCCGGTGCCGATGCCCGTCTTCGTGCAGATGCTGCCGGGCATGGAGTCCATGGCCACCATGATGATGAAGCAGAAGATGAAGTCCAAGGGCGTGGCTTCCCTCACCGAACTGCGCGATCTGTGCCAGGAGGCGGAAGTCAAGTTCGTCGCCTGCCAGATGACCGTGGACCTGTTCGAATTCAAGAAGAGCGACTTCATCGACAACATCGAATACGGCGGCGCCGCCACGTTCATGAAGTTTGCCGGCGAATCCGACGTCTGCCTTTTCATCTGAACTCACGCTGCCGGCTGCGCCAAGCCGGTTCCTGGAAGACCGTTAGCACCTGCTTTGGGGCAGCGGCCGACCTTTGTCTGCATCCACCCAGAGGATTGCCATGAAGCGACTGATTTTGTGTTTGTTCCTGGTCCTGATCGGGCAGGCCGCCATGGCGCTGGAGCCCTATGTGCGGGCTGCCCAACTGCCCGCGGCCGAAATTCCCGCGCAGCTTGCCGCGGTCGAAAGCAAGCTCCAGGCCGCCGGCTTCACCGTCATCGGGCGGCATCTCCCCAAAGGCCTGCCGCAAAACGGCACCGTGGTCGTGACCGACCCGGCCATCCTGGAGGCCATCCGCACCATCGGCGGTTCAGCCGTGGTGGCCGCAGGCATCCGCGTCGGCGTGCGGGCCGATGGCAGCGTGTCCTACATGAACCCCGACTACTGGTACCGCGCCTTTTTGCGCGACAAATTCGGCAGCGCGCAGGCCGCCGTGAAAGCGGCCCAGGCCCGGCTGGTCCAGGCGCTGGGCGAGGGCAAGCCCTTTGGCGGCAACGTGGACGCGGAGGACCTGCCCAACTACCGCTACATGTTCGGCATGGAGCGCTTCGACTCCGGCAACAGCGAACTCGCCACCCACGCCAGCTTCGAGGAAGCGCTCGCCAGCGTGCAGGCCAACCTGGCCAGGAATGTGGCCGACACCAGCAAGGTCTATGAAGTCGTCATGCCCGACCGGAAAATCGCCGTGTTCGGTGTCGCCATGAACAGCATGGACAGCGGTGAAGGCTGGTGGGTCAACAAGATCGAGGGGGCCGAGCACGTGGCCGCCCTGCCCTATGAAATCTTCATCGTCGGCAACAAGGTGTACGCCCTGTATGCGCGCTATCGCATCGCCCTGGCCTGGCCTGATCTGGGCATGGGGAAGTTCATGGGCATCATCAATGCACCCCAGGCGATCCAGAACACCATGAGCCGCCTGGCCGCCAAACCCTGACAACATAGACGGAGAATCCTGAATGGAAAACACCACCAATCTGGCGCAATGGGTCGTCGGGGGCGGCTTCGCCCTGGCTTTTGTTTTCGGCCTCGTCGCCAGCAAGACCAACTTCTGCACCATGGGCGCGATTTCCGACGTCGTCAACATGGAGCACTGGGGCCGCATGCGCACCTGGCTGCTGGCCATTGCCGTGGCACTGGCCGGGGCCAACCTGCTGCAATATTTTGGCCTGATCGACCTGGCCAAATCGGTCTATCAGCGGCCGGTGCTGCCCTGGCTGTCCATGCTGCTCGGCGGCGCGCTGTTCGGTCTGGGCATGACCATGGCCGGCGGCTGCGCCAACAAGAATCTGCTGCGACTGGGCGGCGGCAGCGTGCGCTCGCTGGTGGTGCTGACCTTCATGGCCATCTCCGCCTACATGACGCTCAAGGGGCTGTTCGGCCAGTGGCGCGTCAGCTACCTCGACCCGATCGCCATCGATCTGTCCAGCCTGGGCATGAAAACCCAGAGCCTGGCAGAGCTGCTGGCCCGGCTCACCAGCCTGCCCGCCAAGACGGCCTTGCTGGTCACGCTGTGCGTCGTGTCGCTGGGCTTGCTGGCTTTTGTTTTCAAGGACAAGCGTTTTCGCGCCAATCCCCTGCAGATCACCGGCGCCATTGCGCTGGGCCTGCTGGTCGTTGCCGGCTGGTACCTCACCGGGCACATCGGCTTTGCCGAGAATCCCGACACGCTGGAGATGACCTTTTTCGGCACCAACACCCACACCATCGAATCCATGAGCTTTGTGGCGCCGACCGCCTACAACCTGGAGATGCTGATGTTGTGGACCGACAAGTCACTGCGCGTGACCTTCGGCATTGCCACCGTCATCGGCGTGGTGCTGGGCTCGCTGGCTTATGCACTGAGCACGCGCAGTTTCCGCTGGGAAGGCTTTGCCTCGCTGGAAGACCTGCGCAATCAACTGGTGGGAGCCGTGCTGATGGGCTTCGGCGGCGTCACGGCCATGGGCTGTACCGTCGGCCAGGGCTTGTCGGGCATCTCCACCCTCGCCCTGGGCTCGATGCTGGCCTTGACGGGCATCGTGGCCGGCGCCGTGGCCATGATGAAGTGGCAGCAGCGCTAACCTGTCCTTTTCCCCGACTTGAGCGCTCTGTCCTCTGCTTCTGGTATTCAAGCCGGGGCGGGCAGGGCATCCCGGTAGGCGCCTGATCCGGCATAGCCCAATTGGAAGAAACTCACCGAGCGGACCAGGGTGTTCGCCTGGTGCTCCAGCGACTGCGCTGAAGCGGCGGCCTCTTCCACCAGGGTGGCATTCTGCTGCGCGACCTGGTCCATCTGTCCGATGGCCTGATTGATCTGGTCGATGCCGGCGGTCTGGTTCTGGCTGGCCGACCTGATTTCCCCCATGAGATCGGCCACCCGCTGCACGCCCACCACGATCTCGTCCATGGTGCTGCCGGCCTGTTCGACCAGTTTGCAGCCCTGGCCGACATTGGTGACCGAGGCCCCGATCAGGTCCCTGATTTCCTTGGCCGCGGCGGCCGAGCGGCCGGCCAGGCTGCGCACCTCGCTGGCCACCACCGCAAAGCCGCGCCCCTGCTCACCGGCCCGCGCCGCTTCCACCGCGGCGTTCAGGGCCAGGATGTTGGTCTGGAAGGCAATGCCGTCGATCACGCCAATGATGTCGGCAATCTTTTTGGACGAGGTGTTGATCGCCGCCATGGTATGGGCCACCTGCCCCACCACCGAGCCGCCCTTGACGGCCACCTGGGAGGCCGACACGGCCAGCTCGCTGGCGTGCTGGCTGCTCTGGAAGTTCTGCTGGACGGTGGATGACAACGCATGCACCGAGGCCGCCGTCTGCGCCAGCGCGCCGGCCTGCTCCCCGCTGCGGGACGACAAGTCCTGATTGCCGGCCACCATCTGGCTGGTGGCGCTGGCCATGGAGGCGACCCCGCCGCGCACCTGGTTGACGATCTGCACCAGGCTGTCGTTCATCTCCTGCAGCGCCTGCAGCAACTGGCCGGTTTCGTCCCGGCTTCGCACTTCGATGCGGCTGCTCAGGTCGCCCGCGGCCACGGTGCGGGCGATATGGACCGCCTCCTTCAGGGGGCGCGTGATGGAACGGGTGATCCAGAGGGCCGCACCGATCCCCGCCACCAGGCTCGCGCCGCCCAGTAGCAGCATCAGCTTGCGGGTGGCGATGATGTTGGCCTGTACTTCGGCATTGCTGGCCGCGACCATTTTCTTTTGCAGATCGGTCAGCGCCGTGATGGGTTCCTGCAGGGCATCGAGCAGGGGCAGGGTTTGCTCGTTCATCAGGGCCGTGGCTTCTTCCTTCTTGCCCTCCTCCATCAGCCTGGCCACCTTGCTGAAGGACGCCACGTAGCTGGCGCGTGCCTCCTTGAGCCGTGCCAGCCAGGCCTTGTCTGCGGGCTGGTCGATCAGCCGCTCCAGCGTTGCCAGCGCCTGATCAACGGCCTTCTTGTTCTCATTGATGCGTTCCTTGATCCGGACCAGTTGGGCCACATCGGCGACGATGAGCAATTCCATGGTCCGGCGCGCATTGGCCCGCGTGGTGGCATTGATCAGGCTGGCCGCTTCGGCCTTGGCCCAGTCCTTTTCGACGAGGCGGGAATGGATGTCGCCCACCTGGTTGAAGCGCTGGATGCCGATCACGACCATCCCCAGCATCAGGACGATGAGCAGGCCAAAACCCGCCCCCAGGCGGGTTCCAATTTTCAGGTCAGCAAGTTTCATTTGTCTTCCTTTTGCAGGACGGGGCGTCATGTGGAACCATTCTCCGGATTCGCGATGCCAATGCTACTGTACGGCCGGTTGAGGCACAATCCCGAACATCGAACGAAGAGACATCGCATGCCGCAGTCCCCCTCTTTGATGCCTTCCTCGCGTCTGGGACGCATCGCCCAGGCGCGGCAGCGTGCCCTGCACGACACCGCCCCCCTGTCGACCGGTCTGGTGGAGCCCTGGATCGAACAATCCTGGCAACGCTGCCTGCGCCTGGGGCACCGCCCCGAAGACCCGGTGACCTTTGAAGCCGTGTCGGCCCAGGCCATGCGCCAGGCCGAGGAGGCCAACCACACCCTGGTGCAGGCCGCACGCCCGATCCTCCAGCAGCTCGGTCGCGCCATGGCCGACACCCGCTACTTCGCCATCCTGACCAACCACGAAGGTGTGGTGGTCGATGCAGACGGTCCGATCGACCGCAGCGACCGCCGCGCCACGCTCATTACCCGCATCGGTGTCGATCTGTCGGAAAAAGTCGTGGGCACCACGGCCATCGGCGCCGCCCTGCGCGAGATGCAGCCGGTCTGGCTGCATCGGGGCGAGCATTTCTTCCGCGACACCTCGGTCTACAGCTGTGCCGGCGCGCCGCTGTTCGGCCCGCAAGGCCGCTGCGTCGGCATGCTCGACCTCACCGGCGTGGAAGCCGCCGAGCGGCCCGAACTGCGGCATCTGGCGGCCCATTCGGTGCGCAGCATCGAGAATGCCCTGGTCCTGCAACACCCCCACAAACTGCTGCTGCGCCTGAACTGGCCCGGCATGCCCCTGGGCGAGGACGCGGACGGCCTGCTCGGACTGGATGCCGACGGGCAGGTCTGCGCCGCCAACTGGGCCGCCCGCCAATTGCTGCCGCAACTGGCCACGATGGCCGCCACATCCATCCATTGCCGCGACCTGTTCGCCCTGCCGTTTGAAATGCTGTTCGATGCCGCCCGCCGCGCGCCGCAGGGCATCGAAGCGCCCCTGTGGTCCGGCCTGCGCCTGCAGGTTCAGGCCAGCCCGGGCGAGCGCAGCCCGGGCTTTTCAGCCACGTCGCCATGGGCAGCGTCTGCGTTGGTGCCGCCCGCCAAAGTCCTGCCGCTGCGGGAAATCGAAACCGCCCTGATTCAAAAAGCCGTGGAGGAAGCCCGCGGCAATGTGGCGCAGGCCGCGCGCGCGCTGGGCATCAGCCGCGCCACGGTGTACCGCAGGCTCGGCAGCGGCAAGCGCGACTGAGCCGCCTTCCTGCTTCAGGTGGCGGCCGACACCACCCGGTTGCGCCCGCCTTCCTTGGCCTGGTACAGCCCCTGGTCGGCGCGCCGGATCAGGTCGGCCATCTGCGCGGCCGCATCCTGCGCCTGTGACAAACCCTGCAGCAGGGCCACCCCGATCGAGATGCTGACGCGCAACGACTCCTGCCCGCCCACCGGCATGCTTTGCGCCTCGATCACCTGCCGGATACGCTCGGCCGTCTCCAGGCCGAACGCCAGCGACGTGGCCGGCAGCAGCACCACGAATTCCTCGCCACCGTAACGCGCCACCACATCGCTGCCGCGCAACTGCACCTTGATCAGTCGGGCCACATAGCGCAGCACCGCATCCCCGGCAGGGTGGCCCAGGGTGTCGTTGACCTTTTTGAAATGGTCCACATCCAGAATCATGCACACCAGCGGCTGGCCGCTGCGCTGCGCGGCCAGCACCTCTTCCAGGCAGCGCGCCTCGAAGTAGCGCCGGTTGTGCACGCCGGTCAGTGCGTCGGTCAGGCCGGCCAGCTTGAGGCGTTCGGTGGCCAGCGCGTTGTGCAGGCAGACCGCCACCAGCGCGGCCAGCCGCGCCAGGAAGTCGGTGCTGCTGCCCAGCTCGAAGCGCAGCGGATCGTGGCTGCCCAGGTTCAGGCTGCCGATGAACTGGCCGCGGTGCACCAGCGGCAGCAGGGCCACCGTGGCGCGCGCCGTCGGCGAGCCCCCGAACAGGAAATCATGCGCCGGCTCGGGCCCGGCCAGCAGCGGCCGGCCCGTGCTGCCGTGCACGGCCTGCAAGGACTGGTCGCTGTCGAGAAAGAGCAGCCCCTCGGCCACTGCAGCGCTGGTGCCGGCCAGGAAACCGGCCACTTCGTATTGCGGATCGACCAGGGCCAGCGTCACGACATCCAGATGAAACAGGGCCTTGTAGTCGGCCAGCAGGATTTCAATCAGCGCCGCCAGCGTGGGGGCGGCAATCAGCTTGCGCTCGATCTGGTCGAAGCGGCGCATCTTGTCCTGGTTCAGGCGCGCCTCCTGCAACAGCTCGTCGAGCTGCCGGCGCAGGCGCCGGTTCTCGGCCTGCATCACGGCGACCGACAGGCGGGTACCGGCTGGCGCAGCCTCTGCCGCCGGGGTAGCGCTGCCTGACACGTTTTGACTCATCGTGGGATGGTAACCGCCCGCGACGGCGCAAAATGTCTGCAAAGGTTACACGGACACCGCCAACTGGCCGCGCCCCAACCGGGCGGCTTCGGCCGTGGTTGTCGTCATTCGAAAGG
>Ga0210129_1000057_pt1 | contig 28094 bp, 25 predicted proteins | sample WestPond_Cattail_2_FD_185582 | JGI IMG/M metagenome (GOLD analysis project Ga0210129, IMG submission 185582) | Wetland microbial communities from the San Francisco Bay, California, USA, that impact long-term carbon sequestration -... | ecosystem: Environmental > Aquatic > Marine > Wetlands ... | reverse complement strand
GCTGCATTTCAGACTTTCGAAGCAGAGCCGTCTACCTACGCTCATTCTTCGTGATCGACTCACTCTAGCCGTCGTTCATCACAATGTGAAATCAAGCGAGGAAGAGGCGTCGAAATTGCAAACCTCTTGAAACGGCTCGCGTAACTCGTTGATTTTTATCGGAGCGGATTGCAGACCCAATTGTCGAATTGCAGACTCAATTGTTGCCAACAGTTGGACTTGAAGCCGCCGGGACTGCCCTTATTTCCATGGAAAGAAAGGGTCTGTCATGAGCGATTCGCGTCACATTGTTTGTCCGCACTGCCACACCACCAACCGGGTTCAGGTCGATGATCTGGGTAATGAGCCCGATTGCGGCAAATGCCACCAGCCGCTGTTCGCGGCGCATCCGGTCGAACTGGACGAGGCGTCGTTCGAGCGCCACATCAGCCGCAACGAGATTCCGGTGCTGGTGGATTTCTGGGCGCCGTGGTGCGGGCCGTGCCGCATGATGGCGCCGGCTTATGAACAGGCGGCTGCGCAACTGGAGCCGCAGGTGCGGGTGGCCAAGGTCAATACCGAAGAAGCCCAGAACCTGGGGGCGCGCTTCAACATCCGCAGCATCCCGACGCTGGCCTTGTTTGTGGGTGGGCGCGAAGTGGCGCGCCAGGCCGGCGCCATGCGCTCGGCGGCCGACATCGCGCGCTGGGTGCAGGCGAATCTGCCGCGCTGAGTTGAGTTTCCTGGCAGGACGGTGCCCTCACCCCTGCCCTCTCCCAGAGGGAGAGGGGGCAAAGCCAGTCTATTCCAGGTGGCGCGCCACCGCCTCGGTGCGGGCCGCGTGGATCAATTCGCCGACTTTTTTGCCGCTGTGCCCCAGCGCCATGGCGTGTTCCGCTATTGGATGGGTTGCCAGCGCGAGCACGGTGTTGAGCACCGCCTGCAGGCGCGCGCGCTGCGGGTAGGGCACGTCCTCCAGGCCCAGCCGGCCGCGCGCGTCGCACTCGCAGGCCAGCAGAACTTCAGCAAAGCGCTGCGGCTTGCGGATCGCGTCGCAGCGCTCCAGCAGCCGCACCAGCGCCGCCGCGCCGAGGTCGGTGCTGCGGTGGATGTTGCCGTGTTCGCGCGCCACCACGTCGGCCAACTCAAAGCAGTCCAGCGGCACGCGCAGGCGTTCGCACACGTCCTTGAGCAGCCGCGCGCTGCGCTCCTCGTGCGCGATGTGCCGTGGCCACTCCGCTTCCGGCGTGGTGCCCTTGCCCAGGTCGTGGCCGAGGCAGGCAAAGCGCACGGCCAGCGGCGCGCCCAGTTGGGCGGTCATGTCCAGCACCAGCATCAGGTGCACGCCGGTGTCGATCTCGGGGTGGTGCTGCTGCGGCTGCGGCACGCCCCACAGGCGATCCACCTCGGGCAGCAGGCGCGCCAGTGCGCCGCATTCGCGCAGCACCGCAAACATGCGCGAAGGCTGTTGTTCCATCAGGCCGCGACTGAGCTCCTGCCATACCCGCTCGGCGACCAGGTGATCGACTTCACCGTCCGCCACCATGTGGCGCATCAGGTCCATGGTTTCGGGTGCTATCGTGAAATCGGTGAAGCGGGCCGAGAGCCGGGCCACGCGCAGGATGCGCACCGGATCTTCGCGGAAGGCGGGCGTCACGTGGCGGAAGATGCGGTCCCTCACATCCTGCTGTCCGTGGTACGGGTCGGTCAGGTGCTGGAGGTCAAAGCTGCCATCCGCTCTTGTTTGGTCAGCATGGACCGCGATGGCGTTGATGGTCAGGTCGCGTCGCGCCAGGTCTTCTTCCAGCGTCACCTCGGGCGAGGTGTGGACGGCAAAGCCGCGGTAGCCGCGCGCGGTCTTGCGCTCGGTACGGGCCAGGGCGTATTCCTCTTTGGTCTGGGGGTGCAGGAAAACCGGGAAATCCTTGCCCACGGGAACAAAGCCCTGCGCAGTCATCTCCTCGGGGGTGGCGCCGACCACCACCCAGTCATGGTCCTTGACGGGTAAGCCCATCAAGGCATCGCGCACCGCCCCGCCCACCATGTAAATCTGCATGACCGGCAGTTTAGCGCCGCAGGCGATAGGGTTCTCCGAAGTCCCGAAAGTCGTGCTCGGCGCGGGCCTGCCGGGTCCAGGCGGCTACACCCGGCAGCGCGGCCACGCGATCGGCATAGGCGGCCATGGCCGGCGGCAGCGGCAGGGCGTAGGTTTTGAAGCGCAGGCAGACCGGTGCGAAGTAGGCGTCGGCGATCGAGAAGCGGCCAAACAGCAGCGGGCCGCCGTGCTGCTGGAGCAGCTCGCTCCACAGGGCCAGCAGGCGGGCCACATCGGCGCGCACCGCCGGCTTGTCGCGCCAGATCAACTGGCCGACTTCGGGCAGGGAAGCTTCGATGTTTTGCGGGCAATGGCTGCGCAGGGCAGTGAAGCCGGCGTGCATTTCGGCGCAGACGCTGCGGGCGCGGGCGCGCGCGGCAGGGTCTTGCGGCCAGAGCTGCTTGTCAGGGAATTGTTCGGCCAGGTATTCGGCGATGGCCAGCGTGTCCCAGATGACCAGATCGCCATCCACCAGCACCGGCACCTTGCCGGTGGGGCTGATGCTGGCCAGGGTCTGCTTGAATTGCGAGCCGGCGTCGAACGAGTCGAAGCGCACCATCACTTCCTCGAACGGGATGCCGGCCTGCGTGAGCAGCACCCAGGGCCGCATGGACCAGGAGGAATAGTTCTTGCTGCCGATGTAGAGCTTGAGCATGGGGCCAGGGCGGCGAGCAATCAGGTGCCGCGCCGTATCAGGAACAGGTCAGGGCAATTCCGCGATCGCGTCGACTTTGTCCGTGCGCAGGGGGCCGATGGTGCCCAGCCGGTTTTTGAGCGACTGCGATTGCCCGGTGAGCAGGGCGGCGTAGTTGGTGGTGTTGGCCAGCACTTTCTTCACATAGTCGCGCGTCTCGGGAAACGGCACGTTCTCGGCCCAGATGGCGGCTTCCAGTACCGGGTCGCTGCTCAGGCCGCGCCAGTTCTTGGAACGGCTGGGACCCGCGTTGTAGGCGGCGGCGGCCAGCGGCATGGAACCATCGAAGTTGTCCAACACCAGCTTGAGGTAGCCGGTGCCGATGGCGATATTGGTGTCGTGGTCCTTGATCTGCTGGGACTTGAAGTTGTGCAGGCCGATCCGGCGCGCGGTCCAGCGCGCGGTGGCCGGCATGACCTGCATCAGCCCGGCCGCACCGACGCCGGACTGGGCATCGCTGATGAAGCGGCTTTCCTGCCGGATCAGGCCGTACACGTAGGCCGGGTCGACGCCGGCCTTGCCGGCGCGCTTGATCACTTCGTGCAGGAAGGGGGTGGGGTAGCGCTGCTCGAAATCGACCACGGTCTTGGTGCGGTCGCTGGTGCTGATGCAGCGGTCCCAGACATGCTGCTCGCAGGCCAGCTCGGCGGCGGCAAGCAGTTCGCGGTCGGACATGCCGCCCTTCTGGTGCAGGTTGGTGCTGTAGTTCCATTCGCGCACGCCGTCGCTGCGCAGGCCGACCTGGATCGCAAACAGGGCGCGGCGCAGTCCGGGGTTGTTCTGCGCAGCTTCTCTTTCCTCGTCGCTCACGGGCTCGGGGCCGTCCGGCACATTGATCCGCTGGCCCAGTTCCTCCAGGGCCAACTGCTCATAAAAGCCCTTGGTCGAGGCGATCGATTGATAGAGGGCCTGCGCCTGGGCCGCGGCGTCCGGGCTCTTGAGCGCCAACAGGGCGCGCGCGCGCCAGTAGATCCAGGTCGGATCTTTTTGCTGGGCTGGGCTCAGGAGGGCGATCGTGCTTTGCACCTGGTCCCAGGCACCGGCCCGCAGGGCGGCACGCGCCTTCCAGAGCAGGTGGTCGTTGTGCATGAACGCTTCCTGCCCCTGGGCATAGTAGCCCAGGGCCTTGTCCGACAGGCTGCGCGCGGCGCGCTTGCCGATCACGCCCCAGACCCAGCTGCGTTCTTCCTGCGTGAGCTGGGCGCGCCAGCGCAGCTTGCTGAGCTCCTCGGCGGCGGCGGCAAAGTCGTTGGAGGCCAGGCGGACCAGCGCCAGCGTCACCAGTTCCTTGCTGCGCGGGCGCAGGGCGACGAATTTCTCGTCCAGGTAACGCGCCGGATGGGCGTAAATGGCGTTGAGGCTGGCGACGGAGTCCGGGTTGAGCAGGCCCACCGCCTGCATCGCGATGCGCGGCTTGTCGAACTCGAAGCCCAGGCGCGCGCGCTGCCAGGCCACCAGCGGCGGGAGCTTGTCGGCCTTGAGTTGATCCTCGGCGGCGGCGACGCAGCCTTCGTCGGGTTCGCGCTGGGCCAGCCAGAGTTCCTGCACCCGGGGTGCCACCTCGGTCCCGTTGACGCTGGCATCGGCCAGCAGGGCGTAGCAGAGCACGTCCGGGTCGTCGTTCATGCGGAATTTGGGGTACTCGGCCATGAAGCTGGCCCAGTCGCGCCGCTTGCCCAGCAGCAGCAGCCATTCGTTGCGCAGCCGGTCTTCCTGGTAGGTGCCGGCATAGCGGGTGAAGAACTCCTGCACTTCCATCGGGCTGGCGTCCGGCAGCCGGGCGCTGAGCTCCCAGTAGGCACCCCAGGGCTCCAGCAGATGCCCCTGCACCTTCGGCAGCAGGGCGGACAGACGCTTGCGGTCGAGTTTTTTATAGGCCTCGCCCATCTCCAGGATCGGCTCATTGCCGGTCGTTTTGACCCGGCCCTTGCTCTTGGCCAGGCTGGCGTGTGGCAACATCAGACCCGTCACCAGGGCGATCGATGTCAGAATGACTTGAAACTGCATGTGGGAATTATGGACACATCCGAGGAAAAAAGGGCACAGGAAAAGAAAGCCCTGCGCCAGAAGCTGATTACGCAACGTTTGAACCTGCCCGATCGCCTACAGCGTGCGGCACTTTTGCAACAGGTCATGCGCATCTGGCTGGTAGGAAGGCCCGACGTGGTGATCGGCGCCTACTGGCCGATCAAGGGCGAATTCGACCCGCTGCCGGCCCTGCACCGCTGGAAGGAGGACGGCGAGCTGATCGATCGGCCCGATCCGCGCCGCATCGGCCTGCCGGTGATCGACAAGGTGCACAAGACCCTGACTTTTCACGCCTGGTTCCCGGGTTGCCCGATGGAGGAGGACGCCTTCGGCATTCCCAAACCGAAGGACACCGAGGTGATCGTGCCCACCCTGCTGTTCGTGCCCTGCGTCGGCTATGGCCCCGGGGGCTACCGGCTGGGCTACGGCGGCGGGTTTTATGACCGCACCCTGGCCACGTTGCAGCCGCACCCGTTTACCGTCGGGCTCGGCTTTACCCAGGGGTTTTTGCCCGATTTCGAGCCGGAACCGCACGATGTGCCGCTGGACGCCATCCTCAACGACAACGGCGTGGTCTGGCCGGTCTAGCCGCTGGCGGCGCAAGGGGCCGGCCATTTACCTATCCGTAACCCGTTACGATTAAATAAAATCAAGACCTGATCTATATCAAGTTGACACCTATCAAGTTATCACCGGAGCCCCCATGAGCAAAGCCTTCGCTTCCCAAGCCGACCTGACCGACAAGAGAATCACTTTCGAGCAACTCAGCCAGCACTGCTGGGCCTACACCACCGAGGGCGACCCGAACTCGGGCGTCATCATCGGCGACCGCTACATCATGGTCAGCGATGCCACCGCCACGCCGGCCATGGCGCGCGACCTGATCGCCAAGATCCGCACGGTGAGCGACCTGCCCATCAAATACGTGCTGCTGACCCACTACCACGCGGTGCGCGTGCTGGGCGCCTATGCCTACGGCGCCGAGGGCGCCACCGAGATCATCGCCAGCCAGGGCACGCTGGAGCTGATCCAGGAGCGCGGCGCGCAGGACATGAAGAGCGAGATGGAGCGTTTTCCGCGCCTGTTCCGCAACGCCGAAACCGTGACCGGTTTGACCTGGCCGACCATGGTGATCGGCGGCGGCAACACCGTCAAAGGCGAGGTGCCGGGCAAGCTGACGGTCAATCTGGGCGGCGTCGTGGTGCAGATCTGGAGCCCCGGCCCCGGCCACACGCGCGGCGACACCATCGCCTGGGTGGAAGCAGAAAAAGTGCTGTACTCGGGCGACCTGGTCGAGTACGAGGCCGGCGTTTACACCGGCGACGCGCAGCTCGCGGAATGGCCGGCCACGCTGGAAGCCCTGCGCGCGCTCCAGGCCGAAGCCATCGTGCCCGGCCGCGGCGAGGCGATGAAGGGCAATGCCAACGTCAACAAGGCGTTGGACTACACCCGCCGCTGGGTCGAAACGCTGTACCGCTGCGGCCAGGAAGCCGTGGCGCAGGGCATGGACCTGAAAGCCGCCATGGCGCACGCCCGCAAGAGCATGGACCCGGTCTTCGGCCAGGTCTTCATCTACGAGCACTGCCTGCCGTTCGACGTGACCCGGGCCTTTGACGAAGCCAGCGGCATCAAGAACCCGCGCATCTGGACCGCCGAGCGCGACAAGGAAATGTGGGCGGCCCTGCAGGCCTGAGACGGGACGCCTGCTTGCCAAAAGGGCCTGCGGATGCAGGCCTTTTTTTGTTTGAACCGCCTGCTTAATTTTCGCCGGCCAGCGCACGCATGTCGGCCTCGTAATCCCGCAGGGTGTCCATCAGCCTGGCGCGCTGTGGCGGGCTGGTGCTGTTGTGCAGGGCGGCCAGGGCGGCGCAGCCTTCGGTCCTTGTTTTTTCCTGCTGAGCGCGGTAAACCGGGTCTGGCGAGCGTTGCAGGCGCTCCAGCAGCGCCAGTACCTCGGCCTGCACGTGGGTGGGGCGCGACAGGCCGTTGGCGCTGTGTTCCTGCAGGATTTGCAGGATGTCCTGCTGCCGGCGCAGGCGCTCCCGGTAGGCCAGGCGGGCATCGAAGCTGGAGCGCTCGATGCTTTGGCGCAGCAGGGCCGTCTGCGCCTCATCCAGCCGGCCGTACAGCCTCTCGGAGCGCTCCACCGCCTGCTCGAGGCGCCGCTCGGCCAACTCGGCGGGCGTGGCATCGAGCCACTCGTCGCGCCATTTCTGGTTGTGCTTGTCGAACTGCCGGGCCAGGTGGCGCAACTGCTCGGGCTTCAGGGTGGGGGTGAAAGCACTGATGGGGCCGGCGGCTTGTGCGGCCAGGTGCTCGATATGGGTCTGTACCTCGGCCCCTAACCCGCAAATCTGGGCCGGTGTCACGGTGCCGGGTGCCAGCCGCTGCATATTTTGCAGGGTGTCGGCATAGGCGGGCAGTTCGTTCCTGCGGTGCCAGGCGTGCAGCGCGGCCAGGCTGTCGCGCACCGGCGGCGATTGTTCGGCATTGAAATCAATGTAGCTGTCCAGCCACCAGTAGCTCAATGTGGGCGCGTTGCTGTAGCCCAATTGGATGGCGTTGCAACCCGTCAGCAGGACCAGCAGCAGCCCGCCGATAATGCGAGGCAGGAATACCAGTGGACGAACGGAACGGGTCATGACATCAATTTCGAAAAACAGCGCGAATCAGGCGGGTCTAACTCCGGTGGATGTGGTCATCATGGCGGCCGGCAAGGGCACGCGCATGAAAAGCAAACTGCCCAAAGTGTTACACCGTTTGGCCGGGCGTGCGCTGTTGCAGCACGTGGTGAACACGGCGGCCGAGCTGTCGGCGCGCCGGGTGGTGGTGATCACCGGCCATGGCGCTATCGAAGTTGAAGCGGCACTGGCCCGCCCGGCAGGGGCTGGAGCCACCTTTGGCCTTGAATACGTGCGGCAGGAGCCGCAGCTCGGCACCGGACACGCCGTGCAGCAGGCGGCACCGGCCCTGCCCGACGACGGGGTGGTGGTGGTGCTTTCGGGCGATGTGCCGCTGACGCAGGCCGACACGCTGCGCGTGCTGATCGCGGCTTGCGGCGGCGACAAGCTGGCGCTGCTGACGATCGCCTTCGCCGACCCGGGCGGCTATGGCCGCATCGTGCGCCAAGGCGGGGGCGACGGCGCGGTGCAGGCCATCGTCGAGCACAAGGACGCCACGGAAGCGCAGCGCGCGATCCAGGAGGTGTACAGCGGCATCATGGCGGTGCCCGCCAAGCTTCTCAAGGCCTGGCTGGCACGGCTGGACAACCAGAACGCCCAGGGCGAGTACTACCTGACCGACGTGGTGAAGATGGCGGTGGCGGACGGCGTGCCCGTGGTGGCGCACAAGATCGGCGACGCGCTGCAGGTGGCCGGCGTCAACAGCCCGGTGCAGCTGGCCGAACTGGAGCGCGCTTACCAGCTGCGCACGGCGCGGGCGTTGATGGAGCAGGGCGTGCGCCTGGCCGACCCGGCGCGCTTCGATGTGCGCGGCGAGTTGCAATGCGCGGGCGATGTCGAGATCGACGTGAACTGTATTTTCGAAGGCCGGGTGGAGCTGGGCGAGGGCGTGAAGATCGGCGCCAACTGCGTCATTGCCAACGCCCGCATCGCCGCCGGCGCGGTGATTCACCCCTTCACCCATATCGACGGCGGCAAGGACCCGGTCCTGGTGGGTGCGGGGGCGCTGGTCGGCCCGTTTGCCCGCCTGCGGCCCGGTGCCCGGCTGGGCGAGCAGGTGCACATCGGCAACTTTGTCGAGATCAAGGCCTCGACGCTGGCCAAGGGCGCCAAGGCCAACCACCTGGCCTACATCGGCGATTCCCAGGTGGGCGAGCGCGTCAACTATGGCGCCGGCAGCATCACCGCCAATTACGATGGCGTCAACAAGCACACCACCGTGATCGAACATGATGTGCACATCGGCAGCAACTGCGTGCTGGTGGCGCCCGTGACCATTGGCGCCGGCGGCACGGTGGGCGCCGGCTCCACCATCACCAGGGACACGGCTCCCGGCGTGCTGACCTTGGCGCGCGCCAAGCAGGTGAGCCTGTCGAACTGGAAGCGGCCTGAAAAGAAGAAGTGATGAACGAGATGTCCATGAGCGAATCAGCCCAGCCCCACGACCCGGATGCGGCCCGGCTGCGCATCGAGCTGGAGACGGCCCAGCGACAACTGGCAACGGCCAAGGCCGGGCTCGCGGATTACGCCTATACCGTGTCGCACGACTTGCGGGCCAACTTGCGCCATATCACCGCTTATGTCGGCCTGGTGCGCGAGGAACTTGGCGACTCGCCGAATGCGGAGCTGGTTTCCCATCTCGACACCGTGACGAAGGCGTCCCAACTCATGGGGCGGCAGATCGACGGCTTGATCCGGTGGTCGCAGCTTGATCGGGTGGTGCTGCTGGAGGACACGCTGGATCTTCAAGCCCTGATCGCGGAGGTGCGCCATTCGCTGGAAGACGAGGCCTCGGGCCGGCAAATCGACTGGCAGGTGGCGGCGGATTTCCCGCACCTGCGCGGGGACGGCGTTTTGCTGCGGGAACTCTTGAACCATTTGTTGTCGAATGCGCTGAAGTTCACCCGAACCCGCCCGCAGGCCGTGATCCAGGTGGGCTGGCAGCAGCCCGACGAGGGCAGTTGCCTCGTGTTCGTGCGCGACAACGGTGTTGGTTTCAACCGGCGCCAGCGCGACAAGCTGTTCCAGGTGTTCCAGCGCCTGCACAGCAGCCATGAGTTCGAGGGCCTGGGCCTGGGCCTGGCGCTGGCGCGCAAGATCGTGGCCCTTCATGGCGGCAGCATCCGGGTCGAGGGCGAGCCCGATGCGGGCTGCCAGATCAGCTTCACCTTGCCGCTGGCGAGTCAGGCCGCGCCTTTTTAAGCCGCCTTGGGCAGCGGCACCCGGGCGCCGAATTTGCTGCGCTTGACGCTGAAAAACGCCTTGACGTTGCGCACATTGGCGTCGCTGGTGAACAGCCGCTGGGCCAGCGCCAGGTAGTCGGGCATGTCGCGCGCATGCACCACCAGCACAAAATCGGGGCCGGGCGAGACGCGGTAGCACTGCTGCACGGACGCGTCTTGCGCCACGCGCAGCTCGAAGGCCTCCAGCGCTTGCGCGTCCTGGCGGTCCAGGCTGATCTCCACGATCACGGCCAGCCCGTGCCCTGCGACGGGCGCCAGTTTGTCCGCGCTCAGCACCGCGATCTGTTTTTCGATCAGACCCGCATCGCGCAGGCGCTTGACGCGGCGCAGGCAGGTGGGCGGCGAGGTGTGCACCAGCGCTGCCAGCGCCTGGTTGCTCAGGGAAGCGTCATGCTGCAACTGATCCAGCAGTTGCAGGTCAACAGAATCTAGCGATATTTGTTCCATTCAATTAATTTAAATGAAATATAGTTTCTTTAATTGATAATTATGGAATTTAAATCCATTTTAGTTAAAAAATCAATCAGAAATTTTATTTGCTAAGGGCTACCATCGATCCATCAACTTTCGGAGCTGGTCTCATGTGTGGCATTGTCGGCGCGGTGTCCAAGCGCAATATCGTTCCTGTTTTGGTGCAGGGCTTGCAACGGCTGGAGTACCGGGGCTATGACTCCTGCGGCGTGGCGGTCCATGCCGACGGTGCCCTGAAACGGGCGCGCAGCACCTCGCGCGTGGCCGAACTGGCCGAGCAGGTCGAGCAAAGCCACCTGGTGGGCATGACCGGCATTGCCCACACCCGCTGGGCTACCCACGGCGCGCCGGCGGTGCACAACGCCCATCCGCATTTCAGCCATGGCCCGGGCGCAGACAGCCCGCAACGCCCGGCCCGGGTGGCGCTGGTGCACAACGGCATCATCGAGAACCATGACGAACTGCGTGCCGCGCTGCAGAAGCGCGGCTATGTGTTTGCCAGCCAGACCGACACCGAGGTCATTGCGCATCTGGTGGATTCGCTCTACGACGGTGATCTGTTCGAGGCGGTGAAGGCCGCCATCCAGCAGTTGCACGGGGCGTATGCGATCGCCGTGTTCCACAAGGACGAGCCGCACCGGGTGATCGGTGCGCGGGCCGGCTCGCCGCTGATCCTGGGCGTGGGCGCCGACGGCAGCCATTACCTGGCCAGCGACGCCATGGCCCTGGCCGGCGTGACCGACCAGATCGTCTATCTGGAAGAAGGCGACGTGGTGGACCTGCAACTGGGCAAGTACTGGGTGGTGGACCGCCAGCACAAAGCCGTGCAGCGCGAGGTCAAGACGGTGCAGGCGCACAGCGGCGCGGCCGAACTCGGCCCCTACCGCCACTACATGCAGAAGGAAATTTTCGAGCAGCCGCGCGCCATTGCCGACACGCTCGAAGGCGTGGAGGCCATCGTGCCCGAGCTGTTCGGTGATGGCGCCTACCGGGTGTTCAAGGACATCGACTCGGTGCTGATCCTGGCCTGCGGCACCAGCTACTACAGCGGCTGCGCCGCCAAGTACTGGCTGGAGAGCATGGCCAAGATTCCGACCCAGGTCGAGGTGGCCAGCGAATACCGCTACCGCGACTCGGTACCCAACCCGCGCACGCTGGTGGTCACCATCAGCCAGTCCGGCGAGACCGCCGATACGCTGGCCGCGCTGCGCCATGCCCAGTCTTTGGGCATGCAGCAGACGCTGACCATCTGCAACGTCGCCACCAGCGCCATGGTGCGCGAGTGCAAGCTGTCCTACATCACCCGGGCCGGCGTCGAGATCGGCGTGGCCTCCACCAAGGCCTTCACCACCCAGTTGGCGGGCCTGTTCCTGCTCACGCTGGCGCTGGCCCAGGTGCGCGGGCACCTGACAGCAGAAGAAGAGGCGCAGCACCTCAAGGCCATGCGGCACCTGCCGGTGGCGCTGCAGGCCGTGCTGGCGCTGGAGCCGCAGCTCATCAGTTGGGCCGAGGACTTTGCCCGCATGGAAAACGCCCTGTTCCTGGGGCGCGGGCTGCACTACCCGATTGCGCTGGAAGGCGCGCTCAAGCTCAAGGAGATCAGCTACATCCACGCCGAGGCCTATCCGGCCGGCGAGCTCAAACACGGCCCGCTGGCCCTGGTCACCAGCGCCATGCCGGTGGTCACGGTGGCGCCCAACGACGCGCTGCTGGAAAAGCTCAAGAGCAACCTGCATGAGGTGCGCGCCCGTGGCGGCGTGCTCTATGTGCTGGCCGACAGCGACACCAAAATCGAGAGCGGCGAAGGCCTGCACGTGATCCGCATGCCCGAGCACTACGGCGCCTTGTCGCCGCTGCTGCATGTGGTGCCGCTGCAGTTGCTGGCCTATCACACCGCCTGCGCCCGCGGTACCGATGTGGACAAACCCAGAAACCTGGCCAAGAGTGTGACCGTCGAATGACGGTCACACTCTTGTGTCGCGCAGCGCCGGCCCGAAGGGCGCGAGAGTCGTGGTTTGCGGCGTAGGCTAACTTCGCGCAGCGAAACTATGCGGCGGCACAAGCCGCTCTTGGTCGCGTGTAGCGCGATGCGGCCATGCCGCATTCAATGAGGCGGCTTGCGGTGCAGGCTCCTACCGGCGTAGCCGATGTGAGGGCCTGCAGGGCCGGCCGATGCCACAAACCAGGAAGTCTGGCCAAGAGTGTGACCGTTGAAGGACGGGCATGCGCTCGGAGTGAACATTGTTGTTTTTTAGACACTGTTGGCCGCTGCAAAAAAGCGGACGGCTCGAGATATTTTTGAAAATAGGCCTAAATAACCCCCTAAATCTGCCGTTAACACTTGTACGTAACCGGATAAAAGCACCCGCTTTCGGGCGGGTGCCGATTGACCAAAATGCAACTACCTACTGTTGAGCGAACCCCCAATCTGCGGCCTGCCGGCGCGGATGTGGCTGCGCCTGCGGCAGCCAGGGTGATCCCTGTTGCACCGGTCAATCCCTCGCTGCAAGCGCAGGAATCGGCTAGTGTGGTCAATAACATCAACCCGCAAGTGCTGGCCCAGGCCGGCTCAGTGGATCCGCTTCAGGGCGGGGCCCAGGCCGACAGTTCGGGCAGGGGTTGGACCCAGAGCAGGGAAGCGCCGGTAAAACCCGAAGAGCCTCCCAAGGAGCCCCTGTCCAAGATGCTGCTGGAGCAGATTCACCTGGTCTGGAGCGCCAGTGCCCGGGTGGTCGAGATCTGGCTCATGAACAATCCGGCCCAGAACCAGACCCAGATCCAGAATCTGGCGCAAAACCGCAACCAGAACCCCACCGCGATCCCCGGCGTGCTGGCCAAGGAAGCGCTGACTTACTCGCCCAGCAAGATCAGGAAGACGGAGAAGCCCGAGTAGGCCGGTTCAGCGCCACACATGCCCTAATATGGGGTATGCACAAGACAGCCCTTGTTTTATTTTCGGGTGGACAGGACTCCACCACCTGCCTGGCGCACGCCCTCAAGACTTACGAGCGCGTTGAAACCATCGCCTTTGATTACCGCCAGCGCCATCACGTCGAACTCGAGTCCCGCCTCGTCGTCTTGAACGAAATCCGCCGCCAGTTCCCGCAGTGGGCGGGCAAGCTGGGCGAAGACCATCGGCTTGATCTGGCCGTGCTGGGCCATGTGAGCGAGACCTCACTGACGCGGGAAACCGCTTTCAAGATGGAAGCCAGCGGCCTGCCCAACACCTTTGTGCCGGGGCGCAACCTGTTGTTCCTGACGCTGGCCGCCGCCGTGGCCTACCGACGCGGGCTGGAGGTGATTGTCACGGGGGTGTGCGAAACCGATTTCTCCGGCTACCCGGACTGCCGCGACGATACGATGAAGGCCATGCAACTGGCGCTCTCGCTGGGCATGGACAAGCGCTTTTTGATCGAAACCCCGCTGATGTGGATCGACAAGGCCGACACCTGGCGGCTGGCTGAAACCTTGGGCGGCGCCGCGCTGGTGGATCTGATCATCGAACACACCCACACCTGCTACCTGGGCGACCGCGAACATCGCCACGCCTGGGGCTATGGCTGCGGCAGTTGCCCGGCCTGCGAGCTGCGCGCGCGCGGCTACGCGCGCTACCGGGCCGAAGCAAAAGCCTAGCCCTGCTTCAGGCTGAATTGCGCCACCGTCTCGTCGCTGTGCTTTTCCAGTGTCCAGGTACGGCTGTGGAAGGTGGCTACGGTCTGCCGGTGCGCTATCGAAATAATAGCGCCATTGCCGGATTTCACCAGCACCAACAGCCGCTCGTACAAGGTCTTCTCGGCCTCTTCGTCCAGCGCGCTGGTGGCTTCGTCGGCAAAGATCCAGGCCGGTTTCTTCAGGAACACGCGCGCCAGCGCCAGGCGCTGCTGTTCACCGCCGGACAGCTTCTGGCTCCAGGCACCGACCACGTCGAGTTGATTCACCAGCTGCGGCAGCAGCGCCTCGCGCAGCGCCTGCCTGAGCGTCTCGTCATCGTAGACTTCAGCCGCCTCGGGGTAGGCCAGCGCGTCGCGCAGGCTGGCGTTGGGGAAGTAGGGGTGCTGCGGGATGAACATGCTCGAAGCAGGCAACTCCACCTGGCCCGAAGCCAGCGGCCAGATGCCCGCCAGCGCGCGGAACAGGGTGGACTTGCCACTGCCCGAGGGGCCGCGCAGCAGGATGCTGTCGCCCGGCTGTACCTGCAGCTGGGTGTTGGCCAGCAGGCGGCTGCCGGTGGGCAGGTCCAGCGAGAGGTCGTGTGCCTGCATGCCGGCGCTGTCCGTGGCGCTGCGCTCGTGTCGTAGCGGGGTGGTACGGCTGGCCGCCTGAATGGCCGCGTCGAAATGCGTCAACCGGTCGGTGGTGGCGCGCCAGGCGGCCAGGCCGTCGTAGTTGTTGATGAACCAGGAGAGAGAATCCTGCACGCGGCTGAAGGCCGAGGCGATCTGCATCATGGTGCCGAGCTGGATGGCGCCACTGAAAAAGCGCGGTGCCGCCACGATGAAGGGAAACACGGCGGAGGCCTGGTAAAAGCTTTCGGTGAACATGGTCAACCGCTTTTGCGCGTTGATCAGATTCAGGTAGTTGCGCAGCACGTGGCCGAAGCGCAGGTTCAGCTGCTTCAATTCAACCGCTTCGCCGCGGTCCAGCGCAATTGCCTCGCTGTACTCGCGCACACGCACCAGGTGGTGGCGGAAGTCGGCCTCGCGGCGCTGTTGCTGGTAGTTCAGCGGAATCAGGGCGCGGCCCACATAGTGCGTCAGCACGGTGCCGATGCCGCAGTAGAGGAGGGCCACCCACAGCATGAAGCCGGGGATTTCGAATTCGTTGCCGCCCAGGCTGAAGCTGAAGGCGCCGCTCAGGCTCCAGAGGATGCCGACAAAGCTGATGAAGGTGACCACCGAGTCGAGCAGACCCATGCTCAGGCCCACCGTGCTGGTGGTGAAGAGCCTGAGGTCTTCCTGCACGCGCTGGTCCGGGTTGTCGGGCGACTGGTCGGCCTCCAGCGCGGCGTAGCGCGTGAGTTCCAGGTGGTAGTAGACCTGGTTGTCCAACCAGCGCTGCAGGTACTGGCGCGTCAGCCAGGCGCGCCAGCGCACTTCCAGGTGCTGCGTCAGGTAGAACTTGTAGACCGCGATGATGATGTAGATGAAGGCCAGCACCGTGTAGCGCAGCAACTGCTCCAGGAAAACGGGGTAGTCCTTCTCCTGCAGCGCGTCGTAGAAGAAGCGGTTCCATTCGTTGAACAGCACCAGCGTGTAGACGAAGGCCAGGTTGAGCGCAATGATGGCCGCCAGCAGGGCGCGCGCTCGCCATTTTTCTTCCGACCTGAAGTAGGGCAGTGACAGGGCCCAGGCGCGAAGGAGGAAGACCTTGAAATGGGCCAGTTTCTTGAGCAGGGGCATAGGCCGGGCCGGTGGAGCGCTCAGGGGTTGGAGACGCCGCTGGCGACATGGCCCGAAGGCACATGCTGCGAGGCCGATTCGATGTGGCCGGTCTGGTCGTCGAAGAAAAAGTCGGGTTCGAACTCACGCAGGAACTCGCCCTTGGGCAGGCCGCCCAGGAACATGGCTTCGTCGACCTCGATGTTCCAGTCCATCAGGGTGCGGATGGCGCGCTCGTGGGCCGGGGCGCTGCGGGCGGTCACCAGCGCCGTGCGGATGCGCATCGCCGGGGTGCCCTCCTGCTGCAGCCGGTGCAGGGCGGCCAGCAAGGGCTTGAAGGGGCCGGCCGACAGCGGCAGATCGGCCTTGTCCTTCTCATGCTGCTGAAAGGCAGGCAGGCCCTGCGCTTGGTAGACACGTTCAGCCTCGTCGCTGAACAGCACGGCGTCACCGTCGAAGGCGATCCGAACCTCATTCGGGTAATTGTCCTGGGCCCGGGCTGAGTGAGTTGCGACGGTGGCGGCCGGGAACCCGATGTTCAAGGCTGCCCGCACATCGTCCGGGTTGGCCGAGAGGAACAGGTTGGCACGCAGCGGTGTGAGGTAACGATAGGGTTCGCGACCACGCGTGAAAACGCCGCGCTCGACTTTCAGTGCGTGCGATTGAACCGAACGGAACACGCGCAGTCCAGAGACCGGGTCGTTGCGCGAGAGCATGACCACCTCGACACGTTGTGTCTTGGCATCGTTGAAGGCCAACAGCTTCTTGACCATTGCAAGCGCCACGCCCGGCTTGGCCGGCTCGTCGAGCTTGTCGAGCTGCAGCTTCATGTAGGCGCGGTCCTTGTGCGGGCCGTGACCGTGCTCGAACACCTTGTTCTCATCCTCGAAGTCGAACAGGGCGCGCGAGGAGATGGCGACGACGAGTTTGCCATCCAGTGAAGCAGCCATGTTCGGGCTCCAGTCAGGAATTTGGTTTTAGAGCCAGCGTACCAGTTGTTCCACATCTTCCGGGAACAGCTGGCCTCTCTCGGCCTGCAGCAGTTTGCCGTCACGCCCGCGCACCAGAGTGATGGGCAGGCCCCGGGGTTTGGGCAGCACGCGCTGGATCTCGGGCGTGACAAAGCCGGCCGGGAAGGTGTAGCCCTTTTTTTGCAGGTAGTGCAGGGCATCTTCGCGCTTGCGGTCGATCGAAAGGGTCAGCAGCTGCAGGCCGCTGTGCCCTTTTTGGCGCTGGCTCAGCCAGAGCTTCTGAATCTCGGGGCTTTGCAGCGCGCAAAACGGACAGTCGCTGGCCCACCAGTAGATCACCAGCACTTGGCCCTCGGCCTGGGCCGGGCGGAACACCGTGCCGTCGAACAGCGGGACTTCGGGCAACAAGAGCCGGGTGCCGAGCGCGGGCAGGGGCGGCGCCTTGGCTTCCATGGCGGCTGGCGTGGGTGCGGACGGGGACCCGGACGCCTGCGCCAGCACGGAGCCGGCGTGGGTCAGGGCGGCGACGCCGGTGAGGGCGCAGGAACTGGCAAGAAAATGTCGGCGGTCAGGTTGCATGGACTTGATCTTAGCGCTTGTGCGCCTCAGAGGCGAGTTCCGGGACCATGGCGCGCCAGCAACCGGCCGGCGGAGATGGCCACGGTCTCTCCCTCGGCCAGGGGCTGCCAGGACTCCTCGCTCAAGGGCACGCTGGCCAGCAGCACCACTTCCTGATAGCCGCAGCCGATGCGCAGGCCTTGTGCCCGCAGCGGCTCGCCTTCATCGTGGCATTGGCGCGAGAGCAGAAACAGCCCCGGCGGCTCGATGCGGCCGCCGGCCTGGATGCGCCGGTGGCCATGCGCGAACAGGACCTCGCCATCCGCATAAAGAAAATTGGCGGGCCCGAGTTCCCGCAGTTCGGCCGCGAAGGCGCTCACCACGGCCAGCCGCGCATCGAGCGGGGGCGGGGTGCCCGCTTGCCAGAGTGCCTGCAGCCGGTCCAGCAGGGCGCAGCAAGCCTGCTCCGAGTCGGTTTCGCCAACCGGATGAAAGTGCTTCAGCGCGAAACGGGCATCCTGCCCGATGCCCGGCAAGTGGCCGTTGTGGGCAAACACATGGGTGCGGCCGCCCAGTTCGCGCACAAAAGGCTGGGTGTTGGCCAGCGAGATGGCGCCATGGGTGGCGTGCCGGATGTGCGAGATGGCCAGGTGGGTCGCCGGGCCCTGGGTTTCAAGCAGGCGCACCAGCGGGCTGTCGCTGGCGGCCACGGGTTCGCGGTACAGCGCCGCATCCGAGCCCTGGTAAAACGCGGCGCCCCAGCCATCGCGGGTCGATTGGCCCAGGCCGCTGCGCGCTGCCAGCGCCTGCAGCGAGAACGTCAGGTGGGTCGCCTGCCGGCTTGACATGGCCAATAGTTCACACATGGGCTGGTCTTGGCTTGCTTTTCGGTGTGGAGTTTGCGGAGTCGCCTGTCGAATATAGGTGAAACCCAGGGGCCCCGTGCCATCGCCGGATTCCGCGATTCAATATACACTAGGGGGTATTAAGGGGTGGCATGAATTGTGACGACACGATGATCCCGATCAAGACCGAGTCTGCCTGGCGTGGCACTTCCGATTGCCGCAATTGCGGCATTCGTGACATGGTGCTGTTTGCCGATCTGAACGAGCAGGATTTCGGCCGGATCCATGCGCCGATCGATGATCTTGTGTACCGTTCCGGCGAGGTCCTCTATGCCGAGGGCAGCCGGGCCGCGGGCATCTTCACGCTGCGCACCGGCATGATCAAGCTGGTGCGGGTCACGGCGGATGGCCGGCAACGGATCGTTCGTGTGCTGCGCCCCGGGGATGTGGTCGGCCTGGAAGCGCTGGCGACTTCGCATTACGACTGCGAGGCCGTGGCGCTGACCGATGTGTCAGTCTGCCGTATTCCGCTGGACGTGATTCACACCCTGGGCGCCAGCAGCCATCGCCTGCATCTGCGGCTGATGCAGAAGTGGCAGCAGACCCTCAAGGATGCCGATGACTGGCTGGCTGACCTGAATTTCGGCACGGCCCGACAGCGCGTTTCCAATTTCATCCTGAAGATGCACAGCCCGGCCGACGGGCACACCGTCACGCTGTTCGCGCGCGATGACATGGGGGCCATGCTGGACCTGAAGCTGGAAACCGTGAGCCGCGAGGTCAGCCGCCTGGTCCGCGAGGAGGTGATCGAGCCGCTCGACAAGCTCGGGCGGGTGTACCGGGTGCGGGAGCTCGAGCGCTTGCAGGCAGCCTAGGCTTACCGTGTCAGCGCCATGAACAGCCGGGGCAGTTGTTCCGGCAGGCGTTCGATGTGGTCGATCACCGTGTACTGGCGGCCAAAGATGTCGCTCACATAGGCGTCGGCCTTGGGGTCCAGGTTGATGCAGTAGCTGAAGATGCCCTGCTGGTCCAGCTCCCTGACACACTGGCGGGCATCCTCGATCAGCAGGCGCTCGTCGGCCACGTCCACATCCGAGGGCTCGCCGTCGGTGAGCACCAGCAGGAGTTTCTTGTCCGCTGCTTGCGCTTGCAGGTAGTGGGCCGCATGCCGCATGGCCGCGCCCATGCGGGTGGAGTAGCCGGCCTGCATGGCGGCCAGCCGGGCCTTGACCTCATCCCCCCAGTGCTCACCATAACCCTTGATGTGCAGGTAGCGCACGTCGTGCCGGGTGTTGGAGTGAAAGCCGGCGATGGCAAAACGGTCACCGAGCTGCTCGATGGCCCAGGCCAGCAGGGAGACCGCTTCCTGGCTCAGTTGCAGGATGGTCTGGTCCGAACCGGCGGCTTTTTCATGGAGCGACTCCGACAGGTCCAGCAGCAGCATGACGGCGATGTTGCGGCCATCGGTGCGGTGGCTCATGTTGATGCGCGGATCGGGTTGACTGCCGCTCTTGAAGTCGATCAGCGAGCGCAGGGCCACGTCCAGGTCGAGCTCGCTGCCCTCTTCCTGGTAGCGCACGCGGACCTTGTTCTGGGGCTTGAGCAGGTCCAGCAGGCGCTTGAGGCGCTTGGCCAGGGCGCTGTGCTTGGCCAGCAGCTGGTCGATGTCGGCGGGCTGGCCTGCGGGGTGCAGCCGCTCATACAGGCTGACCCAGTCCGGCCGGTAGGTCTGGCTGCTGTAATCCCATTCCGGGTAGTGGCGCGGCGGCAGGGCCGTGACGTCATCGTCTTCGGACGCCGGGCGATGTTCTTCGAACATTTCCTCGTCGTCGCTGAGTTCGTGGAACTGCCACAAGTGGCGATTGTCGTCGCGGTAATCGACTTCGGTGTCCTTGAACCAGGTCTTGGCAAGCTGGTCGCTCTGGCGGCGGGTTTTCGCCACGTAGGACAAGGCCAGGTCCGCAATGGCCTGCGTGCTGGCTTCGCCCTGCGCCATCAGTGCGTGAAAGCGGCCGACAAAGGCCGTCAGGTCGGGGTCTTGATAACCGTGGTTCGGGTCCAGCAGGGCGCGCGAGAGCAGGGCCAGGCGATGGCGCAGGCAGGAATGGGTTTGCGGATCGCAAGCGCCCTCGGCCGGGGCCGGATGCAGGGCGAGAAAGATGCGGCGCAGCCCGGGATACTCGCGCACGGCCAGGGCTTCCACCCGGGAGTCCTCGAAGAACTCGATGGCCATGCGCTGAAACGGGCTGAAGTTGTCGGCCACGATGGCGCGACTCCAGCGCCGATGCGCCGCCATGTGCGCCAGCGCGGCACGATAGCGGTCGATGCCGCTGATGCCATGGTCGTCGTCATAGACGTCCGGCAGGCGGATGCCCAGCGCATCAAAGTAGGGAACGGGCTGGCGCAACTCATCAAAGGCCGTGGAGTAGGGCACCAGATGGTCGGCGTCCTGCCAAAGCCCGCGCAAGTACAGGTCGAGCTGGCGGGTATGGTCCACCAGCAGCGTGCCGTGCCGCTCCCGTTGCAGCACGGCGCGGCTGTCGGCGGACTGCAGGCTGAAGTAGTCGCGCTGGCGTTCCGGGTGATGGCGGTAGTTGCGCACGCCATAGTCGACCCAGTTCTTCAGGCCGTTGAGCGACAACAGGGTCAGCAAATGCGGCGATTGCTGGAAGAAATCCGCCAGGCTGGGGCTGGCATAGGTCTTGTGGATGCCGTGAATGGAAGCGGAGGTCCGCTCCATGTAGTCCAGGGTCAGCTCCAGGTAGTGTTGGATCTGCTCCTGGGAAGGCAAACGGCGGGCGATGGCCGCCAGGTTTTGCAGCAAGGGCGTGATGGCCTTGCCATTGGGGGACTTCCAGATGGCGCGAATGGCGTCCATGATGGCCGGCAGCGCCGACTCCCCCAGGATGCGGGCGACTTGCGGCCACTCCTGCAGAAAAATCAGAACCGGTTCGACCCCGCGTCCCATCTTGCCCAGGAAGCGGGCTTGCTCCAGGTAGGCCTGGATGCCCGCGGGCGTGAGCAGGGCCTGCGCGTCGGCCATGCAGTCCTCGAACACCTCGGCCACCTGCGGGAAGCCGCAATCAAGCTGCTCCCGCCATGCTTGCATCTGGCGGGCCGGGGGGCTGACTTCAGCAGGGGACACGGCAAGCCAGCTTAGGCAAAGACAGCATCAATGGCATGGTCCAGCGTGGCGCGGATGTCCGCGTCATCGGTAATGGGCCGTACCAGCGCCATGCGGCAGGCATCGGCAGGGCGCACGCCGCCCTTGATCAGGGTCGCCGCGTACACCAGCAGCCGGGTGGAAATGCCTTCGTCCAGGCCATGGCCCTTGAGCTTGCGCGCCGTGCCTGCAATCTTGACCAGTCGGGCAGAGGTTGCCGTGTCGATCCCGGTCTCCGTGGCGACGATGGAGGCCTCCAGCTCGGCGCCGGGGTAGTCAAAATCGAAGCCGACAAAGCGCTGCTTGGTGGACTGTTTCAGATCCTTCATCAGGCTCTGGTAGCCGGGGTTGTAGGAGATCACCAACTGGAAATCCGGATGCGCCTGGATCAGCTCGCCCCGCTTGTCCAGCGGAAGCTGGCGGCGGTGATCGGTCAGCGGATGGATCACCACCGTCGTATCCTGCCGCGCTTCCACCACTTCGTCCAGATAGCAGATGGCGCCGATGCGTGCGGCCGTGGTGAGCGGACCATCGAGCCAGCGCGTGCCGTTGGCTTCGAGCAGGTAGCGCCCCACCAGGTCGGAGGCGGTCATGTCCTCGTTGCAGGCGACGGTGATCAGCGGCTTGCCCAGTCTCCAGGCCATGTATTCAATGAAACGGGACTTGCCGCAGCCCGTGGGCCCCTTGACCATGACGGGCAGCCGGGCCTTGTAGGCGGCATCGAACAAAGCCACTTCATTGGCTTGTACTTGGTAGAAGGGTTCAGCAAGAACCCGGTACTGGTCTTGGTTGCTCATGGACTTTCCTCAGGTCTGAAAAAAAAGCCTCCCGGGGGAGGAGGCTTTTTCGTGGCTTCAAATCTCCGCCGGAGCTTATTTGTGGACGCCCAGCTTTTCGCGCCAGCCCGGATACAGCTTGTCCGCATCGCCCGGGAAGGACTCGAAAGCACGCGCAAATTCTTTGTGTTGCTTGGCAAACTGGATCGGATCGGCACCCGACTTCCAGCACTCGTACGACTGGCGCAGGGAGATGGCGCCAGCGGCCGGGCTGTCGATGTGGCCGTAGGCGCCGCCCCCCGAGGTGTTGATCACGTTGCCGTGACCCAGGTTCTCGAAGAAGCCGGGCAGGCGCAGCGCGTTCATGCCGCCGGAGATGATCGGGGTGGTGGGCTTCATGCCGTACCATTTTTGATAATAGACCGGGCCTTGCGCCTCATCGCGCTCGATCATGTAGGCAATGTTCTTGTCAGAATTTTCGCCTTCCATCTTGCCGTAGCCCATGGTGCCGACGTGGATGCCGGAGGCGCCCTGCAGCCGGGAAATCTTGGCCAGGACAAAGGCGGTGTAGCCCCGCTTGGCGGAAGGGCTGGTGATCATGCCGTGACCAGCGCGGTGGTAGTGCAGGTACTGGTTGGGGTACTGACGGCGTGCCGTGGTGATCATGCCGGGGCCACCCACAAAGCCGTCCACCAGGAAGGCCACCTTGTCGGCATCGGGGCCAAAGGTTTCCAGGATGAAATCAGCGCGCGCCAGCATCTCGTAATGGTCGTCCGCGGTGATATTGGCCGAGAAGATTTTGGCCTGACCGGTCTCGTCCTGCGCGCGTTTCATCGCGTCGTACACCAGCGGGTACACCTTCTTGGCCGGGCAGAACACCTGGTTGCCCTGGGGTTCGTCGTTCTTGATGAAGTCGCCGCCCAGCCAGAACTGGTAGGCCGCCTTGGCAAAGGGTTCGGGGCGCAGTCCCAGCTTGGGCTTGATGATGGTGCCGGCAATATAGCCGCCGTCCTTGATGGGGCGACCCAGAATGCGCCACAGGTCGGAGATGTCCTTGGAGGGGCCATCGAACAACTGGATGGCGCGCTCCGGGAAATAGATGTCGTGGATCTTGGCGTGTTCGATGTCGCCCATGCCCTGGTTGTTGCCGATCACCAGCGTCAGGACCGATACCAGCATCATGCGGCCGTCGGTGATGTTGCGGTCGAACAGGTCGAGCGGATAGGCGATCCGCATGTCTTCGGTCGCTTCATCGATCTGGTACACCAGCGCGTCGACGCCACGGGTGAAATCGTCGGTGGTGCTGACTTCGACATTGGTGCCGGTGGAAGATTCGGCGGCGAAGTGGGCGGCGGCTTCCAGGTAGCCGTGGCCTGATTTGGGCTTCATCTTGTAGGCCACCAGAATGTGGCGGCCGCCCTTGATGAGTTCAGCCTCCTTGAGGCTCAGGTCGGCATAACGGTTTGACTGATCCATGACGGGTTCTCCTTGGGTTGAACTTGCACCCGCTAGCCAAGACTCTTTCGGTCAGCCCATCGGGTAATGGACGTAACTATAGGGAAATCTGTTCATAAGAAATATTCATTTTTAATAATCTTAAAATCAGAATTCGCTTATGAATCGAAGTTTACGCCCAGGAATCGATCAACGGCCCGCCCTGCTCAATCAGGAAGGATTTGAAGGATTTGGCGGCTGGCGAGAGCTTTTTCTGGCCCAGGTGCGTCACATACCACTTGCCAATGATGGGCATCCCGCTCACGTCGACCAGGCCAATGTGACCGCCGGCCAGCTCGTGGCGCACGGTGCGCAGCGACAGAAAGCTCATGCCCATGCCGGCCATGACGGCCTGCTTGATGGTTTCGTTGCTGGGCATTTCCATGACCACTTTCAGCGGGACATCATGCTGGGCGAACAGCCGCTCCATGGCGGCGCGGGTGCCGGAGCCCTGTTCCCGCACCACAAACTCGTAGTCCTTGAGGGTGTCGATCGACACCCGCTTGCGGCGCGACAGCGGGTGGTCGGGCGCACTCACGATGGCCAGCGGGTTGGTGGCGAAAGCGGTGGCCTCGCAATCCAGCGTATTCGGGGCGCGCCCCATGATGACCAGGTCGATCTCGCTGCGCGAGAGCATGCCCAGGATGTTTTCCCGGTTGTCGATGCGCAGCTTGACCTCGATGCCGGGCAGCAACTGGGCAAAACGCACCAGCAGCATGGGAACAAAATACTTGGCGGTGCTGACGATGGCCAGGTCGATACGGCCCTTCTTCATGCCGACATGCTCGGCCATGGTGGATTCGAGGTCCTTGAGCTGGGCCAGGGCGGCCACGGCGTGGGTCAGGAATTCCTGGCCGGCGTTGGTCAGCCGGATGTTGCGGCCTATGGGCTCGATCAGCGCCAGGCCGAACGAGTCCTCCAGTTGCCGGATCTGCATGGACACCGCCGGCTGGGTCACAAACAGGCGCTCGGCGGCCTTGGAAACGGATTTTTCCCGGGCGACCTCGATGAAGGTCTGCAGTTGCTTGAGGGTGTAATTGCGCATGTTGGTGATTCAAATCAGATTAAGCTGATGTATAGTTTAACAAATGTGATTTGAGATTATGATTCAAGTCCAGTACATTGAATTTGTCGTTACTTATAAATGACGACCAATTAACCCCCCTCCGAGGAGTTCCTCCATGTTGCGCGCCCTGATTTTTGATGTCGATGGCACCTTGGCTGACACCGAGAGCGCCCACTGCGCTGCGTTCAACCATGCGTTCGAGGAACTGGGGATGGACTGGCACTGGGACGACGCGCTGTACACCCAACTGCTGGAGATATCGGGCGGCAAGGAACGCATCCTGCATTACTGGAAGCAGGTCAACCAGGACATCAAGGCGCTGGACGGCCAGGCCGTGCAGGACACGATTGCCCGCATCCATGAACTCAAGACCGCGCATTACGAAGCGACCGTGAACAGCGGGGGCGTGGAACTGCGTCCCGGCGTGCTGGCGCTGATCGAGGAGGCGCTGGCGCAGGGCCTGCGCCTGGCCATCGCCACCACCACGTCGCCGGTCAACATCGCGGCGCTGTTGCGCGCCGCCATGGGGCCGGACTGGCGGCAGAACTTCATGGCGATCGGCGATGCTTCCAGCGCCCCGATCAAGAAACCGAATCCGCAGGTGTATCTGCAAATGCTGCAGGCGCTCCAGTTGGGCGCGGATGAATGCCTGGCCTTCGAGGATTCGGGCAACGGTCTGCGCGCGGCGAGCGCCGCCGGCCTGCGCACCATCATCACGCCGACCCGCTATACCGCGCATCACGACTTCGGCGTCGCACTGCGCGTGGTGCCGGACCTGGGCGGGGTGACGGTGCCGCAACTGCGGCGCTGGCATGAAGAGACGCCTGCCAGTGCGCCGAAACGCCCGACACGGGCTTCCTGAGCCCGAAACCCAAGAACGGACTCCATGAAAAGCGCTTCTCCGACCCCCTTGCGCCTGGCGCCTTCCATCCTGTCGGCCGATTTCTCGCGGCTGGGCGAAGAGGTGCGCGCCATCGAGGCGGCCGGGGCGGATCTGGTTCACTTCGACGTGATGGACAACCACTATGTGCCCAACCTCACCATCGGGCCGCTGGTGTGCGAGGCGATCCGCCCGCACGTGAAAATCCCGATCGATGTGCACCTGATGGTGGAGCCGGTGGATGCGCTGGTGCCCCTGTTTGCCAAGGCCGGCGCCAACATCATCACCTTCCATCCCGAGGCCTCGCGCCATGTGGACCGCACCCTGTCGCTGATCCGAGAATACGGCTGCAAGGCGGGCCTGGTGCTGAACCCGGCCACGCCACTGGACTGGCTGGACCATGTGATGAACAAGCTCGACGTGATCCTGCTCATGAGCGTGAACCCGGGCTTTGGCGGCCAGAAATTCATCCCTTCGACGCTGGAAAAGCTGCGCCTGGTGCGCCAGCGCATCGACGTCCATGAAGCGGATGGCGGTCACCCGATCTGGCTGGAAGTCGATGGCGGCGTGAAGATCGACAACATCGGCGAGATCGTGCGCGCTGGCGCGGACACCTGCGTCGCGGGCAGCGCCGTGTTTGGCGCGCCGGATGCCGACGGTGGCTACATGAACGTCATGAAAGAACTGCGCCGCCAGGCGCACGCCGTCCCCGTCTGAGACGACAGATACCTACCTTACCGGAAGCCATCCCATGCCCCATTCCAAACGCACCACGCTGACGCAATTCCTGATCGAGGAACGTCGCCACTTTCCCGGGGCCAGCGGCGACTTCAATGCCCTGATTCTGGATGTCGCCTTGGCCTGCAAGGAGATTGCGCGGGCGGTGGCCTTCGGCGAGCTGGCCGGCATGCTGGGCAACTATGAGGCCGGCGCCGGCGCTTCCATCAATGTGCAGGGCGAAACCCAGAAAAAACTCGATGTGCACAGCAACGAGGTGTTTATCCAGATGAGCGAGCAGGGCGGCAGCCTGGCGGGCATGGCGTCCGAGGAAATGGATCTGCCCTACCAGATTCCGGCCCAGCTCCAGCGCGGCAAGTACCTGCTGGTGTTCGACCCGCTCGATGGCTCGTCCAACATCGACGTCAATGTGTCGGTGGGCAGCATCTTCTCGGTGCTGCGCGCGCCGCAGGATGTGGTGGACAGCGGACGCGATGTCGTCGAGGCGGATTTCTTCCAGCCGGGCGCGCAGCAGGTCGCTGCCGGCTATGCCTTGTACGGCCCGGCGACGATGCTGGTGCTGACGGTGGGCAAGGGCGTCAACGGTTTCACGCTGGACCCCAACCTGCGCGAGTTCATGCTGACGCATCCCGGCATCCAGATCCCGGCGGACACGCAGGAATTCGCCATCAACGCCTCCAACAGCCGGTTCTGGGAGGCGCCCGTCAAGCGCTATGTGGACGAATGCCTGGCCGGCAAGACCGGGCCGCGGGGCAAGGATTTCAACATGCGCTGGATTGCATCCATGGTGGCAGAAGCCCACCGCATCCTGATGCGCGGCGGCGTCTTCCTGTACCCGCGGGACACCAAGGACCCGTCCAAGCCGGGCCGCCTGCGCCTGCTGTACGAGGCCAACCCCGTGGGTTTCATCATGGAGGAGGCCGGCGGGCGCGCCAGCACCGGCCGGCAAGCCATGATGGGCGTGCAGCCGACCTCGCTGCACCAGCGCATCGGCCTGGTGTTCGGCTCCAAAAACGAAGTCGAGCGCATCGAGCGCTATCACAACGAGCCGGCCAAGACGCAGCTGGACAGCCCGCTGTTTGCCGAGCGCGGACTGTTTCGCAGCTGAGGCGGCTGCCTCGCATCCCTAAGATTTTTAATTTCCCAGGAGACCATCGTGTCTGAACGTCATCCCATCATTGCAATCACCGGTTCGTCGGGTGCAGGCACCACCTCGGTGACCCGCACGTTCGAAAACATTTTCCGCCGCGAACACGTGAAGGCCGCCATCATCGAGGGCGACAGCTTCCACCGCTATGACCGCAAGGAGATGAAGCTCAAGGCGGCCGAGGCCGAAAAGGCGGGCAACAAGCACTTCAGCCACTTCGGGCCGGAAAACAACCTGTTTCCCGAACTGGCCGAGCTGTTCCGCGCCTACGGCGAAACCGGCGCCGGCAAGCGCCGCAAATACCTGCATGACGCCGAAGAGGCCGCGCCCTACAAGCAGGAACCCGGCACGTTCACGCCCTGGGAAAGCCTGCCCGCGGAAACGGAGCTGCTGTTTTACGAAGGCCTGCATGGCGCCGTGGTCACGCCCGAGGTGAACGTCGCGCAACACCCGGATCTGCTGATCGGCGTGGTGCCGGTCATCAACCTGGAATGGATCCAGAAACTCTGGCGCGACAAGTCCAAGCGCGGCTACAGCACCGAAGCCGTGACCGACACCATCCTGCGCCGCATGCCCGACTATGTGAACTACATCTGCCCGCAGTTCGCCCACACCCATGTGAATTTCCAGCGCGTGCCGACGGTGGACACCTCCAACCCCTTCATCGCGCGCGAGATTCCGGCGCCCGACGAGAGCATGGTGGTGATCCGCTTCGCCAACCCGAAGGGCATCGATTTCCCCTACCTGCTCAACATGATCGACGACTCCTTCATGTCGCGCGCCAACACCATCGTGGTGCCCGGCGGCAAGATGGAACTGGCGATGCAACTGATCTTCACGCCCTTCGTGTGGCGGATGATGGAACGTCGCAAGCGTGCGATGGGGGT
>Ga0210129_1000056_pt1 | contig 28309 bp, 26 predicted proteins | sample WestPond_Cattail_2_FD_185582 | JGI IMG/M metagenome (GOLD analysis project Ga0210129, IMG submission 185582) | Wetland microbial communities from the San Francisco Bay, California, USA, that impact long-term carbon sequestration -... | ecosystem: Environmental > Aquatic > Marine > Wetlands ... | reverse complement strand
CGGTGCGCAAACACTCCAAGCTAGACTTCCTCAGCCCGGTGCAGTTTGAAGAAGGCTTAAAGGGCTAACCCGGCCGTCCGGGGAATCGGGGGAAGCCCAGACTGAAGTCTGGTGGAACTGTTTGCAGTAACTCAAGCAGTAACTTTTCCGGGAGATGCCCGGAATGCCTTGTGTTCCGCGGTGTTAGGTTATCGCCCCAGGCCACCAGGCTCCAGGCATCCCAGCGCCCTTTTCGGGTTCTGGGGCGCGCGCAGGGGGCATTCAAGCAGGTTACGTCGCGATCACGTAACAAGCCTTGCCAGATTTCTTGGCTCGGTACATCGCCTCATCAGCACGGGTCAAGAGGGCGCTGGCAGATTTGGCCGAGCCTGGATAGATGGCCACACCGATGCTGGCCGATACCCGGACATTCACTTGGTGAAGCTGGTAGGGTGCTGAGATCAATTCGACCAGCTTTGAGGCCAAGGCTTCCGCTTTCTTGACGTCAGACTGAACCAGAAGAACCACGAACTCGTCGCCGCCCAATCTGGCCGCGAGATCGGTCGTGCGAATGGTGCCTTTGATCCGGCTTGCCGCGGCTTGCAGCAGTTCGTCCCCAGTGGCGTGACCGTACGTGTCGTTGATTGATTTAAAGCCATCCAGATCGAGGAAGAGAACCGCAAGTTCAAGATGGCCGCGCTCGGAAAGCATCACCTGTTGGTTCAAAATCTCCATGAACAACCCCCGGTTGGCAAGGCCAGTGAGGGCGTCGTGATAAGCCTTTCGCTGGGTCTGGTGCAATAGCCTCGACGCCGATACCAAAGCCTGACCAACTTCATCGGCTTCCTTCAAGTGGAGTGGTGGCACGGATACTTCGGTGCCGCTGCCTAAAGCCAGGGCCGGCCCAGTCAGAGCATTTATCGCCCCCACGATGCGAACGCCCAGACGCGACGCCAGCCACAGTCCACCCAATAACAGGCCCGTCGTCGCCACGATCAGGAACCAAAGCGATTTCTTCAGTTCAGCTTCCAGGGTGGCCTTGGGGATGCCCAGGGCAACGGTCCAGTTGGATACCGTGGAGCGACTGAAAACGGTGATGACCGGGATTCCTTCGAGGGTCACCGTCTCCAGTGAGCCTTCAGGAGCCAGTCTTGCGGCATTGACCAGCATGGGCACGGCTTTCTTGCCAACAAAATTCTGCATCTCGTGTGAGCGGGCAATCAGGGTGCCGCTCCCATCGAAAATCACGCTGATCCACCCGGCTGGCAGGCGCTGGCGTTGCAGCAAGGCGGCCATACGCTCAGGAAAAATGCCGGCACTGAGGCTGTAAACAGTTTTTCCGTCCCGACGCACCGGCACGCCCATCGCAAGAACAGGTTGACCGGTGACGGCGCCGATGAATACATCGGTCAAGACCGTGGCATCGGTCTCAAATATTCGCTGCAACTGGGGTGGCCCGCCAACCACCGGCAGCGGCGCGCCAAAAGGGCGTAGGGTGTTCATATGCTGTCTGCCGCTGGGGTCGATCAGCACGTAGTTATTCGCGTTCTGGAAAAGCAGCGCCTCTTTGGCATGGAGATAAAAATTGGCAAGGTCGCCCGACGCCAAGGAGCGCGTGGTTGCCAGCACACGCAGGCTGGACTCAAGGCTGGCCAGGTCTTTATCCAGGGTGGCTGCCATCGCACGAGCGGTTGAAATCGCATCGCGCGTCAAACGGGTTTTCTCTAGTCGATAGTTGTCAAAAATCAGAAAGGCGGAAATCAGCGATCCTGGCAAGACGCACAAGACTACCAGCAACAAGAGATTGAATCTAATGGTGCTGGCGTAGCCGAATCCAAACAGTGACTTGACAGAGAGAAACCGCTTGTGCTTCTTCGAACTCGCCATATCAAGCCATATCCTGTCATTAAGTCATATTTGGCATAAGGCTAGCGCTTATTCAGCAAGCTGGCAATATGCGCTTTATCTTGCCACAGTTGCTGCACCTGGCCACAAAAGGCGCGCCGAAATGGAAACCCTTCCTACCTGTTCCGCAGCCCATGGAAACGGTTTTTAAAAAACGTTTTGCGGGCAATCCGGAGGGTTCGGAGGTAGTATTTCCAGGCACTACCGAAATGGAAAAAACATGATCCCGTGCCGCGCTGCCCTGACAACCATGGCCCTGCTGTGTTCACTGGTCCTGGCCGGCTGTGCTTCGATGAATGAAGAAGTGGCCCGGCAATTCCGGGCTGAAATGGACGGCTATGTCGGCCGATCAGTGGATGAACTGATCCTGGTGCGTGGGGTGCCGACAGCCTCGGTGTCGCTTTCAACCGGTGGCAAGGTGCTGGAATACTCGACAAGCCGCACCAGCATCAGCGGCGGCACTTCCTACATTACCTACACCCCGGTATTCGTCCCCAATACCAGTGGCGGCGGCACCTGGATCAGTGTGCCATCCCATCAGAGCAGCCCGATCTACAGCTCGGAACGCAGTTGCAAGCTGACTTTTCAGGTGTCCGCCGACAACACCGTGCTCAACTGGAAGGCGGAGGGGAACGAGTGTCGACCCGTTGCCCGGCCGTGATTCGTGCAGGGCGCGTGCGCAGCGTGGAAAGCACCCTGTGTGTGTGCCCGTTTCCCCTGCGTGCTCTCCCCATGTACAGTTCCTATTGCCAATAAACCAAAGAAGGAGACACATGGACGAGAACGCGAAATTCAAGGCCGGCCTGGCCGTGCGCAGGAAGGTGATGGGCGACAAGTATGTGAACGAATCGCTGGCCAGCGCGAAGGACGATGACTTCATGGAGCCGCTGCAGCAGTTTCTGACTGAAAACGCCTGGGGCGCGGTGTGGGTGCGCGAGGGGCTGTCGCTCAAGACCCGCAGCATGCTCAACCTGGCCATCCTCACGGCCATCAACCGCCCGAACGAGCTCAAACTGCACATTCGCGGCGCCATCAACAACGGCGTGACCAAGGAAGAAATGCGCGAGATCTTCCTGCAATGCGGCGTGTACTGCGGTGCACCGGCGGCGCTGGAGTCGTTCAAGATCGCGCAGCAGATCTTCAAAGAAGATACAACCAAGGCTTGAGGTAAAAACACATGAAACATCTTTTACATACCCTGTGGCTGTTGCTGGCGCTGACCGTTCCGGCGCAGGCACAACTGTCGAGCGACAAGCCAGTACGCATCGTGGTGCCGTTCGCGGCCGGTGGCCCGACCGATGTGATCGCGCGGGTGCTGGCGCCGAAGCTGGCGGCTTCGCTCAAGCGCACCGTGATCGTCGAGAACCGGGTCGGTGCCACCGGGGCCATTGGCGCGTCCCATGTGGCCAAGTCAGCGCCGGATGGCGACACCCTGTTGCTGGGCACCAGCAGCATCATGGCGGCCAATCCGAACCTGAGCACCAACCTGCCCTTTGACCCGGTCGTTGACTTTGCCCCGGTGTCGCTGGTGGCGACCATCGAGAACATCCTGGTGGTGCATCCTTCGGTGCCGGCCCACAACGTCAAGGAACTGGTCGCCTATGCCAAGGCCCATCCCGGCAAGCTGACCTACGCTTCCTCCGGCATTGGCAGCACCTACCACCTGGGCGCGGAACTGTTCCGGTCCCAGACCGGCATCGAGTGGACGCATGTCCCCTACAAGGGCGCCGCGCCCGCGATCCAGGACGTGCTGGCCGGCCATGTCAATCTGATGTTCGACAACACCTCCTCGGCCATTCCCAACATCAAGGCCGGGCGCGTGCGGGCGCTGGGTGTGGCCAGCCTCAAACGCTATCCCAGCCTGCCGGACCTGCCCACCATTGCCGAGCAGGGTCTGCCGGGTTACGAGACCACCATCTGGCTGGCGCTGTTTGTGCCGGCCAAGACGCCGGCGGCCACCATCCAGAATCTGCACCGTGCCGTGCAGGAGGCGGTGGATTCACCCGAGTACAAGGAGCGCATGACGGCGCTGGACATGCAGCCCCGCGTGAGCAGCTCCCAGGAGCTGGCGGATTACCTGAAGTCGGATCTGGCCAAATGGGCGAAAGTGGTGAAGGAGGCCGGCATCAAACCCGAATGACGCGGCCGCACCGGGCTCTGCGGGGCGGGCTTACCAGTCCACCAGGCTCAGGCCGATGCTGAGCACCATGCGCCCGCGGTTGTAGTCGACCAGCGAGTCGCCGTAGCCGTTGAACAACTGCACGTGCAGGCGCAGCCCGCTGGCATAGGGGCCGCGCTGACCGTCACCCAGCGCCTGCAGCCACTCCAGGCGATAGGAGCCGTTGGCGGCCCCGCTGAGCGAGTGGCGCGCCGTCAACAGCAGGGTGTTGTCCTTGTTGACGTTCCAGCTGCCGGTCAGCTCGGCGCGGCCGACCAGATCGGCAATGCCGGGGTTGTCGTCGATGCCGTCGCCGTCGGTCAGGCGGTCCCAGAGCCGGCCCGTCAGGGTGAAGCGCTCGTCCTTCTCCATGCCCGCCATCAGGATGACGCGGTTCCAGCTGCGCGATAGCGGCTGGCTCTGGCCATTGGACTGGTGGGTGAGGCTGAGGCCGCTGTAGCGCAGGCGCCAGCCGCCGGGCAGATCGGCGGGGGTGGGCACGATATAGATGAACTCGGGCTCGTGGTCGGTGTTGCGGAAGGGCCGCGAGATCGACGGGGTGAATATCTGCCAGTAGGACTGCTGGGTGTAGGCGAACCACAGCGAATCGCGCTCGCCGCCCGCGCTGGGCGGCAGAAAGCCCTGGCCGATCTTGGTGCGCACCGAGAGCTGGATGCGCCCTTCGGTTTGCAGATAGGGCTGCTCGCTGGCGGTGTGGCCCGGGGTCGGCGAACTGGGGGCGGTGTTGACGCTGTCCGACGCAATGACGGAAAGGCTGATCGGCCGATAGCCGCGGATGTTGAAGCGGCCGCAGTCGCTGCCGGCTTCCAGTTCCCAAAAGCGCGACAACTGCGACTGCTTGCCGCTGCGGCAGTCGGGTTGGGCCGCTTGCGCTACCGGTTCGGGCACCGGGGCATTGGCCGCAGCGGGCGTTGCGGCCGCGGGCGCCGGGCCTTGCTGCTGCACCCAACGGTCGAAGCAGGCCAGGCGTGCGGTCGGGTCCTGGCTCAACTGCGCGCACTGCTGCCAGCCACTGCGGGCATCCGTCGCGCCGGGGCTGGCGGTCTGGGCGGCCGTGCCCGCCGACAGGACGCAGGCCGCCAGAAAGAACGGGAGGAGCGTGTGCAGTTTCATGCCGTTCCCGCCAGGGCTTGCGCCGCGGCGGTCTCCTGGGCTTTTTTCGCGAATTCGGCGCGCAGGGCGCGCAGCTTCTCGCGCGGGTCTTCCTTGACCGTGGTCTGATCCAGCGCCATTTCGGCGATGAAGCGGCTGGGCTGGGCGGCAATCATGTCGCGTCCCTTTTTGCGCTTGCGCGTCCAGCTCACGGCCAGGCTGCGCTGCGCGCGTGTGATGCCCACGTACATCAATCGGCGTTCTTCCTGCAGGCGCTGCGCGATCGACTCCACGGCGGCCTCATGTTCCAGCTCGGAGCCGCCCAGTGAGTCGGCGCCATCGCCGAGCTTGAACGGCAGCATCCCCTCGGTCACGCCCACCAGCATCACATGCGGCCACTCCAGGCCCTTGGCGGCGTGCAGGGTGGACAGCGTGACCACGTCCTGGTCCTTGTCGCGCTCGCTGATGGTGGAGAGCAAGGAAATCGTTTGCGCCACTTCGAGCAGCGTCTTCTTCTCGCTGGAGGTGGTGACGCCGGCCGCGTCGTCGATCTGGCCGCCGCAGCGCTGCGCCATCCAGTCGCAGAACTCCATGACGTTGGTCCAGCGCGAGGCGGCGAGCTTCTCGCTTTCCTCGCTGTCGTACAGGTGTTTCTCGTAGCCGATGTCCTTGAGCCAGTCGGTCAGGAAGGCGCGCGCATCCTCGGCGCCCTGGGTGTGGCGGGCCCGGAATTCCAGGTCGTTCAGGTAGCGGCCGAACTCGTGCAGGCTGCCCACGGCGCGGGCATTGAGCACCGAGCCCAGCGAGGAGGAGAACAGGGCCTCGAACAGGCTGAGCTTGTAGCGGCTGGCAAAGCTGCCGAGCTGCTGCAGGGTCTGGTGGCCGATGCCGCGCTTCGGGGTGGTGATGGCGCGCAGGAAGGCCGGGTCGTCATCGTTGTTGACCCACAGCCGGAACCAGCCGCACAAGTCCTTGATTTCGGCCCGGTCGAAAAAGCTCTGGCCACCCGACACCTTGTACGGAATCTGCGCCTTGCGCAAGGCCTGCTCGAACACGCGGGCCTGGTGGTTGGCGCGGTACAGCACCGCGAAGTCGCGCAGCTCCTTGTGCTGCGAGCTGGAGCGCAGGCTCTGGATGCGGGCCACGGTGCGCTCGGCCTCGTGCTCCTCGTTGTCGGCATCGACCACGCGCACCGGATCGCCCTCGCCCAGATCGCTCCACAGGTTCTTGGGGAACAGCTTGGGGTTGGGTCCGATCACGTTGTTGGCCGCGCGCAGGATGGCGGAAGTCGAGCGGTAGTTCTGCTCCAGCTTGACGACCTTGAGGTTGGGGAAGTCGATCGGCAGCCGTTTGAGGTTGTCCAGGGTGGCGCCGCGCCAGCCGTAGATCGACTGGTCGTCGTCGCCCACGGCGGTGAAGCGCGCGTTTTTCGGGTCGTGGCTGCCCACGAGAAGCTTCAGAACCTCGTACTGGGTGGCATTGGTGTCCTGGTATTCGTCCACCAGCACATGGCCCATCTGGGCCTGCCACTTGGCGCGCACGTCCTCATGGTTTTGCAGCAGCTTGAGCGGCAGGCTGATCAGGTCGTCGAAGTCCACGCTCTGGTAGGCGCTCAGGCGCTCCTCGTAGCGGGCCATGATGCGGGCCGTGATGCGCTCGTTGTCATCCGCCGCCTGGGCTTCGGCCTGCTCGGCGTTCAACCCCATGTTTTTCCAGCGGCTGATGGTCCACTGCCACTGCCGGGCGGTGGCGGCATCGGTGGAACCGCCGGCATCCTTGAGGATGCTGGTCACGTCGTCGCTGTCCAGAATCGAGAACTGGGGCTTGAGGCCCAGCACTTCCCCGCTTTCGCGCAGCATGCGCACGCCCAGGGCGTGAAAGGTGCAGATCACCACCTCTTTGGCGGCCTTGCCGATCAGGCCCTTGGCGCGCTCGCGCATCTCGGTCGCCGCCTTGTTGGTGAAGGTAATGGCCGCAATGCGCTTGGGTTCCACGCCCGTCTGGATCAGGCGCCCGATCTTGTGGGTGATCACGCGCGTCTTGCCCGAGCCGGCGCCGGCCAGCACCAGGCAGGGGCCATGCATGAAATTGACTGCTTCCTGTTGCGCGAGGTTCAGGCCGGTGGAGGGGGGGGAGGGAGGAGCGAAGGACATGCAGAAATCGGGTTCAGAGTCGGGAATCATACCGAGAGTGGGTGCCGCGCCCGGAACGCGGCGGATAGCCGCCCCGACTGCTGTGACAATAGAGCCCGTGCTGCAAATCTTTTCCGTTACTTTCCCCTTCTTCGCCCTGGTCCTGTGCGGCTATCTGGCGGCTCGCCGGCGCCTGTTGCCGCTGGAAGCCATCCCCGGCCTGAACGGCTTTGTGCTGTTCTTTGCCCTGCCCTGCATGCTGTACCGCTTCGGCGCCACCACGCCGATTGCCCAGTTGCTGGACTATTCGGTGTTCGCCGTCTGGCTGCTGTGCGGCCTGGTCATGGTGGGCTTTACCATCGCCGTCACGCTCAACGAGCGCATCCGCTGGAACGACGCGGCCTTCGGCGCGCTGGTGGCGGCTTTCCCCAACACCGGCTTCATGGGCGTGCCGCTGCTGGTGGCCCTGCTGGGCGCGCAGGCGGCCGCGCCCATCATCGTCGGCATGCTGGTGGACATGGTGATCACCACCTCGCTGTGCATCGCGCTCTCCCGGCTGGACGGCGCCGACAAGCACGGCATGGCGGTGGCGCTGAAGAACGCGCTGCGCGGCATGCTGACCAACCCCATGCCCTGGGCCATCCTGCTGGGTGGCGCGGCCTCCTACATCCAGCTCGAGCTGCCGGGGCCGGTCGCCAAGACCGTGGGCCTGCTGGCCGATGCCGCCTCGCCGGTGGCGCTGTTCACCATCGGTGCCGTGCTGGCGCGCTCGCAGATCCTGACGGTCGAAAGCAAGCACCCGCCCATTCCGCTGCGCGACTATGTGCCCGTGGCCGTCTTCAAGCTGCTGCTGCACCCGCTGCTGGTGCTGCTGGTGGGCATCGGTGCCGTGCAGTTGGGCGTGCCGCTGAGCCGCTTTGCACTGACCGTGATGGTGCTGGCCGCCGCCCTGCCCAGCGCCAGCAACGTCTCGCTGCTGGCCGAACGCTTTGGCGCCGACAACGGGCGCATCGCCCGCATCATCATGGTCTCCACGGCGGTGGCCTTTCTGAGCTTTACCGGCGTGGTGGCGCTGATGACGTAAGGCGTGGCGCCGGGCGTTTCTGTCTCAAGGCCGGCATTTGTAAATTTCAAAAGTGCGCTTGCCGTACTCTTGCGAATTACCCTTGACGACCGTATCGCCGCCACCATCGACAGCGGCATTGCGTGCCAGTTGCAATAAGTTGGCTTCCACGGCCTCGGGTCCGCGGGTGATAAAGGCCACTTCGGCCAGAACGCTGACAGTCACCTTCCCCTTGGACTGACAGCTTGCAACCTCACTTTCCTTCGCCAGCGACACCTGGTCGGATCCTGGGCGCACGTCGATCAATTTGCTGGCGCAGCCACCCAGGCCGGCCAGCAGGGTCACGGTGGCGGCGATAAGCCCGATTTGTCTGGAAAATTGCATGTTCACTCCTGGTTTGCTGCGTAAATTTTTCGCTCGCCAAGTGTACTGACGGTTTCAAGCTCGAAATGAAACAACTTGTAGAGGGCTGGATACTAGATCGTCAGCGGGTCCACGTCCACCGCCCAGCGGATCAGGCCTTTTCCCGGCGGCTGTTGCCGCGTGGCATGCAGGACGTCGTGCCATGCGGCCAGGAAGCGCTGCAGCGCGGCGCGCGAGGGGCTCTCGATCAGCATCTGCGCGCGCTCGACGTTGGCGATGCGCTGGATGCTCATGGGCACACTCGGATACAGGGTCACGTGCTGCGCCTCGGCCAACTCGACGGCGGCAGCGCTGGCGGCATTGAGGAAGCCTTGCGCCACCGCCTGCGTGCGCGCCTCGGCCCGCACCAGGGCCTGAAAGCTGAACGGTGGCAGGCCGGCCTGTTCACGCTCTTGAAGTTGCTGCGCGGCAAAGGCCGGGTAGTCGTGTTTCTTGAGCGCTTCAAACAAGGGGTGCGCGGGGTGGAAAGTCTGCACCCACATTTCGCTCTCAGCGCTGATGCCGGCATCGCGCCCGGCCCGGCCGGCGGCCTGCATCAACAGGCTGAACAGGCGTTCGGGGGCACGAAAGTCGCTGGAAAACAGCGCGCTGTCGGCATTGACCGCCGCCACCAGCGTGATGCGGCGAAAGTCGTGGCCCTTGGCGATCATCTGGGTGCCCACCAGCACATCGACTTCACCCGAGTGCACCTGGGCCAGCTGGGATTCCAGCGTGCCCTTCAGGCGCGTGGTGTCGGCGTCGATGCGGGCAATGCGCACCGGTTGTCCATCCGGTCGGCGTACATCGGCCAGCAATTCAGCCAGATGCTCCTCCAGCCGCTCGGTGCCGCGGCCCATGGGCCGGATGTCCGGATTGCCGCAGGCCGGGCAGGTGCGCGGCACCCGCTCGGTGAAACCGCAATGGTGGCAGCGCAGGGTGCGGTCGATCTTGTGGAAGACGCGGAAAGCACTGCAGTGCGGGCACTCGCTTTTCCAGTCACAGTCACTGCAATGCAGCACCGGGGCATAGCCGCGCCGGTTCAGAAACACCATGCTTTGCTCACCCCGGGCCACGCGGGCCTTGAGGGCCTCCAGCAGGGGCGGCGAGAACACCGCGTGCTTGGGCTGGTGGTTCATGTCCACGCGCCGCACCAGGGGGAGGGCACCCGCGGTGCCGGGCAGTCCATTGTCGCCACCAACCCGGCTCGGCATGTGCAGGCGCAAATAGCGCCCGCCTTCTGTCTCGGGCCGGCTGTGGTGCCAGCTCTCCAGCGAAGGCGTAGCCGAGCCGAGGAGGACTTTGGCGCCTTCCAGCCGGCCGCGATAGACGGCGAGGTCGCGCGCTGAATAGCGGGCGCCTTCCTGCTGCTTGTAGCTCGGGTCATGCTCCTCGTCGACCACGATCAGCCGCAGTTTTGGCATGGAGGCAAACACCGCCATGCGTGTGCCCAGCACGATGCGGGCCGCGCCGCTGTGGGCGGCCAGCCAGCTCGTCAGGCGCTGCGGGTTGGTCATGCCGCTGTGCAGCGAGACCACGGCTTCAGCGCCGAAGAGGGGGCCGAAGCGCGCCACGAAACGCGCTTCGAGTTGGGGCGTGAGGTTGATCTCGGGCACCATGACCAGCGCCTGGGCGTCGGGCTCGTTCTCCAGCAGTTGCTGGACGCAGCGCAGATAGACCTCGGTCTTGCCGCTGCCGGTGGCGCCGAACAGCAGGAAGGGCCCGGGATGGGCCTGGATCTGCCCGATCACGGCCGCCTGCTCGGCAGTCAGCGCCACCGGGCCGGGCGCCACTGCCGGCTGGGGTTCGCCAGGAACGGCCTTGGATTGGCGCTTGAGCCGGCGCGCCAGTTGCTCGGGCTTGAGGTCGCGTAGCTGGGGCGGCAGGGCGGCCAGCGCCACCTCGCCCAATGAGCGCTGGTAATAGCTGGCGGCAAAGCTGACCAGTTGGCGCCAGTGCACCGAAAGGGGGGGTAGATCGTCGAGCGTGCCGGCGATCGGGCGTGTCTTGTCCGGGTCGTAGCCGCTGCCGCTGGCGTCGTCCAGCCGGTCCCAGACGATGCCCAGCATGTCGCGCTGGCCCAGCGGAACGCGCACCAATGTCCCGGCCGGGAGTGCCAGCTCACTTCGGTAGCTCAGCGGCCCGGCTACCTGGCTGTGGGCCGGCGTCTGGACAAGAACCGAAAGCCTGTGCGTCATGCGGAAACCGGATTGGAGTTGTTTCTTGAAGTCAAGTTCCGGAATGATTGCTAAGTCATTGATCTACAAGAGCTTTGTAACGAATTCATGATTCTTGTGGATAACTTTGTTGATATATTGTCATATCCACCGGCTAAGCCTTGAAAATCAAAGCTTCCGTTGAAATGCCTGCAAAAAAAGCAAAGATAAAAATCCTTGTAAATCAATAGCTTGCATCCGCTATTGGTTTTGTAGCAATGCATCCCCCATTTGGGGGATGCATTGCGCAGCGCAGCACGAATTTGTGCATAAGTCAGGATTCACCAACTATTTCAAGATCCGGGAAAAGCCCGGGAAAACCATTAAAGACGCATTTTTCGGGAGTGGCTATGGACGGCCTGGACCAGTGCCGCCACATGCTCCGGGGGGGTGTATTGGCTGATGCCATGGCCCAGATTGAAGATGTGGGTCGGACCCAGGGCGTCGGGGTTGTTCGCCGGGGCGCGGTGCGGGGGGCCAAAACTCTCCAGCACCTTGACCACCTCGGTTTCGATCTGCGCGGGCGGGGCAAACAGCACGTTGGGGTCGATATTGCCCTGCAGCGCCTTGTGCCCACCGACCTGGGCGCGCGCCCTGCCCAGGTTCACGGTCCAGTCCAGCCCCAGCACCTCGCAATCGAGCTGCCCCATTTCCTCCAGCCACAAGCCGCCGCCCTTGGTGAACACGATGCGCGGGATGCGAACGCCATCGTGTTCGCGCTTGAGTCGGGCCAGCACCCGGGCCGTGTAGGCCAGGCTGAACTGCTGGAAGGCGCCGTCGGCCAGCACGCCGCCCCAGCTGTCGAAAATCATGACCGCTTGCGCCCCGGCCTCGATCTGGGCGTTGAGATATACCGCCACCGCATCGGCGTTGACCTGCAGGATCCTGTGCATCAGGTCGGGCCGGCTGTACATCATGGTCTTGACCAGCCGGTAGTCGTCCGAGCCGGCGCCCTCGACCATGTAGCAGGCCAGGGTCCAGGGGCTGCCGGAGAAGCCGATCAGCGGCACGCGGCCGTTCAGCGCCTGGCGGATCGAGGTCACGGCATCGAACACATAGCGCAGCTTGTCCAGGTCCGGCACCGCGAGCTTGGCCACGGCGGCCTCGTCGCGTACCGGCGTGGCAAAGCGCGGGCCCTCACCCTGGGCAAAGCTCAGGCCCAGGCCCATGGCGTCGGGCACGGTCAGGATGTCGCTGAACAGAATAGCGGCATCCAGCGGGTAGCGCTCCAGCGGCTGCAGCGTGACCTCCGTGGCGTAGTCCACATGGGTGGCCAGGCCCATGAAGCTGCCGGCCCGGGCGCGGGTGGCGCAGTATTCGGGCAGGTAGCGGCCGGCCTGGCGCATCAGCCAGACGGGGGTGTGGTCGGTGGCCTGGCGCAGGCAGGCGCGCAGGAAGGTGTCGTTCTGCAGGGAGGGGAATCGGGCGGTGGAACTCATACCCCCGATTGTCGCAGGCTCGCGCCGCGGGGCGGCCGGGCACTGCCGGTGCGCGCCGGATCAGCGCGAGGTGGGGAATGGCCCGCTTCAGCGGGCCAGGCGCACTTCGAGGATTTCGTACTCGATCGCCTCGCGATAGATGCGGGCATCCTGGGTGGCCAGGTGCAGCAGGATGCGCGGGGCCTGTACCGTGACCAGGCGATGCAGCAGCACACCGGCCACCACCAGGGTCAGACCCATCCAGGGGTGGCCGGAAAGCGACAGTGCGGCACCTATGCCCACCAGGGGCAGGGCGATGGCAATGATGAACAGGCGGTGGCGGACGTATTTCCTGGCCCGCTCAGGGTTGACGATCAGGTGGAAACGCCCGGCCGGCAGGCCGCTGCGAAACTCCGCGTGGGAGACCTCGACGGTGTCGGGTGCCGGGTCTTCAGGGTTGATGTCACTCATGTTCTTGCGCGGGTGGCGTGGTCGATCTTCAGGCAGCGATTCTGCACCACCGCCAAGCCGGCGGCGCGGGCCTTGTCGGCGGCGCCGGCGTGTTCGATGCCCAGCTGCATCCACACGGCCCGGGCACCGATGGCCATGGCCTCATCCACGATGGGAGGAATGTCCGCACTGTTGCGAAAGCAGTTGACCAGCTCGATGCGCTCATGGCGGGCCGCCTCTAGCAGGCTCGGATAGGCCTTCTCGCCCAGGATCTCATCGGCATTGGGATTGATGGGCACGATGCGCCAGCCCTGCGCCTGCATGTAGCGGGCCACCTGGTAACTGTCGCGATGCGGCTTGGGCGACAGGCCCACCACGGCCACGGTGCGGCAGTTGTCGAGGATGGTGGCGATGGCTTCGGTCTGGTCCATGCTCACAATTTTGCCAGGGCATCGCGCACTTCCTGCACGCTCAGGATTTCCGACAGCACGAGGGGCGCCTGCCCTTTCTTGTAGAACACATAGACCGGTACGCCGTTGCGGCCCAGTTGGGCCAGCGTGGCGGTGATGGCCGGATCGCGCCGGGTCCAGTCGGCGCGCAACAGCACGATTTTTTTCGCATCGATGTCGGCCAGCACGTTCGCATCAGCCAGCGTGGTTTTCTTGTTGTACTGGCAGGTGACGCACCAGGCGGCCGTGAAGTCCACGAAGACGATCTGGTCGGACGCCACCAACTGCTCCACCCGGCCCGGTGCCCAGGCCTGCCAGCGTTCGCCGCTGGCAGGCGGGGTCGAAGCCTCCGCCATCCTGACGACGTTCGGGCCAACAGCCCAGAGGGACCAGATGCCGATAGCCATCAAAATAGCAGCAATCACAAGGCGCGTGCGGCCGCGCAGGGTGAGCGACCAGACCACCGCGCTGAAGGCCACCAGCAAGGCCAGCAGGGAACCCGCGCCATCGATGCCGCTTTGCTGGCCGAGCACCCAGACCAGCCAGACCACGGTGGCAAACATGGGGAAGGCCATGAGTTTGCGAAACGCATCCATCCATGCGCCGGGACGCGGCAGCGCGTGCGCGATGGCCGGCACAAAGCTCGCCAGCAGGAAGGGCAGGGCCAGCCCGAAGCCGAGGGTGGCAAAGATCAGCAGGGCTTGCGCGGCCGGCAGCGTCACGGCCAGACCCAGCGAGGCGCCCATGAAGGGCGCACTGCAGGGCGAAGCCACGGCCACCGCCAGGACGCCGGTGAGGAAAGCGTCGAGCACCGGGTGGCGGGCCTGGAGCGCGGCCAGCGAGGACGGTGCGAACTGGCCGAACTCGAACACGCCCGCGAGATTGAGGCCCAGGAGGGTGAACAAGGCCGCCAGCGCCGCGACCACGCCCGGGGTTTGCAGCTGGAATCCCCAGCCCAGACTTTCGCCGCCCGCGCGCAAGCCCAGCAGCAGCAGACCCAACAGGACAAAGCTCACGATGACACCGGCGGTGTAGGCCAGGCCGCTGATGCGGTGGCCACGGTGATCCTTGGCATGGCGCGTGAAGCTCAGCACCTTGATGGCCAGCACCGGGAACACGCAGGGCATGAAGTTGAGGATCAGCCCGCCAATGAGCGCGCCCGCCAGCGCGACGATCAGCGAGACCGGGACGACCGGGCTCAAGGCCGCGTTGACCTGTGATGCCGCTTGCAGCGCGGCGGGCTCAAGCACCTGGGGCCACGTACCCGTGACAGGCAACTCGACACGCCAGCCCTTGCCGGCTTGCGTCAGTACCACCGGCATCATGGCCGGGCTGTTGCTGCGCTGGGCTGACAGGGGAAGTTCAGCCGTCCAGACCGGGCCTTGCCAGGCCTGCTTCCAGGGGGCGGAGGGGTCGATCACCTCCGGGGTTTCCGGAAAGGCCTCCAACGTCTTGCCGTGCAGGCTGGCGGGCAGCCCGCTGAGCTTCAGCTGGAGGGTCTGGCCCTCAATCGCGATGCGGCTGGCCTGGTCTGTCGCCAGCGGCGCGGGTTGGGCGGCCAGGGCGGCGTCAAACGCGGCGGCATTGAGGGCGGTCGAGCCCCTGACCGGCAGGCGCAGCACGAATTCGCCCTCCTGCGGAATGCATTCCTGGCGGCAGACCAGCCAACTGGCCTTGAGCCGGATAGCGAGGTCCGGATTGAGCAAGGAGGGTTTGAAATCCGGCGTGATGGTCAGCGGCACCGGCAGCAGCACCGTGCCCTCATAACCGTAGTTGATGAGCTTGCCCAGCGACAGTTTTTTGGGCGAGGGCCAGGCGATCTCGCCGGCCAGCACGCCGGGGGGCAGGGTCCATTCCAGCATGGTGGGCAGGCCCGAATCGCCGGAATTCTTCCAGTAGGTGTGCCACTCGGGCTGGTGCTTGAGTTGCAGACCGACCCAGACCGTCTTGCCGGGCTCCACTCCCTGGGGCGCATGGGCCATGAGTTCAGCGCGCACCTGCTCCGTCGTCACCGCCTCTTTGGGGGAGGCGACTTGGGCGTTGGCCCAGGTGGGAAAAGTGCAGGCAGCTATTAAAAAGAGAGCGCCAAAAAAAGTGGGGGTACGCCGGGGTGAAGTCATGGAGGGCTAAATCTGGAAGAGACCTGTGGGAGTGTGCCGTATCGATTGAAGTTCCACTCCCCCTGGAGTGCCCGTCATGCCAGGCTGGCAAAGCCCTGAAGACAGGATAAGCCTGAAATATAAGTCAAGACTGAAGCCGCTGCAAAAACCTATCGAAGTCATTGACAACTCTCAACCCTCAAGACGGAGCATTTATTTGATAATGGACCTGTTTCCCTGAGCCGGGCCTGGCTTTGGCAGGCCTGCCGACAACGTCAATGTTGCGTGGAGGAGATCAGTATGGTGCCCAGCATGGAGGCTGTTCTGACCCCGTGGGTCGCACAGCTCAAAACCCGAGCGAATCTGCCGGTCGTGTTGCGATGGGGCGAAGGCGCCAGCACGGGCGGCGGCCTGCGGCTGGGTGAATTCAGCCACCCCAAGGTGGAAATCTTGGTTCGCAAGGCCAGTGCCATTCCCCTGCTGCTGTCGCCCAGCCTGGAAAGTCTGGGCGAGGCCTACGTCGAGGGCCAGATTGATGTGGCCGGTCAGGTGGACGACATCCTGGATATGGCCCACCGGCTGGCCGAGACCTGTCTGAAGCCCGAGGGGCGGCTGGCCCGCATGGTGCGCAGCATCAAACACAACAAGAAGAGCGACAGCGCGGCGATCCAGTACCACTACGATGTTTCCAACGAGTTCTACGAGGCTTGGCTCGGTCCGGCCATGGTGTACTCCTGCGCCTATTTTGAAAACGGCCACGAGACCCTCGCCCAGGCGCAGGAAAAAAAGATCGACCACATCCTGAGCAAGCTGCAGCTGCAGCCGGGCCAGCGCCTGCTCGATATCGGCTGCGGCTGGGGCGCGCTGGTCATGCGCGCGGCCAGCAAGTTCGGCGCGCGCTGCGTCGGGGTCACGCTCTCGAACAAGCAGTTCGAGCTGGCCAGCGAGCGGGTGCGCCAGGCCGGGCTGCAGGACCGGGTCGAGATCCGCCTGCAGGACTACCGCGATGTGCAGGGCCAGTTCGACCGCATCACCAGCGTCGGCATGTTCGAACACGTCGGGCTCAAACACCTGGAAGCCTATTTCGCCCGCATCCGCGAACTGCTGGCGGACGAGGGCTGGGTGCTCAACCACGGCATTACTTCCACCGATGCCAATGACGGCGAGACCAGCTACGGGGCCGGCCGTTTCATCGACCGCTATGTGTTCCCGCAGGGCGAGCTGCCTCACATCAGCACCGTGCTCAAGACCATGCAGCAGGGGGGGCTGGAGGCGGTCGACGTGGAGGGCCTGCGCCGCCACTATGCGCGCACCATGGGGCTGTGGAGCCAGGCTTTTGAGGCCAACGGGGAGAAGCTCAAGGCCATGGTGGACGAGCGGCGCTGGCGCATCTGGCGGGTTTACCTGGCCGGTTGCCAGTGGGCCTTCGAGAACGACGAAATCTCGCTCTACCAGGTGCTGTGCCGCAAGGCCCGCCTGCCGGCCCAGGGCCAGCCCTGGTCGCGCGGCTGGATGTACGCGCGCTGAGAATGCGGCAACCGGATAATGGCGGGATGCTTGATCAAGCTCCCGCCATTGTCCTGGCGACCCTCAACGCCAAATACATCCATGCCTCACTGGGCCTGCGCTACCTGCTGGCCAATATGGCGCGTCACGGTGGGGAGGACTTGCGCGCGCGTTGCGTGTTGCGCGAGTTCACGATTGCGCGCCAGCCGCAGGAAATCGCGGAGGAATTGCTGGCGCTCAAGCCGGCCATCATCGGCTTCGGGGTTTATATCTGGAACGTGACGCCAACCTGCGAAGTCGTGCGTCTGCTGAAAGCCGCCCGACCGGACATCAAGCTCGTGCTGGGCGGGCCCGAGGTCAGCCATGAAGTGGAAGAACAAGCCATCGTCCAGCTGGCCGACCATGTGGTCACCGGCTGGGGCGACGTGAGTTTCCCCCGGCTTTGCCGCGCGTTGTTATCGCCCCCACGTTCGCCCATTGCATGTGGCTCTCTGCCCCCCGAGGGGGCGCATTTTGCCTTGGGACGGCCCGGCGGCAAAACGCACGGGCCGCAGCCGCTGATGAAGGTGATCGCCGGCGTTCAGCCGCCGCTGGACCAGATCGCCTTGCCGTATGCCGGGTACAGCGCGGCCGACCTGGCGCACCGGCTCCTGTATGTGGAGGCCTCGCGCGGCTGCCCGTTCAAGTGCGAGTTCTGCCTGAGTTCGCTCGACAAGACGGCTTGGGCCTTTGACCTCGACGCCTTTCTGCATGAGCTCGACGGCCTGTACCGGCGCGGCGCGCGCAACTTCAAGTTTGTCGACCGCACCTTCAACCTGAAGATCGATGCCTCGGTGCGCATCCTGCAGTTTTTCCTCGATCGGCTCAGCGACGAGCTGTTCGTGCACTTCGAGGTGATTCCGGATCACCTGCCCGATCGGCTGAAGGCCATGATTGCGCAGTTCCCGCCGGGGGTGCTGCAGTTCGAGGTCGGCATCCAGAGCTTCAACATCGAGGTGCAGCAGCGCATCTCGCGCCGCCAGGACAACGACAAGACCGAGGCCAACCTGCGCTGGCTGCTGGACCACAGCCAGGCCCATTTGCACACCGACCTGATCTTCGGCCTGCCCGGTGAAACGCTGCAGAGCTTTGCCGCCGGCTTTGACCGGCTGCATGCCTTGGGGCCGCATGAAATCCAGCTCGGCATCCTGAAGCGCCTGCGCGGCACGCCGATTGCGCGCCACACGGTCGCACACGGCATGGTCTATGACTCCGCGCCACCCTACACCGTGCAGCAGACCGCCGTGGTGGATGCCGCGACGATGCAGCGCTTTACCCGACTGGCGCGCTACTGGGATCTGGTGGCCAATTCGGGCCGCTTTGCGCAAACCCTGCCGCTGCTGCTGCAGGGGCCGTCACCGTTCGGGGCTTTCCTGCATTTTGCCGACTGGTTGTGGGGCCGGGTGGGCGAAACCAGTGGCTTGACCCCGGAGCGGCTGGTGGACGAGTTGTTTGATTACCTCTTGCGTGAGCGACGCTTGCCGGCCGGGACGGTGCGCCAGACCCTGCTGGCCGACTACCTGGCCAGCGGTGCCCGTGCCAGCCCGCAAAGTCTGCGCGCGGTGTTGCCGGCCCGCGCGGCGCCCGTACCACGGGCAGCGCGAACCCTGGCCGAGCGGCAAGACCGGCACGCAGGCTCTAAGATAGGCGCATGAAAACCAAATCCCGATTCTGGGCCGATCTGAGCACGCGCGATTTTGCGCAGCTCGATGGCGGCCGCACCATTGCCGTGCTGCCGGTGGCCGCGATCGAGCAGCATGGCCCGCACCTGCCCGTGAGCGTGGACACGGTGCTGGTGGATGGCGTGGTGGCTGCTGCGCTGCCGCACCTGGCGGCTGACTTGCCGGTGCTGTTCCTGCCGACGCAGGCGGTGGGCCTGAGCCCGGAGCACCAGCGCTTTCCCGGCACCCTGACGCTCTCCGCTGAAACCGTGATCCGGCTGTGGACCGAGATCGGCGAATCGGTGGCGCGTGCCGGCATCCAGAAGCTGGTGCTGTTCAATTCGCATGGCGGCCAGGTCAGCGTGATGGACATCGTGGCGCGTGACCTGCGGGCCCGGCTGGACCTGCTGGTGTACAGCGTGAACTGGTTCAACCTGCCCCTGGGGCCCGAGGTGGACGGCCTGTTCCCGGCTGACGAGCACCGGTTCGGCATCCATGCCGGCGCGATCGAGACCTCGATGATGCTGGCGCTCGCGCCCGATCGGGTGGACATGGCGCAGGCCAAGAACTTTGCTTCCAGCTCGCAGCAGCGGGCGCAAAAATTCAGCCTCCTGGGCAACGGCAAAAGCGCCAAGCTGGGCTGGCAAATGCAGGACTACAACCCGGCTGGTGCCGTCGGCAACGCGGCGGCAGCGACCGCCGACAAGGGGCGCGCGGTGGTGCAGGCCGCCGGCCGGGCGCTGGCCCAGTTGCTGGCCGAACTGGACCAGTTGCCGCCCGGCACGCTGGTGGAGGCCCCCCAGCTTTAAGCGCCCGGTTTGACAGAGGCTGCGGTGCGGCTGATACTTGTGCCATCGTAAAGCGCGATGCAGGAGCCCACCATGACGACCCCCCATGAACGCCGCCGGTTCTGGCGCTCCGACTTTCATGCGCCGGCCCATGTCACCCTGTTCGGGCGCGACCATGTCGTGCGCCTGGTGGACATCTCGCTCAAGGGTGCGCTGGTGGAGCACGACGGCGGCTGGACCGCCCAGGCCGGGCAGAAGTGCCATTTGCGCCTGGAACTCGGCCCGGGTGCCGTGATCGTGATGGAGAGCACGGTCACCCATGTGGATGGCCGGCATATCGGCCTGCATTGCGACCGGATCGATCTGGACAGCATCACCCATCTGCGCCAGCTGGTGGAGCACAATGCCGCCGATCCGGCGGTGCTCGACCGTGATCTGGCCATGCTTGTGAGCCAGCGCTGAACCGAAGGGCGTAGCGCCAGCCGCTACGCGGGCGCCAGGCGCTGTCGCGGGCCTTCTCAGTAATGCGGGGGCAATTCATCGCGCAAGCTGCGCGCCTCGCTAGTCCCCTCCTCCGGTACCTGCTGTTGCAGCCGGCTGATCGCACGGACCAGCTGGTCGATTTGCTGCTGCTGGCGAAAGATGGTCTGGTTCAGCTGATCCAGCAGGTCTTCGCTGAAGCTGGCCTTGATCTCCAGTTCAGTCAGGCGTTGTTCGATCTCGTTCGGTGGTTCCATGGCCCTATTGGACCTGAAATTCAGGTGTAGGTCACCCAGGAAGCGTGCTCGGGCTGGTCCAGATGCGGCAGGGTGTTGTAGCTCAGCAGGGTGTGGCGCTTGGGGTTGAAGACGAACTCGGTGACCGCGCTGTTGCGGATGCGCATATTGAGTTCGATCGTGGTCTCGGGCGTGGTGCCCAGCACATGGCCCACGGCGGTGGCAATCGGGCCGCCGCTGGAGACGATCAGCACATGGCCCTCGGTGTTCTTGCGGACATGGTCGAGGGCGCCGGTGACGCCGGCCAGAAACTCGGGGTACTCCGGCATGCCCTTGGGGCTGACCACGCCATTCATCCACTGCGTCAGGCCGTCGCGCAACAGGCGAAAGTGGTGGCGGTACAACTCGGGGGTGTCGGGTTTTTCCAGCGGGTGCGGGTGGATGGCGGCGATCACGGCCGCGCTGTCGTATTCGTCGAGGCCCGGCCACTGGAGCACCTCGTTGCCATAACCCGCGCCCTGCGCAATGCCGGCCCAGGTTTGCGCATGGCGGCGCAGCGTGCCGGTGAGCACGGCGTCGAAGCGCAGGCCCTTGTCGCGCCAGTACTGGCCCAGCCGCACGCTTTGCTGCTGGCCGAGTGCGCTCAAGTTGTCGTAGTCCTGCGCGCCGAAAGAGGCCTGTCCGTGGCGGACCAGATAGAGGGTTCCCATCCGGAAATTATGAGGAAATTGGCCTCCAGGTCTTGTCGCACGGGCGACCAAAGCTATCAATTCAGGAGTGAATCTCGATCGGCCCGTGCCGGGTGAGCAAACGGGCCGACAGGCGGGCCGGCCCGGTGCGCAGGCGCACGCCGTCGAGTCCGATGGCCTGATACGCGGCGTCCAGGGTGTCGGCCTGCGGGTGCGCCACGACAAGTTCCTGCAGTGTGATGCCGCTCTCGGCCATGGCCTGGGCCGGATGGCTGGGGCCCCACTGGATCAGCGTGGGCAGGCCGCCCTCCAGCAGGCGCTGGCCATCGCTGCGCACCGTGATCTGCCACTGCAGCAAGCCGCTGGCGGTGGGGCGGGAGGCCTGCAGCACCTCGCCGCGGTCCAGGCCCAGCGCACCGAGCGCGCTGACGGCGGCGCGGGCATCGGGCACGCGGGCGACGAAGTGAATCAGTCGGGGGCCCTGCCGGTTGATGCTCTCCCGCAGAGCCAGGTCATCCATGTCGAACCAGCGCGGGCGTGCGGGGACGGCGGCCTGCGGATCGATGGCGATGATTTCGAAATAGGCTTGCGGGTAGCGCGCCGAGGCGATGCTGAACAAGCGGTTGTGCGTGCCCATCAGCGCATGCTGGCCGCCTGGGCCGGGGGTGAGGCCGAGCGTGGCTTCGCACCACTGCGCGCCTGCTTCCAGCGTGGCGGCCAGGACGACGAGGTGATCGAGCCGGGCGCTGGCCTGCATGGTGCCCGCGCTGGCTAAAGCTGCACCACGCCGTCAATGCAGGTGACAACCTGGCCACCGACCCAGACCTGGCCGCTGGCGTCCCGCACCAGGTGCACGCGCCCGGCGCGGCCCAGGCAGCTGCCCTGCGAGGCCAGATAGCGTTCCGGCATGTGGCCTTCGGCGATCAGCCACTGCGCCAGGCTGGCGTTGAGGCTGCCGGTGACCGGGTCTTCATTGACGCCCGCAGGGGCGACAAAGCCGCGCACTTCGAGGTCCGGCGGGGCGGATTCGGGATGATCGGCCGCATGCTCGGCAAAGGCGCGGGCTTCGCGGTTGGAGCGGGTGATCAGGACCGGCGCTTCGGGCGTGGGCAGCATGGCCGCCACGCCCACTTTCTGCTGCAGGGTCTTGAGCGCCAGGTGGTCGGGCTCCAGGCCGAGCACGGTGTCGGGGCTGTCCAGCAGCAAGCCCAGAAAGACCGGCCCGTTGTTGAGCAACTGCGCGGCGCGGATCTGCCGGCTCTCGATGCCCAGCGCTGCCGCGACGCGCGCCAGCAAGGCCGGCTCGGGCGTGCTGCGCGTGAGCGGCGGCGCGGCAAAGGCCAGCTGCAGGCCATGGCGGCGGATGCTCACCAGGCCGACCGCGCACTCCTGCACGATCGTGCCCGCCTGTTTCGGTTGGCCCCCGGCTTCCAGCCAGGCGTGACAGCTGCCCAGCGTCGGGTGGCCGGCAAACGGCAGCTCGCCGCCGGGGGTGAAGATGCGCACCCGGTAGTCGGCCTGGGCTTGCGTGGGCGGCAGGATGAAAGTGGTCTCCGACAGGTTGGTCCAGCGCGCAAAGCGCTGCATCGCCTCGTCGCTCAGGCCCGGGCCGTCGAGCACCACGGCCAGCGGGTTGCCGAGATAGGGCGTGGCGGTGAACACGTCCACCTGTTTGAAAGCGCGGTTCTTGAAGGTCATAGCGTCAGCATCCAGAGAGCGGTGAGGGCCAGCACCGAGGCCATGCCCCGGTTGAACCACAGCAGGCGTTGACCTGCGGCCAGCCACTGCCGCAGCAGCGTGCCGGCGATGGCGTAGGTGAGGTTGCTGGCAAAGGCGAAAGCCAGCATGACGGGCAGCACGATGGCAAAGCGCAGGCCCGGCGAATCCTGCCCGGCAATCCAGCCGCTGACGATGGCCAGCGCCAGCAGCCAGGCCTTGATGTTGACGAACTGCAACGCCGCACCCTGCCAAAAGCTGACGTTGAGGCGGCGGCTGTCGGCCTGCGCCAGTTGGGTGGCGCGCGCGAGCTTCCAGGCCAGCCAGGCCAGGTAGGCCACCCCCATCACCTTCACGCTCCAGCGCAGCGCCGGCAGCGCGACCACCAGGCTGCCCAGGCCCAGGCTGCACAGCGCCAGCAGCAGGCCCCAGCCCGCCGGTACGGCACAGACAAAGCGCAGGGCGCGGGCCAGCCCGAAGTTGGCCGCCAGCGCAGTGGACAGGGCCGTGTTGGGGCCGGGCGTGAAGGTCATGGCCGTGGCCAGCACCAGCAACGCGGTGAATTCTTGCCAGTTCATGGCAGCGACTCTACCGCGGTTTGCCGCTCAGGCGGGCAGACTTTTGACCGGGCGCGCCGGCAGCGAGGCCAGCGTGCGCAGCAGGGCGCGGTTGACTTCTTCCAGGCTGATCTCATGCGCGTTGCACAAGGCCTGGGTAGCGCGGGTGCGGGGCGACTCCAGCGCGGCGGCGATGTCCAGGTAGGGACGATAGGGGCCGGCTTGCTGCAGCAGGGCGGCGTGGATGCGCTCGGGCACGGGCAGGTGCTGCAGTGCGGTGGTCAAGGGCTCCCCCAGCAGCAGGTCGATCTGCGACAGCAGCCCGCACAGGTACACCTCGCGCCGCAGATTGTCTTCTTCGCCGGCGTCCAGCAGGCGTTCCATCAGATGGGCCCGGGTCACCACCGCGGTGCGGATCGGCTGCAGGTTCAGGTCGTTGCTGGCATGCGGCAACTGCTCCAGCAACCAGGCCTTGAGTGTCGAATAACCCAGCACCATCAACCCGCGCCGGATGGACTCGACTTCGCTGCGCAAACCGAGGCCGGCTGAATTCACGTAGCGCAGGAAGCGGTAGGCCAGCACCGGCTCTTCGCTCAAGCTGTGTTCGATGGCTTCCAGCGAAGCGTCGGCATCGATGGCCTGCACCAGCCGGGCGATAGTGCCTTGGCCGGGCTGGATCAACTGCTGCTGATAGCCGTGCAGGATGTCTTCCGTGGGCCAGCCGGCCAGCGCCCAGGCGCCCTGCTGGTCCAGGCAGTGGGCCGCCAGCGGGCGGCTGGCCACGGCTTCATAAATTTGCCCGGCCACGACCGGACTCATGGGCGGCGGCGGGCCGGCCGTGGCATGTTGTTTTTGCAGGGCCACACGCAAGCCGAGCAGCGCTTCTTCGGCGCTGAGGTTGATCATGCATTTGTGAAAGCAGGGCGCCATGGCCGCATCGGGCCGCTGGCCGGGCTCACCGCGCCAGACCAGCTTGAGGCCGCGCGCGTGGGCATGCTGCACGCGCTGGTTGACGGCCGGGTCGCCCAGTCCGTCTTGCGAAACCTCCACCCACAGGGGCTGCGCGCTGCTGGCATCGAGCAGCTCGTTCAGCAGCGGGGGCGACTGGATCGACAGCAACAGGAGGGGGGCCTGTTCGGGCCAGAGTTCCTGCAGTGCGGCCAGCAGGTAGCGGGCATCGACGCTGCCCTCGGCGTCGTTGACGAACAGCCGAACCGCGGCCGGCTGGCGCAGCCGGTTCCACAGGAGCTGATAGCCCAGCGAAATATTGCCAAGAACGGTTGCGGCCATGAGCCCCACCTTAACCCAAGTAGTTGAACAGGGAAAGTTTTTGTACCTGGGCGTAGGTTTGCAGGGCGGCAGAGTAGCCGGTTTGCTGGTTCTGGAGGTCCGAAATGGCCTTGACCATGTCGATGTCTTCGGCGCGCGAGCGGTCCGCAGCGAGCTGGACAGTCTTGTCCTGTTGGGTAGCGTCGATGATGTCGGCGCGCTTGAGCAGTTCGCCGGCCTGGCCACGCGCGGAGCGCAGACGGTCCATGCCGGTGTCGACTTGCGCCAGGGACAGGGTGAGGCTCTGGGTCAGACGATTGCTGTTGCTGGCCCCCTTGATGCCGGCAATGGCGGCGTCCATGACCGCGAACAGGTCGGAGCGGGTACTGGGGGCAACCTGGAGCGTGTCGCCGTTGGCGGGCGTGCCGTGGGCTGTGAAAGAAAGGCCGTCGAACTGGATGGTCTGGCCATCCACGTAGGGGCGGGCGGCCGGAGCTACCGGCGTGGCCGTGGTGGTGTTGACCACGTCGTAGGTGGTCACGGGGGGAACGGTGGCGGTGACCGTAAAGGTGACGGTGTAGTTGTTCCCGGTCAGGGCGCCGGGGTTGATGACCTGGCCCGGGTCGGTCCACACGGTGCCGGTATTGGCGCCGCCCAGGCCGACGGTGAACACCCCGTTGCCGGTGGGCACGTTCATCCATGCCGCCTGGCCGTCCATGGCCGACGGGATGGAGACCGGGGTGCTGGCACGCTGGCCGGGAATGCCATTGAAGGTGACGCCGGCTGAAGCATCGTTAAAGGGTGGTACAGGACTGCCCAGACCACCGAACAGCGGGACGCCGTTGCTGTCCAGCTTGTTGGCAAAGGCAAACAACTGGTCGCGCAAACCCGTCATTTCCTGCGCCATGCTGCTTCGGTCGGTACTGCTGTAGGAGGGATCGCCGGCAGTGATGACCAGCTCACGAAAACGCTGCAGCAGATCCGAGGCGTTGCCCAGGGTCGATTCGGCATTGGCGATGGAGTCGCGCTGCAGATTGAGGGCGCGCTGCTCGGTTTCCACCCGGCTGGTGCGCGTCAGGGCGCGCTCGGCCTGGGCGGCGCCGGTGGGGTCGTCGCTGGGACGGAGCACTCTCTTGCCGGCAGAAAGTTTTTCCTGGATGTCAGCCAAACCAGCCTGGCGGCTGGTCAGGGTGGCCAGGGTGTTGTCGTAGGTGTTGGCGGTGCCGAGTCTCATGCGTCTGTCCTTGCGGTGGGCCGCATCAATGGCCCAGGTTCTGGATCAGGGTGTCGAAGAGCGTCTGCGCGACCCCCATCATCTTGCCCGCGGCTTGGTAGGACTGCTGGTACTGCAGCATCTTGGCGGCTTCCTCGTCCAGGTTCACGCCCGAGACGCTGGTGCGGTCCTTCTCGATATTGGTGGCGATGTTGGTGGAGACGGTCGATGCCGACTTGGCGCTCTGCACCTTGGTGCCAATGTCCGCCATCAGGCTGGCATAGCCATCGGTCAGCGGCCCGCCGTCGAACATGGCCAGGTCGCGCAGATTGAGCATGGCCTGCGCGTTGCCCGCATCGAGCTGGGTGACGGGGTTGGACGCCACCGTGTAGGTGTCGCCCGTCTGTGGCACACCCTTGAGCGTCAGGGACCAACCCGACAGGGGAGGGGCCGTGCTGTATTCGATGGGCACACCGGGCGTGTAGGTGTACACGGTGGCGCCCGTGTCGGAGCGGGTGTAGGTACCCGGTCCGGTGAAGTTCAGCGTCACGGAGGCCGGAGCTGGAACGGAGCGGACCGCCAGGCCGTCAAGGGCCAGCGTACCCGTGTTGCCGATCCCGGCACTGGCGGCAATCGGGCTGGCCATGGCCAGCCCTTTGGGCGAAGAGAAGGCGGTCGCGATGTTGCCGGCCGCTGCGCTGAACGGTTTGATCACGAAGCTGTCGCCGACTGCGGCGGCCGCACTGAGCGTGATGTTCAGGCCATCGATCTGGACCTGAGAAGGGGGGGCGGGAAAGGTGAATGGGGTCACCACGCCGTCGGACAGGCGGGTGATGTTGCCGCCGGTTGTGGAGGTGAAGTTGAACTGGTAATCAGACGGAATGAACGAGGTGGTGCCCGACGGGTTGGTCTGCACGCTGACGCTCAAGGTGCTCGTGCCGGTGTTGGTCGTGGCGGGATAACCGTTGGGAATCGAGGCCAGGTTGAACAGGGCGGTGCCGGCATTTCCGTTGAGATCCAGCCCCAGCGCCTGCTGCTCGTTCATCTTGGTGCCGATGGCCAGTGCCATGCGACCGAGCAGGTTGGTGGCGTCCACCAGGTCGGTGTTCTGGAAGCGCAGCAGGCCGGCCACTTCGCCGCCACCCAGCATCGACTCGTCGATGACATGGGTCGAGCCGGCGACGGTGATGGCGAGCTTGCTTTTGGCCGGGTCGTTGAAGGGGTCGTTGACGATGGACACGGGCGACACCGTGTTGCCCAGCACCAGGGGCTGGCTGCTGGCCAGGAAGATGCCGACGCTGCCGTCGTCGGCCGGCAGGTTGGTGGTCTGGACGTATTTGTTGAGATCGCGGATCAACTGATCGCGCTGGTCCAGCAAGTCATTGGGGCTTTGGCCGCTACCGAGGGCGCGGGTGATCTGGTCATTCGCCTTGGCGATCTGGTTGGCCAGGCTGTTGATGGTGGTGACGTCGGTCTTGAGCTGGCTGGTCGTGCCTACCTTGAGTTCATTGAGCTGGGTGGAAGTGTCCCGGAACCGGGCGGCCATATTGTCGGCACGCGCCAGCACCACCGAGCGGGCGGTCAGGTCGGTGGGCGCACTGGTGATGTCAGAGAACCCGTTGAGCGTGTCGCTGACCGCGGCGCCCAGTCCGTCGGGGCCGCCCTGGAACAGGTTTTCCAGCTGATTCAGGCTGTCGGAACGGGTCGAATCGGCTGCCGCCACTGCAGAGGAGATGCCGGCCTGCTTGGTCAGGAACTCGCTGTACGTGCGCGTGACGGTCAGGATGTCAACGCCATTGCCATAGTAGCCACTGCCCGAAAATTGTCCCGGCCGGTTTTGCAGGACGACAGACTGACGCGAGTAGCCGGGCGTGTTGACGTTGGCAATGTTGTTGCCAATCGTCTGCAGGGCGCTCTGATTGGCCAGTAGCGCTCCCGTACCGATGTTCAAGATGCCGCTCATGCTGTGTTTCCTCAGGCCTGCGCCCGCTGCACACGCAGCGTGGTGTTGATGGCCCGGCTCAGCTTGGCAGCGTAGTCGGGATCGGTGGCGTAGCCGGCGCGCTGCAGGCTGCTGGCATAGGCCTGCGCGGAGCCGGTTTGCTCGCGGGCCTCGGCATAGCGCGGGCTGTGCGAAATCAGTTGCGCGTAGTCACGAAACGAGGATTCATACGAATCGTAGGCGCGGAATTTGGCCACGGTTTTCTGCGCGACACCGTTGACATATTCGGTGGTACTCACTTCGGCGACCTTGCCGTTCCAGCCCGGGCCGGCCTTGATGCCGAACAGGTTGAAGGAAGGCGTGCCATCGGGCAGCTTGATCTCGCGCTTGCCCCAGCCGCTCTCGTGGCCGGCCTGGCCGATCATGAAGCTGGCCGGAATGCCGCTGGCTTGCTCCACCCGGGCCGCGGCTTGGCTGTGCTGCTCGACAAAACTGCCGGGGCTGGCGGCTGCAGCAACCGTTCCCGTCGGGGGCTGCGTGAGGGATGCCTGCTTGCCGGCCGCCGTGCCGGCCGTTCCAGGCACGCCCAACTGGCGTGACAACTGCTGGGCAATCAGGTCGGACAAACCACCGGGTTGCCCCGACATCTGCACGGCCAGCTGCTGGTCGAGCAAATCCGCGCCCAGGTCGCCCTGGGCGCTCTCCAGCATGCCGGACTTCATGGTGGCTGCGCGCATGCTTTTGATCAGTTCGCGCATGAACAGGGACTCCAGCTGCTTGGCGGATTCCTTGATGGACGCCGGCGTGTTCTGGCCCGCCTGCAATTTCAGGC